>SESG01001441.1_pt1 | contig 15190 bp, 10 predicted proteins | sample 3171421 | NCBI WGS metagenome assembly SESG01 (sample SAMN10866946, study PRJNA518727) | freshwater metagenome | biome: subpolar coniferous forest; feature: holomictic lake; material: water; isolation source: holomictic Lake 227, 6 m and 8 m depth | place: Canada: near Kenora, Ontario | collected... | reverse complement strand
TGTTATGCGTTAAACAACTGCTGTTATAGGTGTAATTACTGTTTTTGCTTATTAAGTAATTAAGAAAGCAGCAATTACGGCAATTGCTGAGATTAAACTAAGATGATTGATTCACTGTACATCGAAACATATTTATCATGAGTGACTAATTTTAGTGGTTCACTCAAGGCTTGAGCTATTAGCATTCTATCGAAGGGATCTTGATGATAGGGCGGTAATTTTGCTAATTGTAGAATATGATCAGCATGAGAAGTCAGTTGAACGAAATTATTTTGCGGTAACTGAGCGATTAAGCGACTTAAATCAACTTGTAATTTCCCCGTCATTACCTTAATTTGGATTTCCCATAAAGAGACATGACTGACGAAAATATCATTCTCAGGATTACTAATCAGTTCGCGAGCCTTAAGTGATAATTGGTCATTGTCACTTAACCACCAGAGTAGGATATGGGTATTCAGAAGTAGTTTCATTGATTGATTGAGTGGTTGTCATCATCAGGAAAAATTGATGAATTCAGCCATAAAGAGAGTTCGTCTTCTCTCATAGGTTGATTATCATTATCGGTGAATATAATTTGATTTTTCATGCTACCAGGTACGCGAATATTTTTTTTGGGTTTATCAATGGGGACCAATTTCGCGATGGGTTTTCCTGCTTTAGCAATAATAATCTCTTCACCGAGAGCCACTTCTTCAACCAGTTTTGATAAATGCGTTTTAGCATGATGAATATTGATTTGATACATAACCACCTCTTAAACTAAGTTAAACTAAGTTTAGCATTTTATTTTAACGTGGACTATAGTTTTAATTAAATACGGTAAACCCCGTATACGTTTGTTATCTTGTCACCTGAGTCAATTGATAAGTAGATGAATGAATTTTTAAATGCATTCAGCGGGTTAATGTGACGACCAATAAAAGAAAGCATTAAGGCTCATAGAATAAGGAACCCCAGCTAATAAAGAGAGGATTAACGGTGACTCTATTGCCCAGACAAATAATGCTTAGTCGCTTAGAAATTAATGTTAGAATCCGGTAGATTGAGTTAGAACCCTTTACACACCCTTACTGAAACACCTTACTAATACTAAATACATGGATAGTCTGATCAAACCTTATAACGATAGACGCGCCTCTTTTGGTCGTCATGAGACTTTTTCGCTACGCTACGCTTGGTTAACGAAGGGTTTCCAAGCCTTTATGAAAAAGAAAACCATCTTCTCATCCGATGAAGCCACGATAGAACTGGGTGTGGGTAAGAATATGGTTAATGCGATTAAATATTGGTTGCGAGCCTCATCGATGTTGGAAGAAAACTCAGAGGGTTTAGAGGCGACTGAGTTAGGCCAAGCCATTTTTTCTGAAAAGGGTTGGGATCAGTATCTTGAAGATGAAGCGACGCTTTGGTTGATTCATTGGTTACTTGCAACTAATTTTGATACCAGTACCGCGTGGTATTGGTTCTTTAATTGTTTTCATAAAACTGAATTTACTCAAGAAGAAGCGGCTGATGCCTTAGCTGAATTTGTGCAAAGCCACTTAAAAAGCAAGCATTCAGAGAAAACGGTGCGACAAGAAATCGCCATGATTTTAAGAATGTACACACCGCCCAAAGTTAACTCAAAGTCACTCATAGACGAACATTTAGATGCACCTTTAACAGCGCTTAACTTAGTGACCGTTTCTGAAAGTGCGCATTTTTATCGTTCGTTCGCCAGTCAGCAACCGAATCTTCCTGTAGGCATTATAGGGTTTGCAGTGAATGAATTACTTAATCAACGTCGGCTTAACACCCTGCCGATTAGTGAATTAATGTATGGTCAAAAATACGGCGTTGCTCTGGGCAGTTTATTTAGATTGACCGAAAGTGCCTTAATCGCCAAATTAGAACACCTGATTAAACACTATCCGACTGTATTTCAAATAAACGAAACCGCCGGTATTAATCAAATTTACCGAAGTGATAGCCACATCACATCCATACAATTTTTACGTGATCACTATCAAACAGAAGCATGAACGATAATATCCTCGGCACCCTCATCCAACTGGATACGCACTATACCCGCTCAATTAATCTTGAGAGAGACGCGGATTCCAGTGATGTATTAAGCGCGTATATTCCCACGTCAAGAGCGCTGCAAACACTCACTCAATTGACCAATACGTTTCATCAAGAATCTTATCCAAGGTCATGGTCACTCATTGGGCCTTATGGCTCTGGGAAGTCATCCTTTGCGGCATTCTTAGCGCATTTACTGGAAAATAAGAACACTAAAAATAGTGGCATCGCACAAGATATATTAGAGCGATACAATCCTGCATTAGCGCATAAAATTAATGACAATATTCAAGACAGCAACGCTTACTGCACTGTGTTATTAACCGGTAGTGCGGAGCCTTTAAGTCAACGTTTTGTCGAAGCGCTTTATCGGGCCTCAGCCAGGTATTGGGATCAAGCCCCGCTGCCTGCCATTGTGGATGAGTTAGAACAAGCAACACATGCAACCTTGACCAGCACAGATATTATCAATTTATTAAAAAAATTGAAACGTGCCGTCCATAAGAAATCAGGTAAAGGTGTACTGATTATTATTGATGAGCTGGGTAAGTTTCTGGAATATGAAGCCCGGCATCAAGGGTCTAATGATATTTATTTGTTGCAACAATTAGCAGAAACCGCTCAACACGGTGGTGAAACCAATATTCTGTTAGTCGTGTTAATGCATCAAGCCTTTGAGCAATATTCAAAAGGCTTAGGCGAAGATTTTAAAAAAGAATGGTTAAAGGTACAGGGTAGATTTGAAACCATTCCTTTTTTAGAAACGGCAGAACAAACCTTACGAGTTATGGCCGCCGCTTTTCGGAATCAATTAAATGACGCCCAACAACTCACCATTAAAACGGAAGTGACTCGTATCGTGCAGGTGTTGGATAAGCAAGGTGGATTGCCTGCTGGGTTAAATGTGGAACCCGCTATTGCGATTTTAACGCAGTGTTATCCCTTACATCCTATCGCGGCTTTGATATTGCCCACACTGTGTCAAAAAGTAGCCCAGAACGAAAGAACCCTGTTTAGTTATTTAGGTAGCCAAGAATACTATGGTTTTAAAGATGCCTTTAACCGCATAGAACAGGTAGGTGATTGGGTTTTACCGTGGGAAATATTCGAATACTTTATACAAAATCAACCAGCCGCAACCACAGATCATTTAACCCATAGACGCTGGGCAGAAGTGATAACTGCAACAGAACGTTTAGGTCAGGGTTCTGCTTTAGAAACTCAACTCTTAAAAACGATTGGTTTATTCAATATCTTAGGCAGTCAGGCGGGCTTTAAAGCCAGTCGTGAATTATTGCATTGTTGTTTTTCGAGCGCTTCTGATGTCAGTCAATTGCTGACTCAGTTAGAACACAAGTCGATTATTAATTACCGCAAATTTAATTCAGAGTATCGGATTTGGGAAGGGAGTGACTTTGATTTAGAGTTGGCCGTAAAAGAAAAAGTACAGCAACTCGGACGTATTAACCTTGCCGAAACCTTAGCACATCGGAATAAATTAGCGCCGATAGTCGCTAGAAAATATTCTATCAAGAATGGCTTATTAAGGTATTTTATCCCACTGTATATCGATGCCACAACAAAGTATGAGACGTTTACAAAGACGGAACAGGCACAGATTATTTTTTTCTTCTCAGAAGATCAAGATGATAAAGCCCAATTAGAACAACTGATAAAGAGCTATGCAGAGCCCTTAACATTGTATGTGCTGTGTGAAAATGCCGCACAAATTAAAACCGTGGTGACAGAAGCCATTGCTTTAGAAAAAGTACAATCAGAACGGGCAGAAATAAAATCTGATCCTGTGGCACAAAGGGAGTTAAAAGAAAGCCTGCAAACAGTGAAAGCTCTTGAAGCGGAATTATTGCATCAATACTTAGATCAACCGGAACGTCATCAATGGTTTTGGAAAGGTGAGACCTTAACGATCACAAGTCGTCGTGCCTTACAAAATCAATTATCGATGATATTGGAGACGGTTTATCATCAAGCGCCTTTAGTTAAAAATGAACTGATTAATCGTGCTCGGGTTTCTGGACAGGCTAATGGCGCAAAAAATAAATTAATTGCGGCGTTATTATCCAAGACGCAGTTAGAAGATCTGGGCTTTGAAAAAACAAAATACCCCGCAGAAAAAACTATCTATCGTGCTGTGTTTAAAGAGACGGGAATACATGCCCTTATTAATGGTGAATGGCAGTTAACCAAACCCTCTGACGATAATAGATATAACTATGGCCCCGTATGGCAAGGCATGGCTGATTTTTTAAATCAATCGACCGTCCCTAAAGCGTTAGTTGATCTTTATGAGCATATCGAAGCGGCCCCTTATGGTGTGCAAAAGGGTGTTACGTCACTGCTTTTTATTGCCTATTATTTAGTCAATCAACGGTCATTGGCATTGTATGAGAGTGGTGTGTTTTGTCCTTTAATCACTCAAGAGCTTTTTGAAGTATTGGCTAAACGACCTGATTTGTTTTCGGTTGAAGCCATCGACTTCTCAGGTATCCGAGCGGATTTATTTAATCAATATTTAGCCACACTCATTGGCAAGGTATCAGAAAACAGTACGCTGTTAGACATTGTTAAGCCGTTGGCAAAGTTTATTAGTCAATTACCACATTACACCTTAACGACAAAATCTTTAGACGATAGAACACTGGTAGTCCGGGATGCGTTTCAAAATACGCAAAGCCCTGTGAAGTTATTATTTGAGACTTTGCCACAGGCGTGTGGATTCTCATCTGATCTTGATTCAGATTGGAACGCACAGACCACTAATGATTTTTTAAAAGAACTGGTTCATCACTTAAACACCTTAAATAAAGCGTATGAAAATTTGCTAAATCAGTTTAAGGGTCGATTGATAGTAGCGTTTAAAGAACCCGCAGAGTTAAGTTTGGCTGAGCTTAGAGCGGTACTTACAACTAAGTATTTTGGCTTAGAAAAGTACACGGTTGATTTGCAAGGTTTAAAAGCCTTTATTTTAAGATTACAAAATGATCAAGATACCGATAAGGCTTGGTTAGAATCTTTAGCGGCTTTCTTAGGGAATGCACCGGCTGATAAGTGGCAACAAAATAATATCACTAATGCTGAATATCGCTTAATTGAGTTTTGTAATCGTTTAGAACAATTAGCCATCGTTCATGCTCATCAATTTGAAGCGAGTGCAGATACAGAAGTAACCGTTTTTAGAGTGGTTAATCAGCAAGGCGAAACTGATCAGATTGCTTATCTTAATCCTAAGCTAAAAGAAGAAGCCAAATCTTATGTATCTGAGCAACTTACATTTAAGAATTTAAATAAACAATTGAAGTTGGCAATTATTGCAGAATTAATGAAAGAAGTTGATTAACCATGCATGATTTTAAGAACTGCGTATTTTTAAAAGGGTATAAAAATGACTGATAAACCCGTAAGGCATCTACTGGGAATTTCTGGGGGTAAGGACAGTGCTGCGTTGGCAATTTATATGCGCGATAAAGTACCCGAGATGGAATATTTTTTTGCAGATACAGGGGCTGAATTACCCGAGACCCTAGAGTTTGTTGACTTAATGGAAGTTTATTTAGGGAAGAAAATCACTAGAATTAATGCGGGTCGTGATTTTGATTATTATTTGAAATTAAATGGAAATATGTTGCCTACTGCACGCTCTAGATGGTGCACCATTAATCTTAAACTTAAGCCATTTGAAAAATTTGTCGGTGATGACAATGTAATAAGTTATGTTGCATTAAGGGCTGATGAGCCATATCGCACAGGTTATATATCAACAAAGCCAAATATTAATGCGTGCTATCCGTTTAAAGAAGATGGTTTAGATATAAATGATGTGAAGGTAATCTTGGACGAGTCTGGATTGGGATTACCTAAATATTACGAATGGCGAAGTAGATCGGGGTGTTATTTTTGTTTTTATCAACGAAAAATTGAGTGGATTGGCTTATATGAACGCCATCCAGATTATTTTGAAAAAGCAAAGGCATTTGAATTACATCATAAAAATTTGGGTCGCAGCCATACTTGGGCACAGGATGAATCTTTAGAAGAAATGGCTCTAAGGAAAGAAGAAATAAAAACACAGTATGCATTAAGTCAAGATAAGCCCAAAAAGCATAGTAATTTGATGGATGTCTTGTCTGAAGAGGATTCTGATGACGATGATGGATGTTTAGTGTGCTTTAAGTAATAACAAAGTCGTAAATAAAAAATACGTTTTAGACGGATTCATATTTGATTAAAGAGGTTAAAAAGTGGCATTAATTAGCAATGAGGGTGAACCGGTTACCGGATGGTGGATTAGTCAAGGGATAGAATTAATTAAATCCGAAAGAGATATTTTTTCAAAATCTAAGATGAGAATTGCTCGTTTAAAATTTATTGCTGGTGCAAATCGTCTGACAACGATTAAGGGATGGATGGTTGCAGCACAATTGATTGATAACAATCAAACATCAAGAGAATACCAATTAACAAACTTTGGATTAGCTATTTCTGAAAATGATTCTAGATTAGTAAAGTCATCAACTTGGTGGAGTTTTCATTTGTCTTTGTGTTTTTCGCTAAATAGTGAACCTTACCCTATATTATTTCGTGCCTTAGAAACAATTACAAAAGATTGGTCATCTTGGACCTATTTACACGATAAAGTAAAAAACTCAATTCGTGATGAATTAGGCAGTCAATACAAGGACTCAACTATAGAGTCATTATTAAGTAGTGTAAAAAGAATGTTTATTAATGATAATCCCTTAACTGAATTAGGCTTAATCGAGATTAGAAGTCAAGAGCGTCAAACCTATTTACGTTTAGGATCACCAGTTTTATCGGATGAAATCATTATTCATGCTTTAGCAATGGCAAGATTTGCTCATTTTAGAAGTCGCGAAAGTGTAGATTTTACTACCTTGTCTAATGTTGGGATTGATAACTTCTTATGTTGTTCAAAAGATCATTTGCGCCAACAGTTTCGACGTATGGCTCAAATGAATCAATGGCAATCATATTTTAGTTTTGATCAAGCAGCCGATCTTGATTCAATAACCTTTAAAGACGATTGTGATCCAAATAAAACAGTATTACTTTTGCTTCAAAAGGGTCAGGACACCTGGTTATAAGGAGAAATTGTATGGATATTAATTTACTTCAGGATGTCTTGATGGCTGTACTGAATCAATATCACCTCAATAAAATAGTTCGATATAAAAATATTGGTTTTTCAAGTAAAGATATTGGTGAGATACAGGATGTTGCACAAACACTAAAAACGTTATTACCCAATTATTCATATTGGGAAGATCCAGAGGTTACACAGGCACCCAGCGCAATTATTACACGACATAACTTTATAAATTCTATTTTATCTGTGCCGACAGAAGGCTTGATTATTAAACAACCAGAACAATGGTTGAATGCTTGGTCTTTACTAGATAAGCAAGCTTTTTGGTCTGATCTGGGTATGTGGCATGGTGCAAAAAAAGTAATTGTTATTTTTGCCGCAAGTAATGAGTTTCAGATAATAAATAATGCGTACTTTAAACCTCAATTGCTTGATGGGGTGCCGATTAAGTTATGGCTACCTGCCCGTGCATAATCATTTCAAAATAATACGTTAAGAGACTCGGTATGAATTTACATGATGTAATTAAAATTAATCCAGAACAAACTAATGCTGCAATAGTTGTTGAGCAGGGAATATCAAACAATGCCTTAGTAGCTCATTACACGCCAACACAAGCATCAATTAAGGTCTTTGAACATTTTAGTAAAGCCGTTTTACCTAGGGCAACTCAAGAACAAAGAGCCGTTATTCTTTATGGTAGTTATGGGTCCGGTAAAAGTCATTTAGCAGTTGTATTAGCGCATTTATTGAGAGATGGTTCTCATACACCCGGCTTTGAACAGTTATTAAAGCGTTTAGAACAAGTTAATCAACTTGAATTAGTTGAACAGTTAAAGAATACCTTTTTAGCTAAGAATGATGGAAATGCGAAACCTTATTTATTAGTCTCTTTATACGCATCTGGAGCAACATCATTAGGTGCAAAGTTAATAGAGGGTTTATATGATGCATTAGAGAGAAGTTCTCAATTAAATGTTAAAGAAATATTACCGACTACAGAATACGAAGTATGTGTTAAGCGATTTGAAGAAATTATTCAAGAACAACCTGATTATGGTAATACCGATTTATCCAGATGGGATTTGGATCAAGATGGTTATTTGTCGACAGAAGATTTATTGATTGGTTTAAATAGTCATCAGCCTTTAGCCTTGGATGTTTTTTTAGCATGGCATAAGAAAGTATGTTTAGGGAATGCTTTCAATGTGAAAGATGCTGGTGGTAAAAATTTCATTGAAACCTATAGTGAAGCAGGGAAAAATTTAGCTGAGAAATATAACTATAGCGGTATCGTTGTGTTGTGGGATGAGTTTGGAAATGCCTTAGAGGACATGATCGGTAATTCAGCGCGAAATGCAGGGCAAGAACTTATTGAATTACAACGTTTTGTAGAAACTGTGTGCGAGCCAGATTTAGGACATACCTTGTTTATTGGTGTTACTCACGTGTCGTTTCAGGAATATGGTGATCGTACACATGCCTCAGAAGTTATTAAAGAGTCGTTAGCTAAAATATCTGGTCGTTTTAATAAATCTTTTAAGATTGAGTTAAATGCCTCAGAAAGTGAAGGTTATCATTTATTAGGTATGCAAAAGTCTTGGACTGAGAACGGCGCCCTTTTAAAAAATCAACTGCATTCTGGTAAACAAAGATTACTAGAGAGTTGTAAAAAACTACCTTTATTTTCAAAATTATCAGACCATTTAGAGCAGGTGATTGAAGAAGTCTATCCTCTTCATCCTGTTATGGCTGTAGGGTTGTTTACTTTATCACGTTTAGCGCAAGCAAATCGTACGGCTTTGACTTTCTTTAGAGATAATGCTGGCGATATTCTTAACAGAGAAATTGTTAACCATGAGTTATGGAAGTTTGAATTAGTTAGATTGCCGCAGTTAGTCACCTATTATGCAGAAAACTTGAAAAGTGAAGCGGCAAGTGATTGGCGACTTTATACGCAGGCAATGGGGCATGTGAAAGGGGATAACATAGAGGAAGTCGAGGCTAGAAAAAATATTCTGAGTCTTTTATTTTTAGCTCAATTGTTAGGTGAAGGTTTTAAAGCAAGTGAAGAGCTTCTAGCTTGTGCTTTATATGATGTCAGTCTCGATTCGCAAATAGTAGATGTGCTTCATAATCACTTATCATGGTTGAAAGGTGCAGGTTTGATATGGAAAAATCCTGTGACTAACTATTGGCTATTAGCTGGCGAGGGTGGTGTCGATCTTGAGGCCCTAGTAGAAAAAGATATATCCGTTTATGCGGGTCGTAGTTATCAGTATTTATTTGATACCTATGAGGATATGCGGAATGATTTATTACCTAATATAGGTCTTCATGATTTTGAACCTTCAAAAGCTGGAATTATTCGTTCCTTCAGTATTGAAACACTTTCTCCACCTTTTAGTTCTGAACAAATTAAGTTAATAAATCCATTGTTAAGTGCGCGTGTATTTCTTGTACTTGCGAATACCCAAGAAGATGTGACTCTTTCTAAGGCTAGAATATTAGAAATGCCCCAGAAAAATATTTTCTTTTGGGTGCCCGTGATGGGCATTAATGCAGAATCAATTATTGAGAATAATACGATATTAAAGTTGAATGATTTACTGTGTCGTTATTTGGCAATTAATCATCAATTAAATAAAGGATCAGCGTTGCCAGAAGATTCGCGTCGGCAGCTTGGAGCAAAATGGGAGAGTAATCGACAAGCTATTATCCTCTTATTGCAAAAGTTATATGGCCGTACTGGATTAGAGTCAGGGGGGTGTCAAATATTTCAAGCTGGGGTGTCTGAGCCTTTAAGTTGCTCTAGTTGGCATGGTTTTAAAGAGTTCTTAGCGAGTAATATTGAACGACTCTATTTAAGTGAAGTGCCTATTCGAGCTATGAATATGAACGTGCTTCGTGATGAAAAATATTGCGGTAGTGCAAAGGTATTAAAAATCGTTGAGCGTATTATTGAGTTTGATGAAAACCCAACGTATCAAACAGATTTATTAGGTGAATCTAGAGATACGAGCGAAATATCAGGATTAGTAGATGGTATTTTAGGTGCTAATCAATTATTTACTAAACGTGCCACTATAGAGTGCGATATTAAAAAAGTTGATGAAACCTCTGGGGTTCTAAATGCATTATTAAAGACGATTCATGATAATTTACTACGCAAACGCGAAAACCCTTATCCAGTTGTTGAGTTACGTAAGAAGCTAATTTCTGAGCCCTATGGGATTCCTGCCTGTACCTTACCTATTTTTGCGGCTATTGCTATAAGACATGAAGTGAAGCGATTGCGCTGGGGTAGTACTAATGAAAAGAATTTTTCTAAGAATTTAGTGAGTGCTTTTGAAGCGGACTCTAAATTAACTATAAAACTGAATGAGTTTGGAGATAAACAATTTGCCATATTGTTTATCTTTGGACAATGCTTAGGTGTTGTTCGAGAAGACGGTATTGCAAACGAAGATTATGCGCCGCTTTGCGCAACTAAAATTCGGGAGTTTGTTAACTCAAAGCCCCCTGGTATAAAAACTTCGAATAGTTTAGCGGCTAATACAAAACAACTGGTCGCATTTATATCTAAAGTGGCTCAGAGTAATCAAGATTTAGCGGATTTCTTGATTGAGTTGTTAGACGTTAAAAGTGATTTACCTCATGCGAATGTTACGAACGTTATTGCAAAGATTAAGAATTTACTTGATGACTTTATTAAAGTTGAGAACGCTAAATTACATGAAATAAAAAAATGCTGGGCGATCAATTACCCGAAAGATATTGCAATGAAACGTCATTTTATAGAACGTTTAAAACAAATAGGTACGAAACAGGCTTTAAATTTGGAGTCGACACTAAGTCAATCGAACGGTGTTGATGATGTTGATGTTAACGAACTAGTTAATTCATTATTAAGCCGTTCGTTCAATGATTGTAGCGATTCTGATATTGGACGTTTTATTGGAATTCTTGAGATGTTGTATGAACAATGTCGGGTTGAGGTGGTACCTCAAATACAACCTCAACCCATTCCGACAGGAGCATCTACTTCTACAGGTATTGATTTAGAAAATACGTCGGATTTAGGGCCCTTTGATATTAAAGCGTCAATTTTATCGGGCACATACACTATTCAGATTGATTCAACTGAAACATTAAAACAAAATATTCAAAAAGTTATTAATTCACTCACGCCAACACCCTCAAAAGATGAAATAGTGAGTGTTTTAGAAGATCTTATTGGGAAATATAAGGATTAATGGAATGGCGGTATTGTTTGTTATCGATCTTTTTAATATAGACCATCTGGATGCCTTAGTTGTCAGCCCCAATGACAGTGATATTACGCAGGCGCGTCATAAAATTTACGAGAATTTAGGTAATCATGAGAGTCATTTATTAAGGGTTCGATTAAACAGTAAAGCGTTATTTAGTCGGTTTAAAGATTTTGAAGGGTTAATCGGTGTCTTGCCAACACAATCTTTAATTCCACGTCTTATATTGGCCAATACTCTTTCTGAGGAATTGCCGGATTGGTTATCCAATGAGTTGATTGTTCAGCTTGGCTTTTTAAATATGCCACTTGATAGCATCAGTAATGTAACTTTATTAGATAAGCTGATTCATGTTTGTGGTGAAAGTTTATTAGCTAAAGATTTTTCAAGTTTTATTTATGACCTAACCAATCAGTCTGATAGTTTTTTAGAGCTGTTTAAAATAGAGGAAGTGCAGCAACGATTTAAAGAGCATTTCCAATTCGAGTTTGAATGGTCTGAAGAAATAGCAAATTTATTTATAGTGAGTTTGATGAGTTCATCTTCTATAAATGCTTTTTTAACTTTATTGGCTTATGAGCAACATCAAGATTTATTAAGAAAAACTATTAGTCAATATCAATTTGCCTTGCCGTTACCCGCCCGCGCCTTACCCGTACAACTTTTAGATATTCCTACTTTGCCTTTATTAGAGAGTAATGCTAAGGAGTTGCCTAGTAAGCTTTTAAAAATAGTAGATGAGTTAGTTAGAAAAATTGAGCGAGGCGATTTTGAACCGCATGTTCTGGCTGATTTAGTTATATCACCTTGGGCGCCTGTATTAGCTGAAATAAAGATGCTCACTGATAAAGATTGTAAGTTTATTACGCCTGAATTAGTTGAAAAATTAATTTCTTTTAATGATGCTACAGCAAACCAATTAGCATCAGAATTATCAAAACAATTAGATCTACAATTCTATAAAGGACTCCCTGAAACAGCGACTATTGAAGAGGTGTTTACTTGGTTGCCGGGATATTTTGATTCAGTTCGCCAAAGTTTTAGCTCAAATCAAGAGCCTACAGATGATCTTAATTTAAGCTTTACCCATTGGTTATTAAAGCAGTCGGCTAGAGTTTCACGTTCTGATTATGATTGGGGGCAATTGTCTAAGCGCGTAGATCGTTATTTAGAGCAAGATTATTTGGTTGTGATTTATATGGTCGATGCCTTGTCTGCTTTAAATCAAGATATTTTAGATGAAGCGGTTTTAAAGATAGATCAATTAGATATAAGGAAAGAACTGCTTTTTGCTCCGTTACCGACATTAACAGAAGTGGGAAAAATGGCCGTGTTAACAGGGAGTGATGCTTCTAAATTAGCTAATGATCAAGAAACAGCATTACGAGAACGCTATAAAGCTTATTTGCCTGAGCAAAACTCCTTAAAGGTTATTAAAAGCTGGAAAGCGGCTAATGAGCATATTGATAAAGAAACTAACTTACTGGTTTATTTTGAAAATAGAATAGATGAGCGTCTGCATGATGGTTCTGATTTTTCTAAGCATAGAAAGGATGTCTCAATTATCTTGGGACAAATGGCAGAGGCAATTAATCGCTGGAAAAAGGATGCGGGCTATGCAAATCGTGAAGTGGTGTTTTTTATAACTGCAGATCATGGGATGACCGTTGTTCGAAATCAGTATCAAGGGATACCTGTAGGGGAAGTTAAAGAACGAGTTTTTAAAGTGAGCGAGTATCCTGCGAATTATAACGCTGATTTTAATTATATCAAAAAAGGTAACAACGGCTCTGGTTATTTAGTCCCTAAAAAAAGAATTGGGTTGTCTAAAAATGCGTTGTTAACGCATGGTGGTTTAACGCCTGAAGAGGTTTTAATTCCTTTTATTACGCTCACTTCAAAATTGCCTCCTGCTCTTGATACACCGTTAGTCTTTCGAGTATTGGATGAAAAATGTTTACGTATCAATGATAAGTTGTGGCAAATTGGTGTTGAGTTAAGCGCTAAAGTAACCTTGAATAACATCAAAATTAAATTTAATAAACCTTTCAGTGCTTATGAGCTTATTGATACCATTAGGGAAAATAAAACTCAAAAGGTTTTGATCAGTTTTTCATCGACTTATGAGCAATGTGGATTAACTGAATTAGAAATTAATTTAAGTTATGAACGTGAGGGCGCTAATGAATTTAATACTAAACAATTTTCATGCGTGTTTCCTGAGCCATTAATACAAAAAGATGCCGATACACAGGGCTTTGAGGATATGTTTAACTAATGAAAAAAGATCAATTGGATGAAAAAATTTCGAGCTTATTTAGTGAGTTAGTTATTGATAAAGCTTTAGTGCGTACTCTTAAGATACGAGAAAAAAGAACAATACCCACGTTTGTGGAGGAATGGTTAATTTCTCGGTATCAAGTACCCGGAAAATCTAATGCTGATGTTTACAGTGAAATAACGGATTTTATGAGTAAACATCTGCCCACTAAAACAGAGAAAGAAAAAATAAAATACCGGTTACAGCAGAATGATTCAGTCGTGTTGTTGGATCGTTTTGATGCGCGTATTGATATTGCCAAGGATAGAAAGTTAATATCAATTCCTTGTTTAGATGAACGAAACGCTTATGTTAGTTCTGAAGTATTAGACAAAAATAAATCGTTATTAGAGGGTGGGCAATGGGGAGCGGGGCGACTTACTGTAAGGGACGAAGGAAAAATAAAGGTTATTGAGTTAGTTGAGTTTCACCCTATGCAATCCGGTACAGTTAGGTTGGAACAACTCATTAACGCGAGAAAAGAATTTACTACGAGGGAATGGATTTGGTTGTTAATGCGAACAATGGGGTATGAGCCCTTTTCCTATACTGAGGAACAACAGAATAATGTTTTGCTTAGATTGTTGCCGTTAGTTCAGACTAACTTAAATATGATGGAGCTTGCGCCTAAAGGGACAGGTAAATCTTTTATTTATTCTAACTTAAGTCGGTATGTTTGGCTAAATAGTGGTGGGGCATTAACGCAAGCCCAGTTATTCATGAACTTGAATACCAAGGAAGTGGGCTTAATCGGAAAATATGATTTGCTTGTGCTTGATGAAGGTCAGTCTATTAATTTTAAGGGCGCTGACGATATTCATGCAAAATTTAAAGATTACTTAGAATCGGGACACTACAGTGTTGGTGGTGAAAAAATAACGAGTGAATGTGGTCTTATTGTTTTAGCTAATATTGATTTATTTCAAGGTCGCCCTAGACGTGCAGATTTCATTAAGCACTTACCTGAAATGTTTCATGATGATGCTTTGTTAGACAGATTTCATGGAATTATTCCAGGCTGGAAAATCCCTCGCTTTACAACGGACTGTGCCGCTAAAGGGTATGGTATTAAAGCCGATGTATTTGGACAGTTTTTACATCAGCTTAGACTGGTAAGTCACGTTGAGTTTCCTTATGGAGAATGTCCCACGTTAAAAGGGGATAGCAGAGATGTTAAAGCCGTCACTCGCTTAGCTTCAGCATTATCAAAGTTATTATTACTTAACCCCGATGATGCCGATTATGAAGAATATGTGCTTAACCCAGCTAAAGAGTTAAGACAAAATGTCCGGTCACAGTTAGCAGAGTTGAACCCTAATGAGTTTTCTGGGGTTCTTAATGTTGGATTTTGATGTGTTTTAACAAAGTAGATTAAGATGCAATGAGTAGTTTGGGTGCAGGCATAAA
>SESG01008683.1_pt1 | contig 15195 bp, 15 predicted proteins | sample 3171421 | NCBI WGS metagenome assembly SESG01 (sample SAMN10866946, study PRJNA518727) | freshwater metagenome | biome: subpolar coniferous forest; feature: holomictic lake; material: water; isolation source: holomictic Lake 227, 6 m and 8 m depth | place: Canada: near Kenora, Ontario | collected... | reverse complement strand
TTAATAGATCGCAATAATCCAAAACAGGCATTACCAGCTTTAAAAAAGATGAGCGAATATATTGAGATGAATTGTCGTTCGGTGGTAATTTATCCCGAAGGAACCCGAACAAGAGATGGAAAACCAAAACCATTTGCAGCCAGTGGTCTGAAAATACTATGTAAATATGCTCCAAATGCTTATGTAGTACCGGTTACCATTAACAATTCCTGGAAGATATTTCGATATGGAAATTTTCCACTGGGCATTGGCAACCCTGTAAAATTCAGAGTTCATCAACCCATGAAAGTAAGTGAATACAATTTCAATACGCTGTTCGAAAAAACTGAACAAGCAGTTATAGCTGATATTATCAAATAATGTAAACTTCTACTGATACTACAAATTAAAAAATAGAATATCAGTTTTTTTAGAAACTTTCAACCACTTCTCTGTCTTTCTTCAGCTGGTCAACTAACTCACCCAAGCCGTTAAATTTCTGTTCGTCGCGAATTTTTGCAAGGAATTCTACTTTTATAATCTGATTGTAAATATCCTGATCAAAATTTAGAATATGCACTTCGAGGCTGGTGTGATAGCTATTGTTCAGGGTGGGGCGTGTACCGATATTCATCATGCCTTTGTAAACATCTTCTTGGTGATACACTCTTACAGCATATACGCCAAATGGAGGAATAAGTTTATCAGCATTAAGAGCTTGTAGATTGGCCGTAGGAAAACCGATTTTTCGTCCGACACGAAAACCATCAATCACTTTTCCCTGAAAAGAGTAAGGGTAGGTCAGTAATTTGTTGGCATGGACAATATCGCCCTGACTGATTGCCAACCGAATGTCTGAAGAGCTTACATGGCGGTCTTCGGATGTTTTGTAGCGTACTGCCTGAACCACTTCCATGTCCAACATTTCTCCATACTGTTTATATTCAGGGAAACCGTCAGCACGGCTATGACCAAAACGGTGGTCGTGACCGACGAGTAAGGTTTTGACCTTATATTGATCTTTTAGTACCGTTTTCAGAAAATCATAAGCAGGGAGTTGAGCCAAGTCCGGAGTAAAGTCAAGGACCACGCAACGGTCAACCCCTGTTGTTTCAAGCTGTTCAATTTTTTCTGCAAGTGTATTAAGCAGTTGAGGTTGATAATCTGAATTTAGTACTTTTCGGGGGTGAATGTTGAATGTTATCAGCAAACTTTGCATTTTTTGGACCTTAGCCAGCGATTTTAGTTCCTCAATCAGGAACCTGTGACCGGCATGAACTCCATCAAAAAATCCTATTGTGGCAACGTAATTTAATTCAGAATGCATAATTCCCAATTCTCAATTTTCAACTATCAACTTTAAACTATTAACTAATTTTCTCAAATCCTCATTCACATCCACCAAATAACTTTGAATACCTAATTTGGTAGCTTGTTCAATGTTTTTTGGTCCGTCGTCCAGAAAAAGACATTCTTCCGGCTTTACTTTTGCATCTTTCAAAAGAGCTTGGAAAATTTCTGCATCCGGTTTTGCCATTTTCATTTCGTACGACAAGTAGCTTTTTTCAAATACATCGTCCATTTTCAATCCAAACCGTGCGAATTCATTGGCAGCGCTGATTTCTATATGCAGCGGATTGGTATTGCTCAGTAATAGTATACGATATTTCTTTTTCAGTTCGAGCAACACCTCAATTTTATAATCCGAAATACCCACTAAAAACAGACACCAGGCATCGATAATTTGTTGATCTGTAAGCGCTAAAGCTGCATATTTCCGTACATTATCACAAAATTCGGAAACGCCAATTTCGCCTTTTTCAAATTGCAAAAAGAAACCTTTTTGTCCAAAATTACTAAGATTTTCTTCAAAATTCTTAACGCCTAACTCGTTGAATCGCTTAATACAACGGTCTAAATCAAGATTTATCAACACACCTCCGAAATCGAAAATGATAGTGCTTATATTTTCAGTGTAATTCATTTGAGCTTGTAGATTTAGCTTTAAAAAAATCTAGCGGATTCGAATCCGGGTACCTTTTTTCAGTTTGGCTTTGGTTTTCAATCCATTCAATTTGCAAAGAGTTTTTACACTGATACCGTTTCGGGCAGCTACTTTTTTCAATGTATCTCCTTTCTTGACCTTGTAGTATTTTACAGAAGCAAATAATTTAACTTCGTGCTGATAATAGAAAGCATTCTTTTTGGTCATCAAATAGGTTTTTGCCAAAACCTGTCCGCTACTAAAATTAATGATGTGAGCCGGATTTATTGCATTTCCAATATAACGCGTTTCAAAATGAAGATGAGGTCCGGTGGAATGACCGGTATTTCCTCCAAAAGCAATTAACTCGCCACCTTTTACGTTTTGGTTAAGTGCCACCAATACTGCTGAAAGATGTGCGTATACAGTTTCCAGGCCATTGTCATGTCTAACAACAATGTAATTACCATATCCGCGACCTTCATAATTAATTAAACGGATTTTTCCAGAGAATGCACAGCGAACAGAATCACCTACTTTTAGCCGCAGATCTATTCCATAGTGAAAACGGTAACGACGTGGTCCGAAAATCGAAGTTACTCCACCATGAACAGGAATGAAAAAATTAGATACGTCAATACGCACCGAATCAGGTAAGCTGTCAATCGGAATTTTGTAGGGATTCACATGATCACTCGTCCACATATCGTTGTAGATATCGTCAGCCGGGTGATTTTCCATCAAGTCATCCGAGTTGTCGTTCAACATTTCCTTGTAAATGTTGGTCGTATCTTTCTTTGGAATCAGTGAAAAATTATTGAGCTGAGCATAACCCCCAAAAGTTGAGAGAAAAAAGGCAAGAACCGGAATGTATTTTTTGAGGGAAAAGAGCATTTGAAATAAGTTGACAGTTTACAGTTGATAGTTTGCAGTTTATAGTTTACAGTATAAGAATTAATTAAGTAGTTAGTTGTTTATTGTTTACTACTATCTATAAACTGTAAACTATGAACTAATTTAAATTTCGTCGTTAGCGTATAAGAAGTTCAGATTATGTTGGTCAAATTCAAAGATTTCATTTTCATTGAAAAACCTTGCCAACTCTGTTTGTGCATTTTCAACGGTATCAGAGGTATGAATAATATTTTCCTGAACACTTACACTGAAATCGCCACGGATAGTCCCAAAAGCTGCTTCGCGACCGTTAGTTTTTCCAGCCATTTCGTGTACAATATGAACTGCATCAAGTCCTTTTAAGCAACAAACAATAACCGGAGTTATCATCATCGAGTCTTTTATACGTTTGAAAAATGGACGTTGAACCAAGTGCGCATAATGTTCAGCCAGAATTTCTTCAGTCAGTTGTGTCATTTTTATTCCACATATTTGCAGCCCTTTACGTTCTAAACGATGAATAACTTCACCTATTAATCCACGTTGAATTGCTCCCGGTTTGATAATTACAAGTGTTTTTTCCATAATGTTAAGTATTTTTAATTTAGAATTAACTAATTGGAAATTGAGAGTTGTTTATTCCTCTCCAAAATTAAAGAAATGCGCTTAGCGGTCAAAACAAATTCAACTTTCTTAACTTATTGAACCCCAATTTAAGGTATTTGTCTTCAATTTCCTTAATTGTGAGGCCATAACCCGATTTTCAGTTTTTTCAAGTTTCATATCGTCTTCCAAAATTTCCATGGCAGCATTTCGGGCAATCTCAAGCATTCGGCCATCCTGAGCTAAGTTGGCTATTTTCAATTCGAAAGGCATCCCGCTTTGTTGCGTTCCTTCCAAATCGCCGGGACCTCGAAGCCGTAAATCTGCTTCCGAAATTTCAAATCCGTCATTAGTTCGCACCATGATTTCCATACGTTTACGGGTATCAGAACCTAATTTGTGATCTGTCAATAATATGCAAAACGATTGTTCCGCTCCACGACCCACACGTCCACGCAACTGATGCAGCTGCGACAGTCCGAAACGTTGCGCACTTTCAATCACCATCACCGAAGCATTGGGGACGTTTACACCCACTTCAATCACGGTGGTAGCAACCATTATCTGTGTCTCGCCAGATACAAATTTCTTCATTTGAAATTCTTTTTCAGCCGCTTTAAGTTTGCCATGAATCATGCTGATTTTGTAAGTTGGAAAAATTTCACGCATATATACGAAACCGCTTTCGAGATTTTGCAAATCGCTTTTTTCAGATTCCTGAATAAGTGGATAAACAATGTAAATTTGCCGCCCGATTTCCACTTGTTTGGCAATAAACTGGTTGAGTCCTTGTCGTTTATTTTCGTAATAATGATAGGTCTGAATAGGCTTTCGTCCTGGCGGAAGTTCATCAATTACTGAAATGCTCAAATCGCCGTAAAGTGTCATGGCCAGTGTGCGGGGAATAGGCGTGGCGGTCATAACCAATATATGCGGTGGATTTACGTTCTTTTTCCATAGTTTTGAGCGTTGCTCCACACCAAAGCGATGTTGTTCGTCGATAACCACTAAACCGAGATTTTTGAATTGTACCACGTCTTCAATCAGGGCATGTGTACCAATCAAAATATTGAGTTCTCCGCTACGGAGTTTTTCATGCAGTTCTACACGGGCTTTGGGTTTGGTTGACCCGGTAAGTAAGGCAACACTTACGCCCAAATCGCCGAGAAATTCTTTCAGACTTGCAAAATGCTGCGTTGCCAGAATTTCGGTAGGAGCCATGATACAGGTCTGAAAACCATTGTCAATCGCAATCAACATGGCCATCAATGCTACGAGTGTTTTTCCGCTACCTACGTCGCCCTGTAGCAGTCGGTTCATTTGTCGTCCGGAAGCCACATCCACCCGAATCTCACGAATTACCCGTTTTTGGGCGTTAGTTAGTTCAAACGGCAGATAATCTTTATAAAATGTATTGAAATAATGCCCGATTTGTCCAAATACAAAACCCCGAAAATGCTGATCGCGCCACTTGGTTTGTTGCAGGATGTTGAGCTGGATATAAAACAGCTCTTCGAATTTCAACCGTTGGCGAGCTTTTTTAAGCAAGTCGGCATTCTTTGGAAAATGGATATTGACGAGCGAGTCGGTGAGATTCAGCAAGGCAAATTTCTTCAGCAAATAAGCCGGAAGCGTTTCGGGAATACCGCTTCGAATAGATTGAACGAGTGGAAAAAGAATTTTCTGAATCATTTTTGAATTCAGAAAACTGCTTTTCATCTTTTCCGATGTGTTGTAAAAGGGTTGCAAACCCATTTGTTCGGGCGGTGGCAGTTGCGATGCTAAATCTAACTCCGGATGTTGCAGATTAAATTTTCCATTAAAATAGCTTGGTTTTCCAAAGACTACATATTCAATACCCGTTTTATATTTATCCAGAATAAAATTAATGCCCTTAAACCAAACTAACTCAATCGTATCACGTCCGTCTGAAAATATAGCAACAAGTCGTTGCTTTGGACTTTCTCCAACTTTTTCGAAGCGGATAATTTGCCCTTTGACCTGAATGAACGGCATTTCTTCCGAAATCTCGTGCAGGTAATAATAGCGGCTGCGGTCGATGTATTTGTAGGGATAATGCCGCAACAAATCTTCAGCCGAATGAATGTCGAGTTCTTTCGCCAGCAAATCTGCTTTTTTCGGTCCAACACCGGGCAGAAATTTTATGTCCTGATAGGAGAGATCCATTTTATTACCCTGAAATGTATTTTCCTCCCGGCACTTTTCGTAGTAAAAAAATTATCCCGAATGAACTTGTCAGCACCAAAGCCACGATTGCGGGCAGCGAAAGTAAAGGATGAGCCATTGTCCAAAAGATTTTATGATCAAACAATAAATTGATAATCAGCACATGTACCAGATAAATCCCGTAACTGTAATTACTCAGATTGGTTATTAACCAACGGACAATTTTGTTATTTGTTGCTATGTCTTTTAATAAAATAAAAAGTGCCACCGATTGAAGCATGGTGTTTGGAGTCAGACTTCCGTACATGCTGGTATCCAGTTTATGAGCTTGTTTACTCAAATACCAGGTAGAAACTGCTGCAATTAAAATTGTCAGAATGAAGACTATTGCAGCAAAAATTCGGGTGCGATATGAAGGAATTTGAACTTTCATTAATTGATATCCCAGCACTAAATAACCGGAATACAAAATATATCCAAAATATTGCTGTAGCAAAACAGGCCAACTCGAAATCGTAAACAAATGAAAGGTTTGTGCCACATTAATCAATATCCAACCTAAAAGCAATGACCATAAAGTGGTTTCGTTTAATTTGCGAACAGCTTTTCCCAAAAACGGCACAAAAACATAAATAATCACGATCGTATAAATATACCAGAAATGCCTTGAAATGTTCTGATTTACAAACAAATTTAAAGCCCAACTAAAGTTCGAGAACAGTTCGGTTGGTTGAGATTTTGAAGGCAAATTGTGCCATAAATAAACACAATAAAGTGCCGACCAAAATAAAAAAGGGACCAAAACCCGCATAAATCGTTTCAGATAAAAATCACCCAATTTATAGGTTTTGCCCAGCATGGTAGCTCCACTCAGCATCAAAAACATAGCAATTACAAAACGCACACAGCTGTCAATGCCGTTTCCGATCCACCAAAACTCCATGTTTTTTCCATAGGTCATTTTCAAAACCGGCGTACTTACGTGGATAATAATAACTCCAAGAGTTGCCAATGCCCTTAATGTGTCCAGAAATTGTATATTTGCTTTGGGTGAATCCATTTTTTATTTAATAATTGCTTCTGCCAATTTCAAATCAAATTCGGTAGTAATTTTAATATTCTCGCGATTACCTTTTACCAAATGGATTTTTGTACCAAAAGCTTCCACCACCGAAGCATCGTCGGTGAAAAGCAATGAGAACTCTTGTTTATAGGCTTTTTGCAACAATTCAGCGTCGAAAACCTGCGGTGTTTGAACCAGTTTAAATGCGTTCCGGTCAACCGATTGGCTAGTATTTTCACTTACCTGACGTATGCTATCTACCAAGTCAACAACAGGAATGGCTGCATCGAATTTTTCGGCAGTTTCAAAGCAGTGTGCAATGGTATCAACACTCACCAACGGACGTACACCGTCATGAACAGCCACTAATGCAGGAGCGTTTACAGCTTCGAGTCCGTTTTTTACAGAATCGAAACGGCTTTGCCCTCCGGTAATAATCTGGTGATTTAGGTTGAAGTTGTGTTTAGCACAAAGCTCCTTCCATAAATCTATCTGAACTGCCGGTAAAACCAAAATCAGTTGGATTTTGGCATCGAAGCGATTAAAAACTTCGAGTGTATGCATTAATATCGGTTTTCCCTGAATTTCAAGAAATTGTTTCGGAATATCCGCATTCATGCGCTCGCCTTTTCCTCCGGCAACAATTATGGCAATTTTTGGTTTTAACATGGATTTAGAATTAAACAAGAACAAAGATAAGCATTAAGCAAGTAATAATTAATAATTCATAATTAAAAATATCAATATAATTGACAGACAGAATGTTATAAGGTTTTTTGGGAATATATTTTCTAAACTTGTCAGAAAACCCATAACAATTTCATAACTTTGCAGCCTAAAAAAGTACCGAAATGAAATTTAGATTTCTTTTAATTGGGGGGATTTTAGTGCTGTTTGTCAACATCTTATCCGCTCAGGAAAATGCTGATATAAAACTCACAAACATTTTTGAAGCACTTTCTGCAACAGATTCCACTTCGCATGCCACGGTTACAATTCATCAGGATAAACGAATTGAAGCCTTGCTTGTAAATAAAAAAAGCCTGACAGTCAGTGGATTCAGAGTACAGGTTTTCTCAAGCAACATACAGCGAACTGCCAAAAATAATGCTTTTGGTATTGAAAAGCAAATTCAGGATGTCTTTCCTACTGAAGCTGTTTATGTAAATTATACTTCGCCTTTCTGGAAAGTCAGGGTAGGTGATTTTAAAACAAAAGCTGAAGCACAGGCTTTTCGAAATCAATTGATTGAATCTTTACCCGCTTTGAAAAGTGAAATCTACGTAGTTCATGAACAAATTAATGTTTCTCCCTCTAAATAAGCACATGATGGATTTTAATATAAACCAACCGGTTCCTTTCGAGGATGAGAAAACCGCCAAAATAGCTGAACATTACCTCGAGATAATCAAACTGTTGGGCGAAGATGCCAATCGTGAAGGATTGCTGAAAACACCCGAACGCGTTTCGAAAGCCATGCAGTTTTTGATGCAGGGTTACGAACAAAATCCTGAAGAAATAATTCAATCAGCCATGTTTACCGAAAATTACCGCCAGATGGTAATAGTGAAAGACATTGATTTTTACTCAATGTGCGAACATCACATGCTTCCGTTTTTTGGCAAAGCCCACGTGGCTTATATTCCAAATAAAAAGATTACCGGATTGAGCAAAATTGCCCGCATTGTGGAGGTTTTCGCCCGTCGTATGCAGGTTCAGGAACGCATGACTACACAAATTAAAGATTGCATCCAGAAAACCCTGAATCCAATGGGCGTAATCGTTGTGATAGAAGCTCAGCATCTTTGCATGCAGATGCGTGGCGTTCAAAAACAACATTCCATAACTACCACTTCCGATTTTACAGGCGTATTTGAGCAGGCAAAAACACGCGAGGAATTTATGAATCTGATAAACAGAAAATAGATAGCTGTTTAAAGATTTTTCTCAATCAGTTCATCGGCCATACGAACATATTCAGCGCAGGTGAACTGTTTCTCTTTTATTTCGGAGCAAAGTAATCCACCGGCTTTTTGTCTGAATTCCTCCACCACCGATTCTTTACCTGCTTGACGAAGTATACGCTCTGCGGCAAACAATGCACCACACATTCCACCTTTGACTCTTCCCCCACCCCAGGCGCGATATTCTTCAATTTCCAGGTTTGAAATATTAAATTCATTCTGAAATCCTTTTAAAACTGATTGAGCGCAATTTAGTTTCTCAGGAAGAACGTGGAAATATTCATCCGATTTAGCACGATTTGCTTTTTTCATCTTCATTGTTAGATTCAAAATTTTCCTTTTTAAGGATAATATATTCAGGTCTGTTTTTTATTTCATCAAATAAATTTCCAATATATGAACCTACTATTCCGATTGTCAGCAACTGAACACCCCCGAAGAAAATAATAAGTACAAATAAGGATGTCCAACCCGAATCGGCATGGGTAAATCCTATTATTTTCCCTAAAATAGACCAAATTGCAAGAGCCAACGCGACCAAAACTGAGGTGAAGCCCAAAGTGGTTGCAATTCTTAGTGGTTTTGTTGAAAAATAAAGCATAGAAGTAGTGGCAAATCTCAACATTTTCATAAACGGATATTTAGTTTCACCTGCAAACCGTGCTTCCCGTTCGTAATAAAATGGAACTTGCTTAAACCCGACCCACGAGATTAGACCACGAATGTATTTCCCTTTTTCGTGCAAATTATTAAACTCCCTGATAATACTTTTATCGATTAAGCGAAAATCACCGGTATCGACCGGTAAACGCACTTCAGAAAGAAAATTGAGAAAGCGATAAAATAATTTAGCAGTAATTTTTTTGAAGAAACCCTCTCCTTTTCTCGATTTTCGAACACAATAAACAACCTGAGCATGGCTCGTTTCCATGGTTCTAATCATTTCAGGAATGAGTTCAGGTGGATCTTGTAGATCGGCATCAATTATTATGGCTAAGTCGGACGTACAATGATTAATTCCCGCAGTTACTGCTTTTTGATGACCAAAGTTTCGTGAAAAAGTAATTAGCTTAACACTAGTGTCACTTTCAATAATATTATACAGAATTTCCTGTGTTTTATCCGTACTTCCATCATTTACGAAAATAATCTCAGTTCGAAATTCAAACTGATTTAGTATGGACTTAATCCTTTTGTATGATTCAGTTATAACCTCTTCTTCGTTGAAACAGGGGACGATTACGCTAAGTGATTTATTCATTTGTTTCTGATTTGAAAGTATAATACTTATTCAAAAGAAAATTTATTATTGTGTAGACAATTATTGATAGTAACTGACAAACATAAGGATCAATCTTTGTGTGGTTTAAGAGCAGATATAAATTTCCTAGTTGAAGCAGATACGAAATTGCAAATGTAACGATAAATTTAAAAACTGTTTCTTTTACACTCCGATTGTTTTCAAATGTCCATTTTCTATTCCATATAAAACTATTAATCAGTCCTATACAATATCCTATTATATTTGACAAATAATCTGTGTAATGCAACACCTTCAACAACAGCCAGATGGTTAGGGCAGTAAGTAAAGTGTTTGCAACACCGACTATGCCGAATTTAAGTAACTGAATCAGAATACTTTTGTTTCTCATGTTGTGTTTGATTATGTTTTAAATTTTGGGAATGAAAAAATATTCATAGCCGAAAACATAAATCATTTTTTTGATTCGACTTTTAAAGAGCTGATAAAATCTTTTGTTGCCAATATAATTATTGAAAAATAGATTATGAATGCTGGCCACAAAGCTAAAATATCTTTAAGTCTTGAACTACAAAGATATGAATAGAACGAAATAAGGATTATTCCCAAAGATAAATGAATATTTTTCCTACAAACACAAAAATACACAACAGCCATGATGTCACCCAAATATAAATATCGCTCATGCATTCCCGGTAAAAGAAACGGGCTAATAATCACACTTAAAAATGCTAGTTTAATCCATATTTCGAAAGTAAAAACATATTGTTTATTACTTAGAATAACTCCTGAGATTAATGTGAATATTATAGTAAGTATTAATCCCGGAAGTCTCAGAATGTCGAAATAATCATTGCTAATCCATGTGTAAATGTTAGGGAAATGAATTGTTAACATTTCGTAGTAGCTCGATTGTGAGAAATAAATACTGAGCAATTCAAAAATAGGTCTTCCAGATATCCAGGCAGGTAAAATACTAATAAAATAAATAACTGGAATTGCAAAAAAGTAGTACCACTTTATATTGCCACGTAATAATAAAACAAAATAAAAAGGGAGAATAAATGCAGTTTGAATTTTAAATGCAAAGGCTAAACCTAAAAATAAAACAGTGAGAAATTGTTTTTTCTTCAGTATAAAATAGATACTACCAACCACAAACATTGAATATATTGAATCGCATTGACCCCAAAATGCTCCATTCAAAAGTATACTAGGTAACAAAGGTACAATACCAAATGAAATCCAGTAAACTAGCTTATTATTGTATTTTATAAATAGTATTTTAGCTACAAAGTATGCTGTAAGAAATTCGAAAATTATGGATACAATTTTGATTAGGTAAAGTGGATATAGACCTGTTTTTGCTACCAAAATAAGGATATAAATATAGCTTGGAGTATAATTGTAGAAATTGAATTTCAAAGAAGAAGTATAGCCGTTATTCTTAATAAAATTCACCCAAGGCTCCAAATAAAAATTGTAGTCACCTAATCGAACCGGAAACAAGGAAATTTTTAAAATTATAGCAAAAAAAATCAACAGATACCAACTCTCTTTCTTTGACAATAATTTTATCAATGGATATTTTAGTTTCATGTGATTTCTGGTTAGTAAATTCTTTCTAATACCCTTGAATATTGATGATTACTGTTGAGTATTTAAAGTTGTAGTAAAATAAGCCAGGAAATACGGCATTGATAAGTTGAAATAGGATATATCACATATTGCATCACTAAAAAGATTTCCTTCACCAGCACTAACTATTCTCATAATTTGTGCAAACAACATGAACAGGAAAATAAAAATAGTTGTTACGAAGAAAAATTGTTTAATATTTTTCCACTTTAAGGCTAATATCAAACCCAATGCAATCATGATTATGAGCGTGTAAATATTCCCGTTACCGGTCTGCGACATGAATGGATTTCTTGAAAAGAATATCCAGGTATTGGTATCCCAGAAAATAAAAGGCAGAAAACTGATGAGTGCAATACAAAAAACGATTATTGGAAAATATATTTTTTGTTTGACACTTAATTTCAGGTAAGGTTGAAAGAAAAACAGGGCTAAGGGAAGTAGTGCCGAAAACCTGGTAGAGGCTATTATTCCACAAATTAATGCTCCAATTGCAAAACTGTTTGACAAGTTTCTGTTACTTTTATCTAACCAAAGGATAATAATAAAAACGAGCCAGGCATTGCTCATACCATCACTGCGTGCCGCAATTTCCCACCAGTAAGCAGGTGATATACAAAGCAATAATATATAAAAAAGCGACTTCCGATAGGTTGAAAAGTAATATTTCAGTGTTAATGCCAAAAATATCAGAAAAAAAATCAATTCAGTTCCAACATCTTTTAAAAGATAAAAAGGAAGCATCATCAAATGCCAAAGTGGAAAAGGAGAAGCAAAATTTGTTACACTTACGTGAGTATGTGTTGCATAGGGATATTTACCCTGAAAAATGCTATCCCAAAAAAAAGTAAGAGCAGACCAACGGTCAACCCTGATTGTATTGGGATCTATGGCTATTAACAACACTGAGATAGCGGCTATCATCACTGTAATCAGACCCCAATAGATAAACTTGTATGCCTTCTCTGTTATTTTCTGTGTTCTTATATAAACTCCAAAAAAAATCAAAAATAATAGAAGGTAGATTGAAAGTGCTAAATAAGGATTAAATCCAGTTCTTGAAACGTATTTAAGAATATATAAAGCATTGATTGTTAGAAATAAAACAAGTTGAATTATACTTTTTTTTGAATTTACAATCGATATATTCATATTTCAAAACTTAATGTGTGCTATTTCCTTTAATTTATTACCATTATTTTTGTAATTGTATTCTGTGTTCCATCAGCATTAACACATATTGCCAGATAAATTCCGGTACTTACTTTTTTGCCATGTACGTCTTTTCCATCCCATGTGGCAATGCTTCCATTTGATACAGTTTCACATACCAGATTTCCATTGATATCAGTGATTTTTATCTGAGTATTTTCAACTAAACCTGTAATAGTAATTATACCTGTATAACCCTGACGTACCGGGTTTGGATAAGTATACACATTATCGAAAGTAGTGCCAGCTTCACTTGCATCACTTTGATACGAAACAATACCCTGAGAAGTCCCAAAGAAAACTTCTCCGGTTACCGGATTAATAGCTATTGACATAATTTCATTTGAAAGCAACGGACTGTTAGTCATGGTAAAATGCTGGATGGTTTGTTGACCGTTTTCGGACATTAAATAAACTCCGGAACTTCCCGTCCCAATCCATTTTCGGTTTGCACCATCAATTGCAATAGCTTTAATATTTTCATTAACGAGTAAGTAATCTGCAAGATTTGTACTATCGTTTCTTGGGATTTTTACACGTGAACAGGTATAGCCTGTATTAAAAACGTTACTTAAATTATTAAACAGAAAAGGTCCCAAATCAGTCCCAACCCAAATTACTCCATTTTTATCCTGAGCAATTGAATAAATATAACTGGGATATATTGAAACTAATTTGGTCAGCCCGTTATTGTCAATTTCAGGGTAAATAAAGGTGGAAATAAAGGTTGACTTATCATCACTTTCGGTATTTAAAGTTCCATTGTCATCATAAATACTCAATCCGGGTGTATAACGAAATGACAGCATCCATTTTTGATTTGGGTTTTGATTTGAAATCAACAACTTACTGGTCTGTTTGTTGACATTTGGATTTGATATTTTAGACCAGGTACCATCCGAAAGTAGTATCTTAACACCAGCCGACACACCGCAGTTTGTTATGAAGAGATTCCCATTTTTGTCATAGATTGCTCCGTCTAAACGCGTATAATCAAGTGGAGCTGATGGGATAACTGATTCAAGAATACTATTATTTGGCGTGTATAATTTGTAGAAAACGTTGTTCTTAAATTCATAAAGTCCGGTTCCATACGAAGTGACAAAAAAGTGTTTGTTGTCACCCGGATTGACAGCTACATTACAAAAGTCTGTGACAGCATGCTTTGTAGAATCCTGTATTGGTTTTGACAGGATATTTGTCCAATTACCATCTTCATACATCATAACATTACCATCCCTGAAATATTGCGAAGCCCAACGTCCTCCGGGTACTACAAAGAGTTTTTTACCCGAAAAGGTCATGTCCCAGGGAATATTTACTGCAGGTCCTGCCGGCTTATAATAGGTTATGGCAGGTGTTTCGCTTCCGAATTGTTTATAGGCTATAATACCCAATGCATTTGCTGCAAAGTAATAAGTACTGTTTGTTGCATCATATTCTGCATCTGAAACTGCTCCGATAGAACTTATGGTTTTGGTATTAAAAGAAAGATCGGTCAAATAAGCTGAGGCTCCATCAAAAATATTCAGGCTCTGATTAGAAACATTCATGTAACTAACATTTACGCTTGGCAGAAATGAGGCCCAAATATTATCGCTACCCATTTTATAGGTTTTACCCCCACGTTGCAGAAGTAATTGACCATCGAATGAACATATTTTCTGAAAATCGCCACTACCTGGTAATCCGCTTTTCGGGGACCAAAATTCATAATTTACTAAATGACTTTCTGTTACCGAAGCTTGTAAAATAGTTGATGCTGTTAAAGCATAAATTATTCCGTTATGAACTGCAGTATTTAAAACTTTTAGCTCGGAAGCGTTTGGACCAATATAATAGGTATCTGAAACTTCTTTTTTCTGCATATTCAGCACCAAAACTCCGAAATTACAGGACAAATAGGCTTTATTCTGAAAGAAAAGGATATGATTTATGTCTTTAGTCGAACTCATTTGTTTGTTATATAAATCCGGTAGATTAATAATTCCACCTGAAGTCATAATATCAATATTACCGGTCGAATAAATAATCAAAAGGGCTTTATCATCAGAGTCATATTCTATCCTGGATATGGTGGAACCATTTAATCCACTATTTTTACTATAAAACTCTAATCCTCCATCTTGTTTATCCACTGAATAAAGTGCTCCTTCACTGACAGCAAAAATTTTGTTGTCAGATTGAGCTATTTGCGAAACATTATTATAGGCAAAATGGGTTCTCCATTTACCCATAGCCACCTGTGCTACTGAAGAAACAGAAAACAAACTGATTAATAACCCGCTAATAAATATATATTTTTTCATATATCGGAATTGACTTTTAAAAATAGAGTAAGATATAGAAACTAAATCAGATAAATAAACTCAAAAATCAGCATTTTATTTCATTATTCCACTGATTTTTA
>SESG01014301.1_pt1 | contig 15207 bp, 16 predicted proteins | sample 3171421 | NCBI WGS metagenome assembly SESG01 (sample SAMN10866946, study PRJNA518727) | freshwater metagenome | biome: subpolar coniferous forest; feature: holomictic lake; material: water; isolation source: holomictic Lake 227, 6 m and 8 m depth | place: Canada: near Kenora, Ontario | collected... | reverse complement strand
ATGCTGGTGGATATGGTGGTTACGGTCGACAACCTGGAGCTCGATGTATATAGGGATTATATTGTGGATTACAAGACATATCTAATATTATAGAGGGTATTTAAAATAATTTTAGACTCGAATTGATAATAAGTATAATAAATAATCAATATTTTTAGCATCCATATAAAATAAAACAAAAATGGAATATATTTTTGTTTTATTTTTATTTTATTTTATTTTTATTTTTTTTTCAGTGTTTTATATTACAACTGTTTTTATTTAGGCGGACACAGCCTTCTTCTTCTCAGGTAGAATGTATAGCTTGTACAGGTACGACTGGATGTTGCGGTACGTAAGTGCCTCGCCATCCTTTACGCCAAGTACCTTGCGCATTGCCACATCAGGGTGAATCGTATGACCCTTCTCTGCGTCCTTTAGCTTATGGGAATCCACGTAGGCGCTGAATGCACGGGTCACATCGGCAGGCGTCATCTGCGTACCCTTGCTCTTGCCCAGGAAGTGGCAGAGCTCATCCTTAAGCGTTACAGGCGTCGTAAAGATGGTAGGGCGCTTCTCTTTGACGCTGCCATCCTCGCCCTCACGCTTCGCACGACGGCGGCGCTTGCCAGCCTCCTTTACCTCCTTCGCAACACGCTTCTGGAGGCGCTGGAGCGTCTTAATGTTGGCAACGGCTTCATCGCGAATCTTCTGATGAGAAGCAATTAGCGCGCTGATTTCTTGCTCAACAGACTTCACTTCAACAGCCGCGCCATCTTGCTCCGCAACCGCGGATACTACAGGGGCGGCGGCCACAGGCGCCGCAGGGGCCACAGAGGGCTTGGCCTTCTTAGCCGCCTTCTCCTCTACAACGGGGGCAGCTACAACAGGGGCAGGGGCTTTAGTCTTCTTGGAAACAACCTTGGGGTTAGGAGTCTTGCTCATTGTACTAGTACCGGTGGTATTCTGGGACATCTTTAAACGCGTTCTGCCTTTTATGTGGTCATTCCGACAATCAAATTTTATAATGATATTTGACCAAAAACCTAAAATATCATCAATTTCGACTTTTTTTTATTGAAATTGTGGTATTCGACGGGACAAATCTTATAGCTTATTTTCAAACTTATATATTTACTTGTTTCATGTATAATTCTAAATGTCAATTATGAAATAATTACATAAAGTTAATAGTAATATTCGCGATATTTTGATATACTTAATTAATTATTACCAATTTCAATAAAAAAAAGTTAGAGTTATTTTAATTATAATCCATATTCTATACAATAACATAAGTAGAATATGAAGTTTTTTTTATAATAAGAACGGACCTGAAAATAAAATTTGACGCATATTTTAAGCCTAAAAATGAGATAGACAAGCTAAAATAATGTCGCAAAACATCGTACTTCCCTCCACTTTCAACTCCAAGGCCAAGATTACTGTTAGTGCTCCTAAGTTACTTGCTAGTGGCGCAAAGCAGGCATATTTCAATTATGAAGGTCAGAGACTTGTTATGCAAACCGCTTCAGACATGTCTAGTCCGTTTGGGCTAAATGTAGCAGACAAGTATGGTCCTCCTGAGTACTCTGTTGGACTGTCTTTCCGCGGTCATGAGCAAAATACGGAGGTTAAGCAGTTTATGGACGCAATCGCATTTATTGATGAGTTCATGATCAATGAGGGTGTGAAGAATAGCAAGGTTTGGTTCAAGGATAATCTTGGACGCGAGGTAGTCAAGGCTTTCTACACGCCGACTCTAAAGTATAGCAAGGATAAGGATGGCAATGTACTTGACTATCCCCCTACTATTCGGTTGAAGCTTCGTAAGTTCGGTGAGGAGTTTGAGACCAAGTTCTATGACAATGATGGCACGGCACACAAGGATGTGCCTATTGAGGACCTACTTGTAAAGGGTGCTCAGATGACTGCCATTATTGAGTGCGCAGGCATTTGGTTCGCAGGTTCTAAGTATGGTCTAACTTGGCGTGCTAAGCAGATTGCCATTCCCAAGTCTTCTAGCAAGATTAGTGGCTTCGCATTTAAGGGCCTGAAGGCAAAGCCTGCCGCCGCGGCGGCAGTTGAGGAAGCAGAGGTAGATGAGGCAGATGAGGAGGAGGAAGAGCAAGAGGTGGATGATGCGGCGGCATTCCGTGCCCCGCCTAAGGCTTCTGTAGTAGCGGCGGTGCTGCCACCAAAGCCTCTAGCTGTAGCAGCAGCAGTAGCTGCAACAGTAGACGACGAGGATGGGGATGATGTAGAGCCTGCGCCTGCGCCCAAGAAGACGATTATTAAGAAGAAGATTGTCACTAAGCCTAAGTAAATATATTATCAATAATCTATTAATAAGATAAATCTAAAAAAACCTGATATAACTGAATAAAACTAAAAAAACATGATATAACTGAATAAAAACTGAACAAACAAGTATATTTTTTATGTAGTTACAGATTGAACACCTTTACCATCAGTACAAGTAAAGAATGAATGTGGCACACCAGTATTAACGGTGTTCATCTGTAACTCTATGACAGAAGGAGGTATAACTGGATAAATATAAGGCTGGTATGGTTGGTATCTATCTGCTCTAATTTGATATAGTTGGCCATAAATAGTACTTGTTATTGCGGCATTATTGGCAATTGTACTCTGAACTATGGAATTAGTCAATGAGGCACTATTTTCTTGAAAATACTGTTGTTGTGCGCCTAATAACAGAGAACGTTCTGTTGTCTGTCCGCTATTGTAAACTACAGATGTTATATTTGCGAGTGATGATAAATATGTTGGTGATGTTGTACAAGGAGGTCTATAGCAACAATTATCTATGGGACCAGGCGGGGTATAAGAATAACAGAAACGAGATTTGGGAAGTTGATTATTATTCATTCTATAAAAAACAATATATTTTTATTTAGATTGGTTATAAAACGTCAGTATTACTCTTCGTCATCTGAATCAGGAATATCAGTAATAATAGAATCCGTATCAGGATTCCATCTACCGATATATACACCAATTTTGTCTTTAACTTTCTTATAGAGTTTATTCTTTATAGCATCTCTAAAATATGAAGTACCATTCGCATCAAATACTGTCAATTTAATATATTGAATCGTATATCCACTACTATCTACTTCTTCCATTTTAGATTCTATATGAGTTGGAAGTGATACTTCCTTGTGAATTAGTTGAGGTGTAGTATTAACAAGTGTACTATATGGAGTTACAGTAGGCTTTTTTCTTCCTACACGTTTTTTTGGTTCTGAACTATCGGTTGGTTTATCGGCCACAGTTGGTTTATCGGCCACTTTAGGTTTTCCTCTCTTTTTAGGAACTATAGCTACTGTTGGTTCTAATGCTACTTTAGGTTTTTGTGGTTTAACAGGTTTTAATGGTAAAGGAATTATAGCAGACTCAATTATCGCAGATTCAAAGCCTTCACGTGCTTCACTACGATACTTTATAGCAAACTCAATAATTTCAGATGGTGGTGCCCCCCATTTTTTAATACCTTCATTGTACCATTTTCCTCCAAATATATGGGAAATATCAGGAATAGGCTCATTTATAGCACCATGATTAAATTTACGCGATTGTTGAAGCTTAGTAAGTGGAGATTTATTAGAACACTTAGAACAATATGCCTCATTAGTACAAGGACGATTACATCGAAATTCTAAATAGAACTTGTGTCGACCATCTCCAAAATGCTGAGCATATGTATCATCAGTATATCTTGAAATACATAGCATTTTATCTGCCTCAGTGATATAATTCTCATTTTAGACTTCAAATTTTTTTGTGAGTCCACGGATCTATATTCTCTAATAAATTATTAATCATACTATCATTATGTAAGGCATAATACCATTTAACATAGTCTTTTCCTCTATAGTACTCAATATGATTCCAAACATTAACTTCCCAAGTTATTTTTGAATCATCTGTGCAAAAAATATTGATAGTGTCTTTACAGTCATTATAAAATCTTTTCATTAAACTACGTGGAATAACAAGAAAACTCCCACAAAATCTCCAATGAATGGCATTTAGATATAAAGCTTCTCCTTTATACCAACATCCTGGAATATTTACTTTATCAAAAGACAATGTATTAAATTCTTTAAATTTCGCAATAGCATGTTCCGTGTCATTAAAAAGTTTTAGAATGGCAAAATCAATCCACATCATTGTTTCATCTTCGCATACTTGCGAACTTCGCATAAGTAGCTCAACCTTTGCGTTCATAAGAGATAAATACTCGCGTGTATCCTTATCAGGATTTCTTTCATTAGGTAATTCCATTTTATCATCCATACATATATTATAGAAATCTAAATGCTTTAGAGGAACAATAAAGACTTTAATATTACTGGGATAATTCTTAAAATGATAAGCAAGATCATTAGATGTATAAAGATGTATAGTTAAATCTGATAATGCTAAAGGAGTAAATAGTTTTATATATTCCGCCATTTTTTCAGGTTTATTGTAAATATCATAAAGACATGTTACAAACATTTTACTTTTACTTTTACTTTTTATTAATACTTTAGATTGTTAAATTGGATATAAATCCAAAAAATAGATTATAAAATTGAATTCTAAAATTGTGTGATTATAATTACAGAGCCTAATTCCAAGATGAATATCCCTATCGATTTTATCAAAAACATTAATCCCAACTTAATTGATCCAATTTCTAAAAGTACTGTATACACATTTATTCCTGGGTCTCATCAATGTACTGATAATCGTGAACTACTATTCAGATTTCCATATTCCGAAAATACATATTGGACCCATTTCAAATATGCTACTAGTCTACCAAATACTGTTCTAGAATCTGAACTCCTTGTTATAACAGAGTATGACCAAGAATGTGTGATTTTACCCTTAGATAAAAGACAGCCTAGTACTTGGCATGATACTATATGGCCACTACCATCTATTAATACCTCAGGAGGAGCAGGTGTTTACTTAAAAATTAAACCGCCGACCGATAAATTCCAAAGGAATTTATCCATACTACCCCAGGGGGTAAGGACCGATAATCTAGATATTGTTGTACATTTATCTGGATTTGTTGATTTACTACCTATTGTTCAACAATATGTTATTATGCCTGGCGTAAATACTCCTCCCATTCAGCTGGCTATTTCAAGGGGGAATAATACCATTTACAGATTAGAAGATTATGACCCAAATATGCCTAATACATTACTAGTTCAGCCCTTATTACCAAATTATAAATAATTTATAACCAAATTATAAATAATTTATAACCAAATTATAAATAATTTATAACCAAATTACTAAGAGGAGTATAAATATTTTTAGTAGGTATTTAATAGCCAAATGACAGACTACTTTAGACCAAGAGGTGACATTACAACAGTATTGGACCTTACGGACCGTGATTCACAGGATAACACCTATTTTCCATTGACTACAAACGAATCTTGTTTTCATCGAGGAGATAATAATACCATTTATCCAACAACTACCAGCGTTCAGGAATTTACACAGCGTGGACCCGCAGATTGGGGACAAAAATTTAGCTTTGAACTCGGTTCCTTACCTGCTGGCGATTTATTACAAGCCGTCATTCTACAATTTAACCTCGGTAGTTGGTATAATGGTAATACTATTAATAAATTGGCAAAAGGGGACATTCAGGCAGATACAATAACACGCAGTTCAGAATACTGGACATATATGAATAGTTTAGGAACTGCGATAGTTGAATATGCCGATTTTATAGTTAATGACCAAACAATTGAGCGTATCACTGGTGAATTTATAAGAGCCTTTTTTAATGTATATGCCGATATTAATAATCTTATCGGTATTTCTACAGATGGTACTGGTACAACGCCTGTTCAGTACCTAGCACCTGGTTATGTATCACAGACAGAGCTAAATCCTAATAGACCATATCCCACCGAAAATGGAACCTACTTCTGTATTCTTCCCTTTTTCTTTATTCGCACTCGTCTAAAGGAAGTATTTCCATTACTAAGTTGTAATGAGAATACAGTTCGCATAGATGTTAAGTTGCGCCCTTTTGACCAAGTTGTAAGAAAATATATAGGATACAGAGATAACTGTACTCAGACACCTCTAAATTCATCTGTAACATTTAATGTAGTATCTCCTATAGGCACAACTGTAATAAAGACGGCGGCATGCCCTCCAATATTCAGAGATTTCCGTATTTTAACTGTGTGTCCTCTTATAACAGGTTCTCTTCGCGAAAAATATCTACATAAACCCTTTGAACAAATGGTAAAAATAGCCCAGACTTTCCATTTTGAGGAGCCACTAAAATATATTGTGAGTAAACCGACACTAAGTTCAGGAACGGTTGAAATTCAACTTCCATTAGAATTAAATCATCCAACTGTTGAACTACTTTGGGTTTTTAGACGAAAAGCTGTATTAATAAATAATGAATGGGCAAACTTTACACCTGCCATTAGTTTGGAAACAGATCCAACTAAGGTTTATCCACCTTGGTTGGATTGGGCAACAATTCGAATTAATGGTTCAGAATTAATTTCGGCGGATGGTAACTGGTTTAGAGAGCATATTGCCAGTTCCCACAGAGGCGGACTTATTTCCTATAATTCACATACATATGGTTATACATTCGCTAAAAATCCAGAAGAGCATCAGCCTAGTGGCACGGCTAATATGAGTAGGGCCACATCTGTAACACTTAATTTAAAAGTGAATCAACCAATTGCCAAAGATTTATCTACACTAAATCCACCATGTGTATTTGATCCTACAACTGTGGGTGGCTGGGAAGTATTTGTATTCGCAATTCATTATAATTGGTTGCGATTTGAAAATGGAATATGTAATCGTATGTTTACTGATTAGAGATTAGAGATTAGAGATTAGAGATTACTGATTAGGAATATTATGTATAATAGAATCATTATGGTCAGCAAAGAACCATTGAATTATATCTTTACAAGCAAAATATTCGACAATATTCCATACATTAGTTTCCCATGTTAATTTATAAAGAGGGAGAGTACAGAAATCTTTTAGAACATTTCTAGAATGTTCATAAAATGTTTGAATATGTTTTCGAGGGATTATAAAAAATCCGCCACAAAATCTCCAATTAACCTCCTCCACTGAAAATGTTCTACCCATTGCCCAACATCCTGGGATTGTAATCTTATCAAATGATATTTCATTAACAGATTTTAATTTATTAATAAAACGTTCAGTATTTTTAATAATTTTTAATATACCAAAATCCAGCCAAATAAAATTAGTATCTTCACACATTTCACTAGCTCTTAAAATAAATTCAATCTTTGTATTCATAAGAGAATAAAATTCCTTTGTATCTTTTATGTGAGACCTATTAATTGGTAATTCTCCACTATATGTTTTACCAATTGAATATAACTCAAATAAATTAAGCGGCATACCAATAACTTTTACAGATGGGGGAAATATTCTAAATTTATTAACAAGTAAAGGGTCAGTAAAAAGAATAATTGGAATTCCACTAATACCTATATCATAAAATAAATAAAGATATTCAATAAATTTTTCAGGTTTATTGTAAATATCATAATAACACGTAACAATCATTTTATTAATTTAACAAAATAATTCTTTATATTATCAATAAAAGGGTTTAGAGCGTATGTATTATTATCATGTAATAAGTAAGGATGGTGGCAAGTCTACTAAAAGTCATATCATCAGGAATACAAGACGAACGTCTTGATTTTAAACATACATTATACCCATATACAAAAGTATGGATAAAGGCAGGGCGATTTACAACACAATGGGGTCGTTTAGAGTTTGAAAATACACCAACATTTGGAAATACGGCCTTCTTCCGCATTTTGAGAAAGGGACATCTCGTAACAAGATTACTTCTTGTGGCTACAATGCCCGACATCTGGTCAACTCAGAAGGCTGCGGCAACGGCAGCAGGTACTTCAGCAATTTATCCAAAGTTTGGCTGGACAAATTCACTCGGTCACGCATTAATTAATCAATTAACATTGGATATTGCCGCAGGCCGTGTAGAAACTATTGATAGCCGTTTACTTGAAATGTTAGATGAATATCATACACCTTTAGAGAAAGTACCTATTATTAATGAGCTTATAAAGCGCAAAGATAATGGGTTTACAGAAACAAGTTTTGGATGGCCTCCCGTGGGTCCTCAAACCGCTTTACCGCAATCCTATAATGAAACTGTGGTAGTTCCTTTGCCATTCTGGTTTACAAGAGGTGATTTTGGATGCCCCTTGCCAATTGACGCAATTCCAATGGATGAAATTCGTGTAGGTATTAATTTTAGAAATCTAAATGGGTGCTACTATACTGATACACATGTACCAAATACTTCATTAGACCCAGGTACATCTTTATGGCCTCTTTCAGGTAGTAATTTTTATTTAACCCCACCATTATCTACACAAAATCCTGGAACACCTATAACAAGTAATGGTATTCCTATTCAAATGCCACTAAACTTACAGCTAGGGGATTGTTATATTTTAGCCGAATACGTTTACCTGGATCAAAATGAGGCAAATAGATTTCGCCTGGCAGATTTACAGATTCCAGTTGTTCAACATTATGCTATGAAGCCATTTCAAACTCAAAAACGTTCAACTGCTAGAATTGGGTTAAATATTCCAAATCCTACAAAAGACATTTTTTTTATGCTTAATCGCGAAGAAGCTCCCAGCTATAACGCATATTTTTTGGCAACTAGAGATTTAACAGGGAATGTAAATACATTACCAAATGGTTTAAAGACTCCTTGGTGGCCAGACGCAATTGGATTATACGCACAGAGTCCATCTATATATTTAAGACCAGGATTCGCATTATCAGACTCAGAGCCGCTACAAGGTTATGAAATAGATTATCAGGGCAGCATTGTAAGATTTAGAACACAAGGTCCTGCTCTATTTAGGTCAATTATTCCATCATATGAGCAACGTAAAACCCCGTGGATAAATCGTTATTATTATAATTTTCCAATGGGAATTCAAAATGGATTTACACCATTTTCTAAACCTCAGGGGGAGGCAAATCTCGATAAAATTACAAATAGAGATTTAGTACTTAATTTAAGACCAGCTAGAGGATATGTTGGAGGTACTATTGTACCAAGTTACACTGTATATACATACGCAGAAACCTATAATATTTTACGAGTATATGGTGGGCGCGCTGGCCTAATGTTTGCCTATTAGACCTAAATTTGACATAATATTTCTTTTTAAATAAATTTAAAACCATTAAATAAATGCGTATTATCAGTTTTAATGTAAATGGTATTCGGGCAACGACGGGGAAAATTAAAAATGGGGAAAAGAAAGGCTCGCCCACCAATAATGTTATTAAGACACTTATTCAAGAACAAAAACCAGATGTACTTTGTTTCCAAGAACTTAAAACACAAAGTGATGGTGACTTGGCTTATTTAAAATCGGATTATAAGTATGTATTGACAAACTTCTCTAAACATAAGAAGGGATATTCAGGTGTGGCACTTCTAACTAATACTAGGCCTCAATGGGTCTCATATGACTTTAATATGTATACTGAGGAACAAATTGGTCCTTATAATATGTATGAATGGACTACTGAGGGGCGAGTTATTACAGCCAGATTTACTAATCTTGTTGTAGTAGTAGCATATGTTCCTAATGCGCAGCCAGAGTTAGCTCGACTAGAGGATAGGGTAAAATGGGAGGAGATTATGCGAAATTATTTGCGGCTAGTAAAAGAAGAAAATGCAGTTCCCGTCGTATATACAGGTGATTTAAATGTAGCACCTGAGGATATTGATATTCATGATAAAAAGAATAGGGATAAAGTAGCAGGTGCCTCTAAGGAGGAGCGCGCTGAATATAAAAAGTTGCTAGAAGTTGGATTTGTAAATGCCTTTCGCCATTTATACCCGACTGAAAGGAAGTACAGCTACTTTTCAAACTTTGCCAATGCTCGTGAGAATAATAAGGGATGGCTCATTGATCATTATTTAGTGTCTGAGACAGCAAAAAGTAAGATTAATAGGGCGGATTGTTTAACTGAATATTATGGATCTGATCATATTCCTATATTATTAGAGATTGATGTATAAAATAATAAATATATTGTAGATTATATTGATTTACAATAAATATATCATAAAACTAATTTTTATTAAACTGTTGGTTCAGTCACAGGTTCAGTAACAGGTTCAGTCACAGGTTCAGTCACAGGTTCAGTCACAGGTTCAGTAACAGGTTCAGTCACAGGTTCAGGTATTGGTGGATCAGGTATTGGAGTTACTATTGTAAATCCTAATATCTCTCCAACCTTATTAATGAGGTATTGATCATTATTGTTCCAATCTAGATAATCCTGGCCGGATAGGGTAAGAGTTTTAACTGCTATAAACTCATTATTAGCCCCATATAACATAGCATTTACAGTAACACTTGTAAATAATTCTAATCGTATTACATTAACTATAAATGACGTAATTATTTTAGTTGTTGTCTCAGTAGAAGGTTGAATGGGCGTACTCATTTTATTATATTAAGATAATTTACTATAATATTAATAAATATTACACTCTAGAATAATATCTTAGGTATTAAAATAATTGGCAAATATAATAGAATAAATCCAGATTTTTACAAATTAGATTAATATATTTTTAATTATTATTAGTCTAATATAAATAGTCCTAACCGGATATTGTAATATATAAAGGACTATCTGATTCATTACCATATAAAACATAACAATAGAAGTATCATTAGATAAATATAGCTAAAAAGGTTTTCTAACTTTAAAGTTAATTCCTGCTGCGCGATTATCATATCTGGGTAATTCAACATCTGCTACACGACCATATTCACTAAAATCAATCGAACCATCCCATGAGTTTTCAGAATTAACCCATTCACTAATTTTTGCCTTCAAATCAAGATATCCTAGTGAATGCTCCTTTACACCTGCGTCTCTTAGTTGCTTTAAAATAGCTATACCCTCTTTTAGTCGCTCACTCTTAATCTTAATTTGCTTACCATTTCCCATTCTAACAATAGAGCATCATTGAATTTTAGGCTCATAAGTGAAATATGGAATAAAAAATTGAAATATGTAAAGATTTTTAATAAATCTGATAAAATGTCTGCGCCTTTATATACCAATAATACTTCAGATGAATACAGACAGTTAGCGAATATAATAAGAGAGAAAATGAATAGTATAAGAAATTCTGACAGACAATCCATGTTTAAATATACTGGTATTCCAAATGTATTAGAGAAGTGTAATAAGCTTGTTCAAGAATGTGAAAATATTGCGGCTAATTGGTTATCAGATATAGATTATTTACATGCTTTGATGCGCGTAAAGGATGCCTTTTCAGAAGTTAATACTGCTCTAGATTGTTATAATTCATCAATGTATATTGTATCCTTGGCAGAAGTAGACCTAAGTAATTCTGAAAGTACTTATACTTCTAATAATCCAGAAGATTCATAAATATTAGGAAAAATAAATAAAAATTGAAAATAATATTTCTATTTTTATTTTTGTGAAAAAACATTACAATGACTTATACTTTATACACGGACGCAATTTCAAATCACTATAAAGGGCGAGCAACTGATGTGAGAGAGAAAATTATTGCTCTAAATGAATATACAAATATCAATACAGATGTTTCAAAATTAGTAGAAAAGTATCATATTCTAGGTACAGAATATGATAATATTGCCAATAACCGATTATCAGATACAGATTATATTAGTGCTTTAGCACGTGTAGATGTCGCAATGAAAGACATTCTTACTACACAAAATAGCTATATTAGAGATTTGAATGCTGAATTAAATGAAAATCTATCGGTTGAACCCTAATTTATAAAATTATGGCTTAGAACCCTAATTTATAAAATTATGGCTTAGAACCCTAATTTATAAAATTATGGCTTAGAACCCTAATTTATAAAATTATGGCTTAGAACCCTAATTTATAAAATTATGGCTTAAAAACTCTAAAAGTCTTAAGAAAGTGGTAAAAATCGCAAATTAGTAATCGGCATAGTAATAAAACCAGGCTCATTATCATTTTGAGAGAAAACATAACATATTTTTCCATCCTTGATATGAAGACCAAGGCAATATTCAATAGCATGCTTTCTGAATACAAACGGTAAAGAATACATTTCAGGTTTCATAGTTTCGCGATTAAAAGTAACAACAGAGTGTAAATAGACGCGCGGGGTGGAATATTTCACAAAGTGTGCGACACACCAGAGGCGGCCGTCATATTCGCAAATAGTGGAGGAGCCACGGAAACGACTAAAAAAGCGAGGTGTTTCAAAAGTTGTATGAATTTGGAGACTTTGAAGCAAGCTAATTTCACCAGATGAAGTTTTACTATCGGCAAAATCAAACGTCATATTAACAGCCCCAATTTGAAGAGGATGCCAGCCATAAATAAAGTTCATTTTATTTTTGGCAGCTTCTGTACTATTAAGTGAATATTCTGGAATATAAATCCAATTCTTTTCACAATCAGATGATTTAGGTGGCTGAATAACACTAATATTACTCATTTTGGCATTTTCAGGATCATAATCACCAATTGCCATAACAATTTTACCGTTATTTGTAATGTTTTTGGAAGAAGCAGTAAAATACAGTTTATCTTTAAAGCTAAAAAGACGAACGTCCTCAAGACCCTCAATATTACTAGGATATGTCTTATCAGGCTCTTCCTTCATCATTCTAACATCCTCCAATGGATAATAAGAGGAGTTAAGATAGGTCATACCATTTCTGGTTTTAACGTTGCCATCTGCCGAGCGCATATGATATTGTCCTCGACTATCAATAGAGTAATTAACATATCGAGTATTCATTAGCAACTTATTTTTGTAGGGAATTACAGAACAAGAAGATACTTGAAACTCATCGATTTGGGGAAAGAATAGTTTACTATATTCCCCCTTATATGTAGAACTAATAAGTGGTTCAATATAATATTGAATATTGTCCCATACATTATCTATGTTATGGTGTTTAGTATTAATATATGAAACAATATCATTTAGAGTATCTTGACGTGTCTTATTAAAAACATAGCAGGAAAGAATAGTATTTTCATATTCAAATAATCCTTCATATACAGGAAACTCAACAAAAAGTAAATCATTTTTTGGAAAAGGAATATCCTTACCTTTAAGATAGTATTGATATGCTTTAAAATGTTCATATTTATTTTTAAAATATTGTAGTAAAAAGTAAAGTGGTTCTGAGCGATGTGGATGAATTTTGAAGGCCCTAAGTGCCCAGGCTTCAACTTCTTCAGGTTCTTTAAGACAATCATAACATTTGGCAATTTGATAGTGTGCGTGCCAAACTTCTTCAATCCATCCACCAACTTCAATTCGTTTTTTATAGTTTTTAATAGCTTCCTGAAACTTACCACAATCCTTGTAGCTTTGTGCTAAGTAAAAATATGCGCGACCATTATTAGGATCCTCGTTCAAATCCTCTGTAAGAAGACGAATATCACGTTCAATCTTATCTGATTTACAACCACCATCGTTTATATCATCAATGTAAAATACTTCATATGGAATTTTATCAGTTGGATCACCACTCCAATACTCATGTGTGGCTCCTACACATTTCCATTCATAGGCACATTGATGAAAACGATTATTATGATATTTCAACGCACCATTTTGCTGAATAACTGTGTATCCTGGGACCAATAGCTCAAAATTCTTAAATTCAGGAGATGGTTTAATAATCATATCTGCGTCGACAGTCATCGCATATGTTTTATCGGATGCCCATCCTAGTTCTTTACAGAGCTCCTGTACCTTCTTAAAAGATACTGTGCGATTAAATCCAAAATTCTTAAATGGTTCTACACTGACTTTAAATGGCTTTCCAGAGGCTTTAAGAAAAGTATTACATATTTCAACAGTATTATCTGTAGAGCCTGTATCAAGAATTGATACTGCATCTACATACTCTAAGGCGCGTCCAATACAACGCTCAATAATCTTGGATTCATTTTTAATCATAAGATTGAGAATAATTTTGTTATGTTTGTGTGCCATTTACTAAAACTTGTCGCGTATCTTTTAGGTTATTTATATTTCGTAGATATCACACTTTATATAGCCTAATAAACTAATAATCTAATAAACTAAAAAACTAAAATTTTAGTAAAATATGTCCATAATCCTAATCCTACAAAACATTTAGCAGATACATCTAGAATATTATACATTATATTTTTATTTTCTTCATCCAATAAATATACAAATCCATATAATCCCCATATTAATAAATAAATTCCAAATAACAAAAAGTTAAATGCCTTTGAACCTTTTACAAAGCTAAAGTATATTAATGCGAAAAGAGCGATAAAAAAGATAAACCCCAATATACACCCACTCTTTTTTGAAATAGTATTTTTCTCTCCCAAATATCCAGTATATAACATACCAAAATTTAATAAAACAGCAGTTATATAAGTACCTACATGAACAGACTCTTTATTATTATATGATAAGGCTATCATGAGTGCCAATATCATAAGTGGCGTTGTAATGACCCAGTCATTGTATCGTGTTTCATTGATACTCTTATAATCAATTACACCACTACCAGTCGTAACTTTGGTAATAAATTGTGAATAGAAGTATCCAGCTATAATTGATATACATGTTTCTAAATTCATTACATGTCTAACTATAGGATTTGTAGTGGCTAGTGCTTCAACTAGTGTAATTGTACCTGTCGTAATAAGTAAAACATAAGTAAAATAGAACGTAAATTTAACAGTATCAAACTTTGAAGAAACTGTTTGCTCATTGGCAATTTTAGTTGTCTGAACTGGTTTTTGCGGGGATTCCATTCTAATAAAAATAAAGATTTTTAATTATATTAGAAGCATACAATACATGAATTATCTTCCACATGGCCCACAAGTGGTACTTTTATTACTATTACTAGGATAATTAATTGTCACTGGAGCAGGACTTGTATATGGAATCGTGTAAGATCCTAGAGGTGGATGTATAATATTTGGAGCTAAATATATACAAGATTTTGCTGGACAATTTCTCCAGTCTGGTAATGAAATAAAACAGTCACTTTCATAAATATTAACTTTATTGGTATATAATGGGCATTT
>SESG01038687.1_pt1 | contig 15208 bp, 11 predicted proteins | sample 3171421 | NCBI WGS metagenome assembly SESG01 (sample SAMN10866946, study PRJNA518727) | freshwater metagenome | biome: subpolar coniferous forest; feature: holomictic lake; material: water; isolation source: holomictic Lake 227, 6 m and 8 m depth | place: Canada: near Kenora, Ontario | collected... | reverse complement strand
TGTTGTTGGCGAAGTCGTTAAATAAGGTATTGCAATATAATTGCTAACCTGATATAGGACACAGGCTTTAAAAAAAACATATTAGGAACAAGGGTTTAATGGCCTTTGTTCCTAGTTGTATAAACTGGGAGGCTTACGGTGAGAAATATTATTCACCTTGAATGCGGCGAGTGTAAAAGGAAAAACTACGTCAGCGACAAGAATAAACAGACTAAACCTGACAAGTTGAAGATCAAGAAATACTGCCGTTCATGCAGAAAACATACTGAGCACAAGGAAACTAAATAAAGTTTTATGTAGGCCAGTAGCTCTAACTGGTAGAGCACCGGTCTCCAAAACCGGGTGTTGTGGGTTCGAATCCCTCCTGGCCTGCCAAAGGATGTAAAGGTTATGGATAAAAATACGAGAAACATATTTGGAATAACGCTGTTATGCGCTGGTGCTATCGTTTGGTACACATTCAATATAGCTACTAGCTATGCTGTTGGGTACTTTGACCTAGCGGTAAGATATCCATGGGTGCATATTGTTCAAAGTATTTTTCCCGTTCTTTTAGGTGCCATAACTTCTTATACTCTATATAGAGTACAAAAAATAAGGGAATATCTGTTTGAAGTTATTTCTGAAGTAAAAAAAGTAGTATGGCCTAACAGAAAAGAAACATGGGGAGCAACAGTTGTGGTAATCATCGCTGTTCTTATTTCTGGGGCTGTTCTTGGTGTTTTTGACTGGCTTGCTGGTCTTTTTATGAATTTTATATTGAGGTAGTTTATGAAATCTGAAGATGTACTCAACAAAAGTGAAGATCTGCTTTCTAATAAGGAAGAGCTGAATAAGATTATTTCTGATGAAGAGGTTAAAAGTCCTGATCATGAAGAAAAGAAAATCAGCACACAAGCTAAAATAGAAACAGATGATAAGACAACACAAGAAATCATAACTGTTCATTCTGAAAATCCAGATATGAAATGGTACATAGTATATGTAAGAACTGGCCAGGAACAAAAAGCTAAAGAACAATTAGAGCAAAGAATAAAGTTACAAGGAAGACATACTGACTTTGGCCATGTTCTAGTTCCAACAGAAAGTATTGTAGAGCTTGTTAAAGGTAAAAAAAGAACTGCTACAAGAAAATTTTTTCCAGGATATATGCTTGTACAGATGATAATGAACGAAGAAAATTGGCACTTTGTAAAGTCAACACCTCGTATAGTTGGTTTTGTTGGTAATAACGTAAATCCGCCAGTAGTTAGAGAGAGTGAAGTTATAAAGATAACATCACAGGCTCAAGAAGGAATGTTAAAGCCTGTACCTAAAATGTCTTTTGAAGAGGGTGAAAACGTTAGAGTTATAGAAGGACCTTTCATTAACTTTACAGGTATAGTGGAAGAGGTTAAACCAGATAAAGCTAAGCTAAGAGTATTGGTTTCAATATTTGGTCGTTCAACGCCAGTAGAACTGGAATTTATCCAGGTTGAAAAGATATAAAATTAAGGGAGATATTTTAAAATGGCTAAGAAAGTAGTAGGAATGGTAAAGCTTCAGATACCAGCAGGAGCGGCTAACCCTTCTCCTCCAGTTGGACCAGCACTTGGACAACATGGTGTTAATATCATGGAATTCTGCAAAAAATTTAACGCAGAAACACAAGATCAAAAAGGAATGATAATCCCTGTTGTTATATCAATATATGCAGACAGATCATTCTCTTTTATAAAAAAGACACCTCCAGCTTCTATCTTACTTCTTAAGGAAGCAGGAATAGAAAAAGGATCTGGTATCCCTCAAACAAATAAGGTTGGTAAGGTAACAAAGGCTCAAGTAGAAAAAATAGCTAAGTTAAAAATGCCAGACTTAAATGCAAATGATATCAACGCTGCCATCAAAATCATAGAAGGCACAGCAAGAAGCATGGGTATAGAGGTTATATAAGAGCCTCTTAAAATAGTGAAGACTGGGAGGCCTGCACATCAGGTCGTTTGAACCAGCAAGGAGAAAAAATGTCTACAGGAAAGAAGTTCAAGAATGCCGCTTCAAAAGTGGACCGTACTAAAAGGTACACAATTGAAGAAGCTGTCAAACTAGCAATTGAAGTTAAATTCACAAAATTTGATGAAACAGTCGATTTAGCTTTTAATTTAGGCGTAGATCCAAAACATGCGGATCAGATGCTTAGAGGTGCTATTGTTCTTCCTCACGGAACAGGAAAAAAAGTGAAGGTGCTTGTTTTTGCTAAGGGCGAAAAAGCTAGTGAAGCAGAAAAAGCAGGAGCTGATTATGTTGGTGCAGAGGACCTTGTTGAAAAAATAGTTGGAGGATGGCTGGATTTTGATGCTGTTATAGCTACACCAGACATGATGAAGATTATTTCTAAACTTGGAAAGATCCTTGGTACAAAAGGTATGATGCCTAACCCTAAAGTTGGAACTGTAACACTTGATGTTGCTAGGGCCGTAAAAGAACATAAGGGTGGAAGAGTTGAGTATCGTACAGAAAAGACAGGTATTGTGCATACTGTCATAGGCAAAACATCATTTGGTAAAGACAAACTGCTTGAGAACTTTCATTCAGTTCTAACTGAAATCAACAGGATAAAACCGGCGTCAGCTAAGGGTGTATACGTTCAGGCTATCACTCTTTCAACTACAATGGGACCTGGGATCAAGATAGATACAGCTAGTGTTCAAAACGTTTTGGGCTAAGTATTTAAAATAATTTGAGCGGCACAAATATTGCTTGCTTTTGTTCTGATTATCGTTATATAAATGTGCGGCTCAAAAAAAGAGGAGATTGGGAAATTGAATATCAATGATAAAAAACAATGTGTAGAACAGATTAAACAGAAGTTCGATGCATCCCAGGCTTTCTTTATAACTCATAATCTTGGTCTACAGGCTGAAGCTATTTCAGCGTTAAGAAAAGATCTTAAGACCAATGGTGGAGAATTCAAGGTAATAAAGAACACCTTGATCAGAAGAGCTATAGAAGGCAAAGAATACAGCAAGGATATCGATGCAGACCTAACTGGTCCGGTCGCTGTAGCTTTTAGCTATAAAGACCCTGCTGCTGTTGCAAAAGCTATGGTTAAATACATCGACGATAAGAACAGATTCATGGTAAGAGCAGGAATGTTGGGAGCTCGTAAACTTTCTTTAACAGAAGTTATGGCTCTTTCTAAGCTTCCTACAAGACAAGAACTTATTGCTACTACGGTAAGAACTATTGCTGCGCCACTTCAGAGTTTTATGGGCGTGCTTACTGCAGTTCCAAGAGACTTTTTGAACGTGTTAACGGCAATAAAAGATAAGAAATAAATAATTATTAATTAATGGAGGACATAAAAATGGCTGATTTGACAAAGGTTGAAGTTGTAAAATTCATCGAGAACATGAGCGTTCTTGAGTTGAGCGAACTAATAAAGGAACTTGAAACCAAGTTTGGTGTTAGTGCTGCTGCCCCTGTTTCTTTTGCAGGAGCTCCAGTTGCTGCTGCCGCTGCTGCTGAAGAGAAGACAGAATTCAGAGTAGTTCTTGAATCTAGTGGTGATGACAAAATTAAGGTCATCAAAGAAGTAAGAACAATAACAGGTCTTGGACTAAAAGAAGCAAAAGATCTTGTTGAAGCTGCTCCTAAGGACATCAAGGATGCTTGCTCAAAACAGGAAGCAGAAGAAATTAAGAAGAAAATAGAAGCAGTAGGCGGAAAAGTCTCTCTTAAATAGGTAATTGTTCTTTGGCTTTTAAAAAGCATAAACAATTAAATAAATACAAAGGGAGAGATTTATGACCTCTATACTGACGGCTACGAACGACCGCTTTCGTCGTTCTTTCGGTAATATAAAACCTGTTATAGATATCCCCGATCTTCTGGAGCTACAAAAGCATTTTTATGCTAAGTTTCTCCAACAGGAAACTCCTGTTGAAAAGAGGAAGGATGCGGGTCTGCAGGCTGTTTTCACATCTATATTTCCAATAACAAATTTTGGGGATACAGCATCTTTGGAGTTCCTAGGTTATAGCCTTGGTACGCCAAAATACGACGTTAATGATTGCAGAAACAGAGGCACAACTTTTGCTGCTCCTCTTAAAGTTTCTGTTAGACTAGTTGTAAAGGATGTTGATGAGGATACAGGTGCAAAGAGTATCAGGGACGTAAAAGTCCAAGAAGTCTATCTAGGGGATATCCCTTTGATGACTGAACAGGGCTCTTTTATAGTGAATGGAACAGAAAGAGTTGTAGTCAGCCAGTTACATAGATCTCCTGGTGTTTTCTACAGTTATGTTGTTCACGCTTCTGGAAAACTTTTATATACAGCTAGAGTTATCCCTTACAGGGGCTCTTGGCTGGATTTTGAATTTGATCATAAAGACCTGCTTTTCTGCAGAATAGACAGACGCAGAAAAATGCATGTTACCATATTATTTAAAGCTCTTGGAATGACTACAGAAGATATCCTAAAAAGTTTCTACAATACAGAAACTATAATTCTTAAGGATAAAGGGGCTTTTGAAAGAGATGTAGATTTTTCTTTGCTGTCCGGAATAAGAGCGGAATACGATATCGTTAATCCAAAGACTGGAAAAGTCCTTGTAAAGAAGAACAGAAAATTTACTAAGGCTACAGTCGAAAAACTAAAAGAAGAGAAAGTTAAAACACTATCTATAGATCCATCTACTGTTTACACAAAAATATCAGCAGAGGATGTTTACGATACAGATACTGGTGAAATACTTCTTGAACTCAATGAACAGCTGACAGAAGAAAAGGTCGGTTATTTAAGGGAAAGGGGAGTAAAGGAAGTTAAAGTCCTTTATATAGACGGTGTAAACGTTGGTAGCTTCATAAGAGATACTCTTATGAACGATAAAATATCAACACAAGAAGAAGCTCTTATAGAAATATATAGAAGATTAAGACCTGGTGATCCTGCAACATTAGATGCTTCAAAAGCATTGTTTGATAATCTTTTCTTCAACCCATCTAGATATGATCTTTCTGAAGTTGGAAGAATAAAGATAAACCATAAATTCAATTTTACAGATGTTCCTTCAGATTTTACGACACTAAGAAAAGAAGATATCACTGTTATAGTAAAATATCTTACAGATCTTAAAATGGATAAAGGCGAAATAGATGACATAGATCATCTTGGTAATCGTCGTGTAAGAGCTGTAGGAGAACTTCTAGAGAATCAGTACAGAGTCGGACTAATAAGAATGGAAAGAGCTGTAAGGGAAAAAATGAGTCTTCAAGATATAGAGACTCAGATGCCATATCAGCTTATCAATTCCAAACCTGTTACTGCCGCTGTTAAGGAATTTTTTGGCAGTTCACAGTTGTCACAGTTTATGGACCAGACCAATCCTCTATCAGAAATAACTCATAAAAGAAGACTTTCTGCTTTAGGACCTGGCGGTTTATCTAGAGATAGAGCTGGTTTTGAAGTTAGAGACGTTCATACAACCCACTATGGTCGTATTTGTCCTATTGAAACTCCAGAAGGTCCAAACATCGGTTTGATCTCCTCTATGACAACATATGCAAGAGTTAACAACTATGGCTTTATAGAAACACCATATAGAAAAGTTACAGAAGGAAGAGTTACAGACGATGTTATTTATTGTTCAGCTCTTGAAGAAGAAAAACATAAAATAGCTCAGGCTAATGCTCCTCTTGATAAGAAAGGTAAATTTATAGATGAGATGGTTAACGTAAGAGTCTCCGGTCAGTATGCATTAAAGCACAGGGATGAAGTAACTCTTATGGACGTATCTCCTAACCAGTTGGTTTCTATAGCTGCTGCGTTGATACCATTCTTAGAGCACGATGACGCAAACCGTGCATTGATGGGATCTAACATGCAGAGACAGGCGGTGCCTTGTTTAACAACAAGCGCTCCTTTTGTTGGAACAGGTTTAGAGAAAATATGCGCAAGAAGCGGTGGCTCATCACTTGTCTGCAAAAGAGACGGTGTTGTTGAAACTGTAGATGCTAATAGAATAATAATAAGAGCATTGGAAGGATCATCAGAGAACGACGTAGGCGTTGATATATATTACCTAACTAAGTACAGACGTTCCAACCAGAACACATGTTTTAATGAAAAACCTGTTGTATCTGTTGGTGATGTAATTAAGAAAGGTGATGTTCTTGCCGACGGTCCAGCAACAGAAAGAGGCGAATTGGCTATGGGTAAGAATATCCTGGTCGGCTTTATGTTGTGGGGCGGTTACAACTTTGAGGACTCTATCCTTGTAAGTGAAGAACTTATCAGAAATGATACCTTCACTTCAGTACATATAGAAGAGTTCGAGTGCGTAGCAAGGGACACAAAATTAGGTAAGGAAGAGATCACTCGTGACATACCTAATATAAGTGAAGAAGCATTAAAGGATCTGGATGAAACTGGCGTCATTAGAATAGGTGCTGAAGTTAATCCAGGAGATATATTGGTGGGCAAGATCACTCCTAAGGGAGAATCAATGCTTTCACCTGAAGAAAAACTTTTAAGAGCTATCTTTGGTGAAAAAGCCAGAGAAGTAAAAGATACATCTCTAAGAGTTGGCCCTGGTATCGTCGGTACAGTAATAGATGCTAAGGTGTTCTCCAGAGAAGGTTCTGAAAGAGATGAAAGACTAAAAACTATCCAGGCAGAGCAAATAGAAAAACTTGATCGTGATAGAAAAACAGAAATACAAATTATAAAGAATGTTTCTATCGACAGATTAGAGGAATTATTGGTTGGTAAGAAAACAACTGGAAAACTTCTTAGTGAAGATGGAAAACATGAATTGTTAAAGAATGGTGAAACGATAACGAAGAGTAGGTTTAGAGAGATCACATTTGAATTGATCAACTACATACCTATGAAAACGGAAATAGAAGAAGAAGTTAATCTGGTAATAAAGACAGTAAATCAGCAGATAGATATGATCAATGCTCTTTACGAAGAGAAAGTTGAGAACATTAAAAAAGTTGATGAACTTCCTCCTGGCGTAATTAAAATGGTCAAGGTCAGCATCGCTATAAAGAGAAAATTATGCGTTGGTGACAAGATGGCCGGTCGTCACGGTAACAAGGGTGTTATTTCCAGAATACTACCTGTACAGGATATGCCTTACACTCAAGAGGGTGAACATCTTCAGATCGTTCTAAACCCACTAGGTGTTCCTTCACGTATGAACGTTGGACAGATCTTCGAGGTAAACCTTGGATGGGCTGCAAAAGGAATAGCTGAACAGATCAACAAAAAATTACAGGCATGGAATCCAGAAAATCTTAGGAAGTATATAAAGAATATCTATAGTTCACCTAACGTTGATGCTCTTATAGATGGAGCCAGTGAAGATGAATTGAAGAAGATAGCTAAGACACTTGTAGAAAAGGGCGTAGCATTTGATACACCTGTTTTCGACGGTGCTAGCGAAGAATCTATACATAAGCTTCTTGAGTTTGCCGGTCTTCCAGAGAACGGAAAAGATGTTCTGTTTGATGGACGTACTGGAGAACCTTTCGACAACGAAGTTACAATAGGCGTTATGTATATGTTGAAACTACATCACTTAGTAGAAGATAAGATACATGCTCGTTCAACTGGACCATACTCCCTAGTTACACAACAGCCTCTTGGCGGTAAAGCACAGTTTGGTGGACAGAGACTCGGAGAAATGGAAGTCTGGGCAATGGAAGCATATGGTGCCGCGTATACATTGCAGGAATTCTTAACTGTTAAGTCTGATGACGTAGCAGGAAGAACAAGAGCATATGAAGCAATAGTTAAGGGAGAGGCGATACATGAACCTGGATTGCCTGAGTCATTTAGAGTTCTTATGAAAGAACTTCAGAGTTTGGCGCTTAACGTAGAACTAGTAGAAAAAGAAACAGTACAATAAAGAATAAAGATAGAGGAGATTTAACTTGAGAGATCTACTTAATTTTTTTGATAAACCGAAAGATCCCCAAAGTTTTATTGCGCTTAAAATCTCTATAGCTTCCCCTGAGAAAATCAGGGAATGGTCTAACGGCGAAGTAAAAAAAGCTGAGACCATTAACTACAGAACTTTTAAACCAGAAAGAGATGGACTTTTCTGCGCTAAAATATTTGGACCTATAAAGGATTATGAATGTCTGTGTGGAAAATACAAAAGAATGAAACACAGAGGTGTAATCTGCGAAAAATGCGGAGTTGAAGTTATACAGAGTAAAGTCCGTAGAGAGAGGATGGGACATATAGAATTAGCAACACCTGTTGCTCACATCTGGTTCCTAAGATCTCTTCCTAGTCGTATAGGTAGTATATTGGATCTTTCATTAAAGGATTTGGAAAAGGTGCTTTATTGTGAAGCATATATAGTAGTAGATCCTGGTGAAACAGATCTTAAGGAAGGAGAAATTCTTTCTGAACAAATGTATCAGTCCGCTATATCTGAATACGGAGATGATTCTTTTGAAGCTGGTATGGGTGCAGATGTAGTAAGAAAACTTCTTAAAAACATAGATATAAACGAACTTGCTATGAGCTTAAGAAAAGAAATCAGAGAGACAAAATCTGAGACTGAACTTAAAAAACTTACAAAAAGACTTAAAATAGTAGAATCATTTAGAGCTTCTCCAAACAAGCCTGAATGGATGATAATGGAAGCTGTTCCAGTTCTTCCTCCAGATCTAAGACCTCTTATACCTCTGGATGGTGGAAGATTCGCTACATCAGATCTTAACGATCTATATAGAAGAGTAATAAACAGGAACAACAGATTAAAAAGACTTCAGGAATTAAATGCTCCTGAGATAATCATAAGGAACGAAAAGAGAATGCTTCAAGAAGCGGTTGACGCGTTGTATGACAACGGTCGTCGTGGAAAAGTATTCACAGGTCCAAATAAACGTCCACTAAGATCTCTTAGTGAAATGATAAAAGGTAAGCAGGGAAGATTTAGACAGAACCTTCTTGGAAAACGTGTAGACTATTCAGGTCGTTCCGTTATCGTCGTAGGTCCTGAACTTAAATTACATCAATGCGGTCTTCCTAAAAAGATGGCATTGGAACTTTTCAAACCTTTTATTTACAACAAGCTAGAAGAAAAGGGCTATGTTACGACTATAAAATCAGCTAAGAAAATGGTTGAAAGAGAAAAGGATGAAGTATGGGACGTTCTTGCAGAAGTAATTAGAGAGCATCCAGTTCTTCTGAACAGAGCTCCAACACTACATAGATTAGGTATCCAGGCTTTTGAACCAGTACTTATAGAAGGAAAAGCTATTCAGTTGCATCCTCTAGTATGTACAGCTTTCAACGCAGACTTCGACGGTGACCAGATGGCTGTTCACGTTCCTTTGTCAGTTGAAGCTCAGGTTGAAACCAGAGTACTGATGATGTCTACAAATAACATCTTGTCTCCAGCAAGTGGTAAACCGATCGTTATACCTACACAAGATATCGTCTTGGGTATTTACTATCTTACAAGAGAAAGGATCGGCGCACAGGGAGAAGGAAAACTTTTTGCAAATCCTGAAGAAGTTATATATGCATTCAATGCAGGTGTAATAGATCTTCACGCTAAAATAAAAACTAGATTGAATGGTAAGCTTTATGAGACGACAGTAGGAAGAGTCATATTGTTTGACATAATGCCATCTGTTGTTCCTTTTGAAGATTACAACAAGGTTCTTGATAAAAAAGCTTTAGCAGATCTTACTGACTCATGTTACAGATTTGCAGGCAACAAGGCGACTTGTATATTGGCAGACAGATTACGTTCACTTGGTTTCTTCTATTCAACAAAAGCTGGAATATCTATCAACCTAGAGGACATGGTTATCCCATTGGCAAAACAGCCTATATTAGATAAGTCCTATGAGCATGTTAGAAAGATAGAAGAGCAATATGCAGATGGTCTGATCACAGAAGGTGAAAGATACAACAAGATCGTCGACATATGGGCAAATGCTAGTGATGAAGTCGCTTCAGAAATGTTCAAAGGTATAGCTTTTGAAAAGACAACAGACAGGACTGGAAAAGAAGTTGATACACCATCTTTTAACCCAGTATATATGATGGCCGACTCTGGTGCTAGAGGTAGTGCTGCTCAGATAAGACAGCTTGCCGGTATGAGAGGATTGATGGCTAAACCTAGCGGAGAGATCATAGAAACTCCGATCACGACTAACTTCCGTGAAGGTTTGACAGTTTTACAATACTTTATTTCTACTCACGGAGCTCGTAAAGGTTTGGCGGATACAGCTCTTAAAACAGCTAACGCAGGTTATCTAACAAGAAGACTTGTCGACGTTGCTCAGGATGCGATTATCACAGAAACAGACTGTGGAGCCGTAGACGGTATAGAAGTTGAACCACTTATAGAAGGTGGAGAAATCATAAAGAAACTTGGAGAAAGAGTTCTTGGTAGAACAGTACTTGAAGACGTTGTTGATCCTTTCAGTGGATCGCTTATAGTCGGTGCTGGTACTATTATAGACGAGGAAGCAGAAGAAAGAATAGAATCAGCTGGTGTAGAAAGAATGACTATACGTTCTGTTCTTACATGTAAATCTAAACGTGGCGTTTGCGCTGCTTGTTACGGAAGAGATCTTGCTCTTGGACATAGAGTAAATATAGGAGAAGCTGTAGGTACTATAGCTGCTCAATCAATAGGTGAACCTGGTACACAGCTTACGATGAGAACATTCCACGTCGGTGGTACAGCGGTAAGAAGAGCAGAACAGAGTAAGTTCGAATCCAAAACAAAAGGTAAAGTTAAGTATATTAAGTTAAAAACAGTTGAGAACAAAGAAGGTAACTTTACTGCTATGAACCGTACTGGTGAAATAGCAATATTGGATAACACTGGTAGAGAAAGAGAAAGGCAGCCTATTGTTTATGGTGCTAGAATCTTATTTAAGGATGGTAGTGATGTGGGGGCTAATGTCCTTGTCGCTGAATGGGATCCTTATACTATTCCTATCGTTACAGAAGTCAGCGGCTATATTAAATATATAGATATCACAGAAGGTGTTAACGTTGCTGAACAGGTAGACGAAGTTTCTGGTCTTTCTCGTAAAGTGGTTGTTGAGTCAAAAGAAGTTTCTCCAAAGATCTCTTTGGTAAATGATTCAGGCGATCCGATCACGAACAGTGCTAATCAACAGATTCTTTATATCGTTCCAGTTGGCGCTAACATAATGGTCAATGATGGAGATAAGGTATTCAGCGGAGACGTTCTTGTTAAGATACCTAGAGAAACTACCAAAACAAAGGACATCACCGGTGGTCTTCCAAGAGTTGCAGAACTTTTTGAAGCAAGAAAACCAAAAGAGTCCTCTATCGTTACTGAAATAGATGGTCTTGTAACGATAACTCCAGAAGTAAAAGGAAAGAGAAAAGTCATAGTTACACCTGAAGTAGGTGAGCCAAGGGAATATATAATCCCTAAAGGTAAGCACGTTACAATTCAGGACAGGGACTATATAAGGGCAGGAGAACCACTTATGGATGGTTCTGTTAACCCTCACGATATATTAAGAATACAGGGTGAAAAGAAAGTTGCTAAGTATCTTGTCGACGAAGTACAGGAAGTATACAGGCTTCAGGGTGTTAGAATAAACGATAAACACATAGAAACTATTGTTAGACAAATGCTTAACAGGGTCAGAGTTACTAACCCTGGCGATACAAACTTCTTGATTGGTGAACAGGTTGAAAAGTATATCTTCATGGAAGAAAATGAAAGAGTTACACAAAGTGGCGGAACTCCTGCAAATGCAGAATCACTGCTTCTTGGTATAACAAAGGCATCTTTGACCTCAGACAGTTTCTTGTCTGCTGCGTCATTCCAGGAAACAACAAAAGTATTAACAGAAGCAGCTATCGCAGGAAAAGTAGACTACTTGAAAGGATTGAAGGAAAACGTGGCTTTAGGAAGATTAATACCAGCAGGTAGTGGTTTGAATGCATATAAAGCTGCAGAGTTCAGTGTCGCAGAGGAAGGAAACCTAGACCTTGCCGGATCTCTTGTAGATACGGATGAGGAAGACAGAGTGTCTTTCTAGGACTCTTGACATTGTATTTAAAATAACATATTAGACCATGAGTTAAATTTTAAGGAGAAGGAAAAGAATGCCAACAATTAATCAATTAGTTAGAAGAGAAAGGCACTTGCAGAAAACAAAAACAAAGGCGCCAGCTCTTGCTACCTGTCCTCAAAGAAGAGGAGTATGTATAAGAGTTTATACAACTACGCCAAAAAAACCTAACTCAGCTTTAAGAAAAGTTGCAAGAGTAAGGCTTACAAACGGATTTGAAGTAACAGCATATATACCAGGAGAAGGACACAATCTTCAGGAACACTCCGTCGTTATGATAAGAGGCGGCAGAGTTAAAGATCTTCCAGGAGTTCGTTATCACATAATCAGAGGATCTTTAGATACAGCTGGTGTTACAAACAGAAAACAATCAAGATCAAAGTACGGTGCTAAAAAGGCTACAAAATAAATTACAGGCTAACAGACAAGGAGAGGTATATTAAATGAGTAGAAAAAAAGCAGCAGTTAAAAGAGAAGTTCTGAAGGATCCTAAGTACGGGGATCTTACCATGACAAAACTTATAAACAGTATAATGGAAGATGGTAAAAGAGGAACTGCTGAACATATCGTTTACGGTGCTCTTGACGTTATAAAAGAAAAAACTAACGAAGAGCCTCTTGCATATTTTCATAAAGCACTTAGCAACATTAAACCACCTGTGGAAGTAAAATCCCGTAGAGTTGGTGGTGCTAACTATCAGGTTCCAATCGAAGTTCGTCCAGACAGACAGCAAAGTTTAGCTCTAAGATGGATAGTTACAAACGCAAGAGCTAGAAAAAGCGAAAGAACTATGACTGACAGATTAGCTGCAGAACTTATAGATGCATACAATAACCGTGGCGGATCTTTCAAAAAGAAAGATGACACATTGAAAATGGCTGAGGCTAATAGGGCTTTTGCACATTACCGCTGGTAAAAATGGATGATGTTGCATTACAAAAATACCGTAACATCGGTATTATGGCGCATATCGACGCTGGTAAAACCACACTAACAGAACGTATTCTTTTCTATACAGGCGAAAATCATAAAATCGGTGAAGTAGACCAAGGTACTGCTACCATGGACTGGATGGTCCAGGAGCAGGAACGTGGTATTACTATTACAGCAGCGGCAACAACTTGCTACTGGCTTGAGCACAGGATTAATATCATAGATACTCCAGGCCATGTGGACTTTACTATGGAAGTAGAAAGATCCTTAAGGGTCTTGGATGGAGCAGTTGCAGTATTTTGTGGAGTAGGCGGAGTAGAACCTCAAAGTGAAACTGTTTGGCGTCAAGCAGATAAATATAAAGTTCCAAGAATAGCATTCATAAATAAATTAGATAGACTTGGTGCTGATCTTTTTCGTGCTAAAGAAAGTATGGAGACAAGACTTCATGCTAAACCGATATTAACTCAGATAGCAATAGGTATAGAGGATAATTTTAGAGGTGTCGTCGATCTTATCAAAATGAAAGCCATGTATTGGAAAGATGATACTAACGGTGTTGAATATGAATATCAGGATATTCCTTCTGATCTAATTCAGGACGCAACTAAATATAGAAATATAATGATAGAAAAACTTAGCGAATGTGATGATGATATCTGCGCTAAATTTCTTGATGGTGAAGAAGTTAGTGAAGAACAAATATGGAATGCTCTAAGGAAAGTAACACTTGATTGTACCTTTGTTCCTGTCTTTTGTGGCTCTGCTTTAAAGAACAGGGGAGTTCAGCCTCTATTAGATGCTGTAGTAAAACTTCTCCCTTCTCCTGCTGATAGAGGAGCTGTTGTTGGAATAGATCCAGAGAAGGAAGATAAAAAAATAACTTATCAACCAAAGACAGATGAAAAACTTTCTGCGCTAGCTTTTAAAGTAGCTAATGACTCTTATGCGGGTCAGCTTACTTTTGTTAGAATATATTCAGGATCATTTAATGTAGGAGATAGCATATATAATTCTGCAAAAGGTAAAAGAGAAAGAGTTTCTAAAATATTTTTAATGCATTCAAATAAACGTGAAGAAAAAAAGACAGCTCACGCCGGAGAAATTGTTGCGCTCGTCGGACTAAGACTAACTACGACGGGAGATACTCTTTGCAGCGACAAAGCTCCTATACTTTTAGAGAAGATAGAATTTCCCGAGCCTGTTATTTTTGTAGCAATAGAACCAAAGACAAAAGCCGACGAGGAAAAATTAAAAGAAAGTCTTTCTCGTCTAATGATGGAAGATCCCACGTTCAGGGTTTCTATAAATAAGGAAACAGGACAAGAAATTATTTCTGGTATGGGAGAACTTCATCTAGAAATAATTGTAGATAGATTATTAAGAGAATTTAAAGTTTCTGCTAAAGTTGGTAAACCACAAGTAGCTTATAGAGAGACAATCACAAAAAATAGTTCAGCAGAAAATTGTTTTGATAGAGAGTTAGGCGGCAAAAAATTCTTTGCAGATATAAAGCTTTCTATAAACCCAGTCGACAAGGGAGAAGCAATTACTTGCGACTTCAATTTGGATGGCCAGGCTATTATAACTAACGAAAGGAAGAATGTTATATCAAAAGCGATCAAGGATGCCTCTACTTCAGGTAGTCTTGCGGGTTATCCTGTGTATCACGTTCGCGTTAATGTTGAAAAAGTTGAGTGTTTGGACCAAGAAGGGGTTGATGCGGCGCTTTCTGCGGCTTCTTCATTGGCTTTTAGGGATGCGTACATGAACGCTGACCCAGTACTTTTGGAACCCATAATGAGCGTAGAAGTAGTCTCTCCAGAAGACTATGTTGGTGATATTATTGGTGATTTAGGTACAAGAAGAGGCAAGGTTTATGAAATGGGCCTGAGGGCTGGGAATCTTCGATTTGTTAACGCAACCGTTCCTTTGGCAAGTATGTTCGGGTATTCTACCGACCTTAGATCACTTACTCAGGGTCGAGGAACGTATACGATGCAGTTCAAAGAGTATAACCCCATGTCAGCAGCCCTTTCCAAGGAAATTATCAACCCTAGTAATTATTTTTAACTAATAGGTTGCTTTTTTTTCGAATATTTTGTAGATTAGGTTGCCATTTTAGGTAAATACTATTGTTTGTAAAACATTAATAGACGCTGATGGAGGAAATAAGACATGGCAAAGAAGAAGTTT
>SESG01018346.1_pt1 | contig 15210 bp, 14 predicted proteins | sample 3171421 | NCBI WGS metagenome assembly SESG01 (sample SAMN10866946, study PRJNA518727) | freshwater metagenome | biome: subpolar coniferous forest; feature: holomictic lake; material: water; isolation source: holomictic Lake 227, 6 m and 8 m depth | place: Canada: near Kenora, Ontario | collected... | reverse complement strand
TCTCCGCGGCGCGACGCTCGACGAGGCCGCCCGGACGGAACTGGAGCTCCCCGCCCATGGAGCGCCAGGCGCGGGCCACGTAGCTCGAGGCCTGGAGCGCCACGAAGCGGTCCATGAGCAAGGGGTTGTGCATCGCCTCGGTCATCATGCCGAGGAGCTGGATCGACTGCCCGGTCACCTGCCCCACCACGTCGGCCATCACGTCGTAGGCGTGGCTGAAGAAGATGTCCCCGGTCTTGTGCTTCGTGGGGGGCATGTACTTCACGGGGGCCTCCGGGAAGAGCGTCCGGACGAGCAGCGCCTGGGCCATCTCCCGGGCGATGGTGTCCTCCCGGGACGGATCGATCTCGAAGCTGTGCCCGAGCCCGATGAGCCGGTCGGGGAGCCCGGCCCGATGGGCGAAGGACTCGTTCACGAACTGGCTCGCGATGACGGTGTGGGCCGCCTCGTCGGCGTCGGCGGTGGTGATGTAGTTGTCCTCGCCGGTGTTGATGATCACGTCGGCGAAGGCGGTGATGCGCCGGGAGAAGTGCTGGTCGCAGAGGGTCCGCTTCATGTTGATGTCGCGGAAGAGGATCCCGTACATCGCGTCGTTCAGGAGCATGTCGAGCCGCTCCCAGGAGGCGGCGTAGGCGATCTCGCCCATGCAGAGCCCCGACGCGTAGTTCGTGAGCATGACGTAGCGCCCCAGCTTGCGCGACTGGTCGTCGAGCGCCTCCCGCATGATCCGGAAGTTCTCCTGGGTCGCGTAGGTTCCGCCGTAGCCCTCGGTGGTGGCGCCGTGCGGCACGTAGTCGAGGAGCGACTGGGCGGTGCTCCGGATCACGGCGATCACGTCGGCCCCCGCCTGCGCCGCGGCCCGGGCCTGCTCCACGTCGTCGTGGATGTTGCCGGTGGCGACGATGAGGTAGCGGTGGGGCCGAGGGCCCATGCCGAGCTCGATCCGGAGCGCATCCCTCCGCTCGATGCGGCGGCGCAGATCCTCCGCGGAGGCCCGGACCTCGGCCCGGACCTCGTCGCGCAGCCGGGCCGCCTCCCCCTCCGGGAGCGGCGCCGGGTCGCGCGGGAGGGCGGTGATGCGCTCGACCACCTGCAAGGGATCGCTCGCACCCTGACGAAGCGCCCATCCGTACCACCAGGCCGCACCCATCCCCAGGAGCCCGCGCTCCTGGAGCGCGTCCACCATGAGGTTCACCAGCGGGATCCCGCGCGGTCCCGCGTCGTGGAATCCGAGCTGCCGGAGGACGGTGCGCTCGATCGACACCGTGGTGTGCCGATCGACGAAGGACATCACCTCCCCGGTCACCCGGTGCGCCAGCTCGCGGCACCGGGCCGCGACGTCCGGGGCGACGTGCAGGTCCGGCACCTCGCGCCCGTCGGGAAGTCGCATATCGGAGTCCTACGCCGACCCCGGGGCCTCGGCAACTCCGCGATCCAGCTCGACCCCCGGATCTCCGGCGCGAACCCGGACGAGTTCCCCTCGCCGGGAGGATCCCGCCGGGAAGTTCACCACGGCCCGCTGGCTCGCGGTGCCCCGGGCGCGGGCGCCCTCGACCCGCTCGACCACCACCTCCAGCACCCGTCCGGAGAGTGCGCCGAGGAAGGATGCCCAGCGCAGCCGGGAGAGCTCCCGGATCTCGGCTGCGCGCCGCGCGGCCTCCCCGGGGCGCGGAACGTCCTTCATCGCCCAGGCCCGCGTCCCCGGGCGCGGCGAGAAGGAGAACGCGTGGAAGTAGGCGATCGGCAGCGACGCGAGGAGCGACATCGTGGCGCGGTGGTCCGCCTCGGTCTCCCCCGGAAATCCGGCCATGATGTCCACGCCGATGGCGGCAGCGGGGCGCGCCCGGGAGAGCGCCTCCACGACCCGGGAGAAGGCCCCGGCGGAGCAGGAGCGCCCCATGGCGGCGAGGATCCGGTCGGAACCGCTCTGGAGCGGGAGGTGGAAGTGATCGCACAGGATCCCGCCCGCCTCCTCCGAGAGCAGGTCGAGCGGCAGTTCGCTGGGCTCCACCGACGAGAGCCGGATCCGCCGCACCGTCCGGGCCGCCGCAGCCGCCCGGAGCAGGCCGGCCAGGCTGGACGCCGGCCGGAGATCGCGCCCCCACGCTCCCAGGTGGACTCCGGAGAGCACCACCTCGGGGGACCCGCCTCCGAGGGTCGCCAGGCGCGAGAGGCAGGCGTCGAGCGGGAGCGATCGGGAGGCGCCCCGGGCGAGCGGGACGGCGCAGTAGGCGCAGGCATCGTCGCAGCCGTCCTGGACCTTGAGTACCGGCCGGGCCGGCCCTGCACCGGGCTCGGGAGCGGCGTCCCACGGGGGCGCTGCGCGCCGGGCCGCCGAGAGCGCGGCCTCCGACGCAGCTCCCCCCCGAAGCCCTGCGAGCAGCCCCGGAAGCGCAGGGTGGTCCCGCGGCTCCACCACCGCGGCGACCCCGGGCAAGGAGGCGAGCAGGGACCCCTCTTGCGCGGCGTGGCACCCGGCCACCACGATCCGTGCGCCGGGGTGGTCGCGGGCGGCCCGGCGAACCGCCTGCCGGGAGGAGGCTGCCGCGTCGGCGGTGACCGAGCAGGTGGAGACGACCACCCAGTCGGCCCGTTCCCCGACGGCCGCGGGGAGGAATCCGGGAGGGAGCCCGCCGGCGACCGAACCGGCGTCGGCCCGCCCGACCCGGCAGCCCAGCGTCACGAGGGCCACCTTATCCGGCCGCGATCCGTCCACCGCCCACCACCTCGTCCCCGTCGTAGAAGACCGCCGACTGGCCCGGCGCGACCCCGCGCACCGGGTTTCGAAGTCGCACCTCGACCCGTCCGCCCGGAAGGGCCTGCAGGAGCCCGGGCTCCCCCGCATGCCGGTGGCGAACTTTCACTAGTAGTGAATATCGGTCCCCGGGCGCCCCCGCAGTCCAGCGCACCTCCTCCACTCCGAACCGGTCGGTCGAGGCCTCCTCGGGAGAGCCCACCACGACGCGTGCCTCCACCGGGTCGATGCGCACCACGTAGGCCGGAGCGCCCGTGGCCACCCCCAGGCCGCGGCGCTGACCGACGGTGAAGCGGTGGATCCCGCCGTGCCGGCCGAGCGTCCGTCCCGCCCCGTCCACCACGTCGCCGGGTCGGGCCGCGCCCGGACGACGCAGTTCCACGAACCGGGCCGCGTCGCCGTCGGTGACGAAGCAGATCTCCTGCGACTCGGCCTTGCCGGCGGTGGAGAGACCGGCCCTCGAGGCCAGCGCGCGGACCTCGGCCTTGGGGAGGTGCCCCACCGGGAAGAGGACGTCGCCGAGTTCCGCCTGCCCGAGCCCGTGCAGGAAGTAGCTCTGATCCTTCGCCGGGTCGGCGCCGGCGAGGAGCGCGAACCGTTCCCCGCGCCGCTCGATCCGGGCGTAGTGACCGGTGGCGAGCTTCGCCCCCATGCCCCGGGCGCGCCGGAGCAGCCAGTCGAACTTCACCTCCACGTTGCAGGCCACGCACGGGTTGGGCGTGCGGCCGGACAGGTAGTCCTCCACGAACCGATCGACCACGCGCCGCCCGAACTCCTCCTCCACGTTGGCCACGAAGAACGGGATCCGGAGCCGCCGGGCCACGCCGCGCGCGTCCTCCAGGTCGTCCGGGGCGCAGCAGGACCGACCCCGGGCGCGGTCGGAGAAGTCGTGCACCCGCATCGACACGCCCACCACCTCGTGCCCCTGCTCGACGAGGAGGGCCGCGGCGGCCGAGGAATCGACGCCGCCGGACATGGCCACGAGGACGCGCACGACGCTATCCCGCGGGGACCGGGAGGGGGATCTCGAGGACGAACTTGGAACCGGTGAAGTGGCGTCGGACCAGCTCGGACTGGACGCGCGGCGGGCTCTCCACCGTGATGCTGCCCCCGTGGGCCTCGACGATGCGGTTCGCCACCGGCAGCCCGAGGCCGCTCCCCGGGTGCTTGGCACGGTCGTCCTTGCCGGCGGCGTGGAAGAAGGGCTCGAAGAGGTGCTTCTGGTCCTGGGGCGGGATGCCCGGCCCCTGGTCGCAGACCACGAAGCGGACGGACCGGGCGTCGCGCAGGACCTCGACCAGGACCTCGCCGCCGTGCGCGGAGAACTTCACGGCGTTGCCCACCACGTTGGCGAGCGCCTGGCGCAGCTTGCGCGGGTCGGCGAGGAAGGAACCGCCACCCGACTTCTGGACCGTCACGTGGAGGCGCGCCTCTCGGATGGCGGGGCGGAGATCGGCCACCACCTCGTCGGCGAGGAGGTCCGGATCGACCTGCGCGGGGAAGAGGGCCGCGTCGGCGCTGCGGAGTGTCGCGAAGTCGGAGAGGTTCTCGACGACGCGGGTGAGCCGGCCGGTGGCACCCTGGATCGACTCCAGGATCCGCTGCTGCTGCGCGGAGAGCGGGCCCAGCTTGTCGGAGGAGAGGATCTTGAGGTAGCCGGCGATGGGCGTGAGCGCGGTCCGGAGCTCGTGCGCCAGGTTGCCGATGAAGAGGCCGCCCAGCCGGTCGCGCTCCAGGCAGCGCTGCTCCCACTCCTGCGCGTCCTCGAGCGCCCGCTCCAGGTGGCCGACCATGGCCGAGGAGAGCGCCTTGAGACCGGCTCGTTCCCCCGATTCGGGGAGGCTCTCCCTCTGCCCGGAGAGCGCGCTCCGCACGGCGGCGACGACGCGCGCCTCATCGAAGGGAGCGGCGAGGAAGGCATCCGCCCCGGCCGCCAGGGCGAGGTCGTGCTCGTCGTCCCGATCGCCGAGCGCCAGGAAGGGGATGCCGGAGAGCGACCTCTCCTGCTTGAGCCGGCTCACCACCTCGACGCCGTCGATGTCGGGAAGGTGGACGTGGGCGATGACGAGCTGCGGAGGCAGCGTGAGCGCCCGGTGGATGCCGGACATCCCCGACGGAGCCTCGTCCACCGCGAACCCCTCCCCCTCGAGCACGCGCTTCAGGCGCGCGCGGAATGGGGCATCGCTCTCGATGAAGAGGATTCTCTGGAGCATGGGGGCCTGAAGGGCGAGGGGATGATAGTCCCGCTGCGGAAGGAGGGCTCCCAAAAAAAGACGCGCCGGGTCAAGCCGAGGTGGTTCCGTCCGGAGGGCAGCCGACCGCCGCCCACCACGCGCGCAACAGGCCGGAAAGATGCGCCTTCGTGTTGCGCTCGGGATCCTCCAGGACGTCGGCGAGCAGCATCCGCAGCGCCTCGCCCACCTGCCGGCCCGTCACCCCCGGGAGGAGCGCCTTCACGTCGTCGCCACCCAGCGCCAGGTCGGAGACGGCGAGCGGCGCCTCGACGCGAAGCGCGCCGCGGACCCTGGCGCGCAGCCTCCGGACCTCCTGGCCCCGTTCTGCGGACGAAACTCCCTGGTGGCGCGCATCCGCCTCCCAGAGGTCGAGGAAGGGGGAGATCCGCTCCCGCCCCACCGCGGACATCCAGCGGCGCGCCCCGGCGGCGTCGTCGCCGGCCACATGCGCGCCCCCCGCGAGTCCGCATCCGCCCTCCGACAGGGCTGCGACCCCCGCGGCCAGCCGGCTGGGCAGGCGCAGGTTCACCACCTCCTGCCGGGCCTCGTCTGCGGGCAGGACGTGGAGGAGCGCCGACAAACGGAGCAGCCGACACGTCTCCCGTTCGTCGCCCGCGACGGCACGCTGGCAGGGGGCGAACGGCTCGGAGGCCACGGCGAGCGCGTGCCGGACCCGCGGCGCGGGCAGCGCGGCGAGTCGAGGGAGCACCACGGCGAGGAGTCCGGTGGAGTGGAGCACGCGGAGCCCATCTCCGGCGTGAGGACCGGTGAGCAGTCGGGAGAGCTCCTCGGCGACCCGCTCGCGGGAGACGCGCGCCACGACCGGGAGCGCCTCCGGGATGGCCGCGCGCGTGGCCGGCGCCAGGCGGAATCCGAGCTGGGCGACGAACCGTGCGCCGCGGAGCGGACGGAGCCCGTCCTCGGAGAATCGGGCCCGGGCGTCCCCCACCGCGCGCAGGGACTTTCGGGAAAGGTCGCGCCGGCCGCCGAACGGATCGCGAAGCTCTCCGGCCAGCGGGTCCCAGGCCATCGCGTTCACCGTGAAGTCGCGCCGGGAGAGGTCGGCCTCCAGGTCGCCGTGAAAGGTGACCTGGCTCGGGCGGCGCCCGTCGACGTAGTCCCCCTCCCCGCGGAAGGTGGTCACCTCGACCCGCGCACCCTCCTCCACGACGGTGACGGTCCCGTGGTCGATGCCGGTCGGGACCACCTTCCGGAAGAGGGCCTGGACCTGCGCCGGGGTCGCCGGGGTCGCGACGTCGAACTCGCCCGGATCGTGCCGGACGCGGTCGAGGAGCAGGTCCCGCACCACGCCGCCCACGAGCCAGGAGCGGTGGCCGGCCTCGCCGAGGCGGCGGAGGACGTCCTTCACCGCCCGGGGGACGTGCCGGGGTGCGAGGCGGGGATGGGGGGATGTCATCGGGAGCGACTCTACCGCTCCCGCGAGACCTCAGAAGAGGATCTTGGTGAGCAGGATCGTGGCCGCCGCGAGCCCCGTCCCCACGACCGCGAGATAGGTCCAGAGCCACTGCTCGGGATTGTCCTTGGTGATGACCTTGTGCACGCTGACCTCCACCCCATACTGACGCCCTGACCGACACGATATGACATTTATATTTTACAGCCCCAAAGGGGCCCTTCCCGGTTCCCCGATCTGGAGCTTGCGAAACCCGGAGCGTGGCCCCGGCATATGGTGACCCCGGCGTGACTCGAACACGCGACCTACGGTTTAGGAAACCGTCGCTCTATCCACCTGAGCTACGGGGCCCCGGACTCCGCGATGCGCTCAGATACCTCGACCGGCCCGGACCCGCAAGGCGGCGCATGCGCACGCCAGGCGTCTGCGAAGGTGACGCGGCGCGTGATTCCGCTAGGATATCCCCCGTGAAACGGGAGCCGTTCCTTCGTACCCACGCGGGTCGCATCTCGCTGCTCGCGATGATGGTGCTCGACGTCTTCATCCTCCCGGTCTTCCTGACGCTTGAACTCATGCCCCTGCGGCTGGCCGACACGGTATTCGCCGTGACGATGCTCGTGGCCATGACCGCCACGGGGGGCGGAAAAGGGCGCAGGCTCGTCCTCGCCATCTCGACCGCCGCCTTCGCCATCCAGTTCTTCCGCTTCGTGGACGCCTCGCACACGATCGTGATCGCCGATGCAGTCCTCTCGGCGATCGCCATGGGGATGTTTGCCACGCTCGTCCTGATGGACGTATTCCGCGATGACACGGGCCCCGATCGGCTCCTCGACGTCATCCTGGCCTACCTGCTGGTGGCCGCGACGTACGCCTTCGTGTACGAAGCAGTGAACGTGGCCCACCCCGGCTCCCTCACCATGGAAGGACGCTCCTGCACGCCGGCCGACTACATCTATTTCAGCGTCACCACGCTCACGAGCGTCGGGTTCGGTGACGCCCTCCCCCGGACCACCGTGACCCGCGCCATCGCCATGGCGCAGGCCCTCACCGGCCAACTCTACGTCGCGGTCCTCATCGCCCGGTTCGTGAACGCCCGCCGGCGGGCCGAGGAGAAGGCATCTTGAGCGCTCCGGTCGCATCCCTCCACCGCGACGGCGACGGCACCTTCGTGGTCCGGGTCTCGGGCGACTGGTCGCTCGAGGCCCCGATCCCGCCCTCGAGCGAAGCGGTCACGGATCTCCGGAACGAGGTCCCGTCCCGCGTGGTCTTCCAGGCCGTCGATCTGGGTCACTGGGACTCGTCCCTCGTCGCCTACCTGGTCTTCGTCTCCGAGGTGGCCCGGGGCGAGGCGGCCACCGTAGACACCACCGGACTGCCCCACGGGCTGCAGCACCTGCTCGCGCTGGCCGCCGGGCCCCGCCGCCCCACTCCGCCTCCCCCGCCCCACCCGACGATCCCCAGGCGGGTCGGCGTCGCCGCGATCGACTTCTGGGACCACTCCCTCGGTCTGCTCGACTTCGTGGGGCGCGCGTCACTGGCGGTGAAGGACGTCCTCATCGGCCGGGGCCACTTCGAGAAGACCGATTTCTACCTCCTGCTCGAACAGACCGGAGGCGCGGCGCTGCCGCTCGTGGCCGTGATCAACTTCCTGGTGGGGGCGGTGCTCGCCTTCCTGGGGGCGGTCCAGCTCCAGCAGTTCGACGCCGTGATCTTCGTCGCCAACCTGGTGGGGGTGGGCACGGTGCGGGAGACGGGCGCGCTCATGACCGGCATCGTCATGGCGGGCCGGACCGGCGCCTCCTTCGCCGCCGTCCTGGGCACGATGACGGTCAACTCGGAGGTGGACGCCCTCGAGACCATGAACTTCCCGCCCATGGAGTTCCTGGTCGCGCCGCGCGTGCTCGCCATGATGCTGATGATGCCCTTGCTCGTCCTCTACGGGGACGTCTTCGGCATGCTGGGCGGGTACGTGGTGGCGGTCGGCCTCCTCGACCTCACGCCAGCCCTCTACCTCACCCAGACCCGTGAATCGATGGCCATGTCCGACGTGATGGTGGGGCTGCTCAAGGCCCCGGCCTTCGGCGCCGTGGTGGCCCTCTCCGGCACCTACTTCGGCATGAAGACCGGCCGGACCGCCTCCTCGGTGGGCGTCGCCACCACCCGCGCGGTCGTCTCGGGCATCCTCCTCGTCATCGTGATGGACGCCATCCTCACCGTCTTCTTCTACGCCGTGAAGCTCTGACCATGGCCGCCACCCCCACGCCCCCCGACTTCGTGACCGTGGACGGCATGACCATGGCCTACGGCAGCTTCGTGGTGCAGAGCGACGTCTCCTTCTCCATCCGGCGCGGCTCGGTCTTCGTGGTCATGGGGGACAGCGGCAGCGGCAAGAGCACGCTGATGCGCCACATGATCGGGCTCGATCGCCCGTCGAAGGGGGACGTCCGCTACTCCGGGACGCCCTACTGGAGCTCCACCGAACTGGAGCAGCGCAAGCTCCGGCGTCGCTTCGGCGTCCTCTTCCAGGGCGCGGGGCTCCTCAGCTCCATGACGCTGGCCGAGAACATCTCCCTGTCCCTCAAGCAACACCTGAAGGTCGAGCCGGGCGAGGCGCGCGAGGTGGCGGTGACCAAGCTGGAGCTCGTGGGTCTGGGCGGGTTCGAGGACAGCTACCCCTCGCAGGTGAGCGGCGGCATGCGCAACCGGGCCGGACTGGCCCGCGCGCTGTCGCTCGACCCCGACATCCTCTTCCTGGACGAGCCCTCCGCCGGGCTCGATCCGCTCTCGGCGCGCCACCTCGACGACCTGATCCTGGAGCTTCGCGACAGCCTGGGGACGACCTTCTTCGTCGTCACCCACGAGCTCCCCAGCATCTTCGCGATCGCCGACGACGCCATCTTCCTGGACGGGGAGCGCCACCGGATGGTGGCGCGCGGCGCACCGCGCGAGATGGCGGCGACCACGACCGATCCCAAGGTGAAGGCCTTTCTCGAGCGGGGGCAGTATCCATGATGCGAGCGAATCCCAAGGTGGTCGGCGGCTTCATCATCGGCGGCAGCCTGCTGTTGCTGCTCGCGGTGGCTTCGCTCATGTCGGGGAAGTTCCTCACCCACAGCACCCGCCTGGTGAGCTTCTTCCCCGAGTCGGTGCGCGGCCTCCAGATCGGATCGCCGGTGACCTTCCGCGGCGTCCCGCTCGGCCAGGTCACCGCCATCGAGGCCTACATGGTCACCGGGGAGGGGATCGACATCAAGGTCACCTACGAGGTGAACCTGGACCGGATCAACGATCCGGGGGGAATGGTCCGGAATCTCAAGGCCATGGGCCCAGCGGATGGCGCCAAGATGCTCTCCGACAAGGGGCTGCGCGCGGAACTGCAGACCACCAGCATGGTCACCGGCCAGCTCTACATCGACCTCGACTTCCACCCGAAGACGAAGCCACGCAGGCTGGACATCCCCACCGACGTGCCCCAGATCCCCACCGCGCCCACCCGTTTCCAGCTGCTCTCGGAGCGCATCGAGAAGTTCGCGAACTCCCTCGCCGACGTTCCGCTCGAGGACATCGGGAAGAACCTGTCCGATGCGCTCCTGGCCGTCCGGGACATCGCGCGCTCCCCGGAGCTCCGCCAGGCCATCGCCGCCGCGGGTAGCGCCGGCAAGGACCTCAACCGGACCCTGGGAGGGATCGACAAGCTGGTGGGCGACCTGCGCGTGAAGGTGAACGACGCCGACGTGAAGCTCGTCGTGGCCGACCTGCACCGGACGCTGGAGGCCGCCCAGAGGGGCCTGGACCAGGTCGCCTCGACCCTGGCCGGGAGCTCGGGCGTGCAGCGCGAGCTCTCCCACACGCTCTCCGAGCTCGCCCGTGCCGCCGCGGCGGTGCGGGTCCTGGCCGAGTACCTGGAACGAAACCCGTCCGCCGTGCTGGACGGGAAGCCCGCGCCCAAGTGAGGCCGAACATGCGACTCCGCCACCTCCTCGTCCTCGTCGCCGCCCTCCCCATCGCAGGCTGCTTCGGCACGTCGCCGCCAGCCCGATTCTACGTTCTCTCCCCCAGCCAGACCTCCAACGCGGCGGTTCCGTCCACGGGCCCCGAGGGCACCCTGGGGGTCTTCCCCACCCGGATGGCCGAGTACCTCGACCAGCCCCAGATCGTCACCTTCCTGAACGACAACACGGTCAACGTGGACGAGTTCAGCCGCTGGGCCGAGCCGCTCGGCTCCGGCGTGACCCGCGTTCTCTCCCAGGAGCTCTCGGCGCTCCTGCCCGGCTGGCGCGTGCTCCCGCAGCCCTGGGATCCCACGGTGCCGTTGCGGGCCCGCGTGGTGGTGAACGTCACGGCGCTGGGATGGAACGACAAGGGGGAGGCCCGGCTCGACGCGAACTGGGCCGTCCTCGACGCGAAGGGTGAGCAGGCGCTGGCGCGCGGCCGGTCCGTGCTCCGGCGCGAGATCGGCGCGAAGGGGGCGGGCGCCTCGGTCGCGGTGACGAGCGCGCTCGTCACCGACATGGCCCACGAGATCGCTGCGGCCGTCCTGGCGCTGCCGCCCAGGAAGTAGCGGGCGGGCACTCCTACGCCCGCAGCGGGACCCTCTCGTCGCGGCGACCTACCGCGAAGAAGTCCTCCACCTCGGCCCGCCGGGCGAGCGTGTCCTCGTAGCCGAGCTCGATGAGCCGCCCCACGTAGATCGGCTCGAAGGCGAGGTAGCTCAGGAGGTCCGACCCGGTGTCGGACTTCGCGCCCAGGCCGGAGAGCAGGTAGCGCAGGAAGCGCGGGAAACGCTGGTACTGGTCGGCGGCCAGGTGCCCGAGATCCCGGGACGGTCGGAGCATGAGGGTGGGGATGGGGCGCAGCTCGCCCCGCTCGGCCGGGGGGATCTTCTCCACCAGCTTGTTCACCATCTCCAGCCGCTCGACGTCCGCCTCGATGGTCTCGAGGAAGACCGCGTTCAGCAGGGTGCCGGCGATCTGGGACGGGGGGAGCGCCTCGCGCTTCGCGGCCGGGCGGACCTGCTGGAGCTCGGAGGGGGCCCGCCACCGGCGCACGCCGATGACCACGAGCCTGTCTGCCCCCATGTGGATGGCGGGCGAGAGCGGGGCCGTCATGCGCACGCTGCCGTCCCCGTACCAGGCACCCTGGATCCGCACCGGGGGGAAGAAGATGGGGATGGAGGCCGAGGCCATCACGTGATCGAGCCGGAGATTCGTCCGGATCCCGATCCGGGTGGCGCGCACCCAGTTCTCGATGTCCGGATCGCCGTCGAACCAGGTGACCGCCGTGTTGGTGGCGTAGCTCGTGGCGGTGATGGCAAACCCCCGGAGCGCGCCGCTCGCGATGTTGCGCTTGAGATCGGCGAACGCCACCCGCTCGTGGAGGAAGTCGCGAAGCGGCGTGGCATCCAGGAGGAAGTTGATCCGGCTGTCCTGGAAGAACCCGCCGCCGGAGAGGTTGCGCATCCACTGGGTGCCGATGCCCACCATCCGCTTGCCATCGGTGCGGAAGACCCGCTCCGGCGTGAGCTCGAGCCAGAGCTCCCGGAGCCTGTGGGAGGCATCCTCGAAGTCGCCCTGCCAGGTGCCCAGGAGGCCGACGTTGAGACCGCCGGCGGAGACTCCGGAGAGGATCCGGAAGGGAACGGCGCCCGCCGGCAGGATCTCGGAGAGCGCCAGCAACGCGCCCGCCTGATACGCCGCCCTGGCTCCGCCACCGGTGAGAACGAGCCCGACGTCCACGGGCGGGAGACTACCACCCGGCCCGGGCGCCGTCACCGCATCCGTGACGGACCTCCCGGCGCCAGCCCTTCCTCCCCCATTTGACTGTGAGTCGATGTAGGTGCGAGTCGGCATCGTCCGCGTCCCCCTCCAACGGGACTGGCGGCCCCGGCGGGGATGCCCCCATCATGCGTCATGCAGAACCACTCCCGCGCGGTCTCCCTCGACGCCTCCGAGGTCCGGTTCCACACCGATCGCGAGGTGGACAGCGCCATCGACACGGTCGTGACCTTCGCCTTCGGCGCCGCGGAGCCCATCGATCGATACCTCGGTCCGGTGCACTGCGCCCTCCCCGCCCGTCCCACAGTCAAGGAACTGGTGGACGCGGTGTTCCGGGTGCGGGAAGGGCACGGCCCCATCCCGGAGGAGCGCGCCCGGCGGGAGCGCGCCGCGATGGCCATGGCGGCCTTCCTCTCCGCGGACCCGGTCGAGCTGGGACTTCCGTCGGCGATGTTCCGGGTCGGCGCCGAGGTGTGGCTCACCCCGGCCCGCAGCACTTCCAGTTGAAGGCCGGCTCCGCCGGCGCGTTCACTGCGCGGTGTAGCCCCCGTCCATCACCGCCACCGATCCGGTGATCCCGGCCGCAGCGTCCGACACGAGGAAGAGCGCGTAGCCGACCACCTCGTCCACCTCGAGCAGCCGGCGCATGGGGACGAGCGGGTAGATGACCTCCTCCAGGACCTTCTCCAGCGGAACCCCGCGGGTCCGCGCCAGGTCGGCGAGCTGGTTCCGGACGAGCGGCGTGTCCACGTAACCGGGCGCGAGTGCGTTCACCGTGACCCCGTGGCGGGCCCCCTCCAGCGCGGCGACCTTGGTGAGGCCGATCACGCCGTGCTTGGCGCTGTTGTAGGCGGCCTTGCCCGCGAACCCCACCAGGCCGTTGATGGAGGCGACGTTCAGGATCCGGCCGCTCCCCTGCCGCTTCATGATCGGGAAGGCCTTCTTGATGGCGTAGAAGGGGCCGAAGAGCATCACCTTCACGAGCAGCTCGAAGCGCTCCGACGGGAACTCCTCGATGGGGGAGACGTGCTGCAGCCCCGCGTTGTTCACGAGCACGTCGAGCCGACCCCGGGCCTGCAGGGTCTCGTCGATGGCCGCCGCCACCTGCTCCTCGCGGGACACGTCGGCGGCGAGCCCGAGCGCGCCACGCCCGATTCGACCGGCGGCAGCCGCCGCCGCGCGCCCGTCGAGGTCGGCCAGCGTGACGCTCGCCCCCTCCTCCGTCAGCCGCTCCGCGATGCGAAATCCGATGCCGCCCGCGGCCCCGGTGACGAGCGCGACCTTCCCCTCGAATCTGCGTTCCATCCCGCGACCTCCTCACGATCGACGACCGAGCAGCGCCTGCACCTCTCCGACGATCCCGCGCCGGAAGGCCATCACCACCACCACGAAGACCGCGCCGGTGATGACCGTCACCCAGGAGCCGATGCTCGAGAGGTAGTTCTCCATCGTCACGACGAGGAGCGCCCCCACCGAGGGGCCGAGCACCGTTCCCATCCCGCCGAGCAGCGTCATGAGCACCACCTCTCCGCTCCGCTGCCAGGCCACGTCGCCGAGCGTGGCGAACTGCATCGCCAGGGCCTTGAGCGAGCCGGCCAGCCCGGCCAGCCCGGCGGAGATGACGAAGGCGAGCAGCTTGTAGCGCTGCACGTCGTAGCCGAGCGAGATGGCGCGAGGCTCGTTCTCCTTGATGGCGCGCAGCACCTGCCCGAACGGGGAGCGGATGGTCCGCTGGATGAGCCAGAACGCGGCCAGGAAGACGGCGTAGGTGAAGTAGTACATCGCGATGGAGTTCCCGAGGTCGATCCCCAGGAAGGTCCCGCGCGGGATGCCCTGCAGCCCGTCCTCGCCACCGGTCCAGGGCATCTGGACCACGATGAAGTAGACCACCTGCGCGAGGCCGAGCGTGATCATGGCGAAGTAGATACCGGTCCGGCGCAGCGCGAGCACGCCGAAGACCAGGCCCAGCAGGGTGGCCACCGCCACCCCGGCCGCGAGCGACACCAGCACCGGCATCCCCCACGCCTTGGCCGACCAGCCGGTCACGTAGGCCGCCGATCCCAGGAAGGCCGCGTGGCCGAAGGAGAGGAGCCCGGAGTAGCCGAGGAGCAGGTTGAGCGCGCTCGCGAAGAGCGCCATCACGAGCACGTTCATCGCGAAGACCGGGTAGACCACGAACGGCGCGACGAACCCGCACGCCGCCACCGTGGCCCAGGCCAGGAATACCGCCTGTCCCGACCAGACCCGGCGCGCCCCGTGGCTCACTTCTGCCTCCCGAAGAGGCCGGCCGGTCGCACGAGCAACACCACAGCCATGAGGACGAACACCACGACGCTCGCCGCCTCGGGCCAGACGAACTTGGTGAGCCCCTCGATGAGACCGACGCCGATCCCGGTGACCACGGAACCCAGGATGGAACCCATCCCGCCGATGACCACCACCGCGAAGACCACCATGATCACCGAGGAGCCCATCATCGGGGTGACCTGGTAGATGGGCGCGGCCATGACGCCCGCGAAGGCGGCCAGCGCCACCCCGAAGCCGTAGGTGAGCATGAACATGACGGGGACGTTCACGCCGAAGGCCTGGAGCAGCTTCGGATTCTCGGTGCCGGCGCGCAGGTAGGCGCCGACCCGGGTCTTCTCGATGACGAACCAGGAGCCGATCGAGACGACGAGGGACACCACCACCACCCAGGCGCGGTACTTGGGCAGGTACATGAATCCCAGGTCGAACCCGCCCCGCAGCAGCTCGGGCACCGGATACGGGCTGCCCGAGTTGCCGAAGGCGTGGTGGAAGAGCCCCTCGATCACGAGCGCCAGGCCGAACGTGAGGAGGAGCCCGTACAGGTTGTCGAGACCCTGCAGCCGCCGCAGGAAGACCCGCTCGATGACGAGCCCGAGGACGCCCACGAGCAGCGGGGACAGGAAGAGCGCCCACCAGTAGCCGATGCCGAGGTACGTGAGCCCCATCCACGCCAGGAAGGCTCCCAGCATGTACTGCGCGCCGTGCGCGAAGTTCACCACGTCGAGC
>SESG01035517.1_pt1 | contig 15217 bp, 13 predicted proteins | sample 3171421 | NCBI WGS metagenome assembly SESG01 (sample SAMN10866946, study PRJNA518727) | freshwater metagenome | biome: subpolar coniferous forest; feature: holomictic lake; material: water; isolation source: holomictic Lake 227, 6 m and 8 m depth | place: Canada: near Kenora, Ontario | collected... | reverse complement strand
ATGGAATAACAAAATATGTCAATATTTGTTACTTGCTCTAATTATTGAGCACTAAAATTGTCATTAATGATAAGGAGGTTTTTTAGTAATGTCCACTATTATGCCGGAAGCAGAAAATGTTCAAAAAGCAATTAAATGGATATCCGCAAACATTGAAGATGGAGGTAATCAGCCTTTACATAAACACATAGAATCTGCTGTTTTTAAATTTGATCTTTCACCTAAAGATTCTGAATTCTTAATGGGTTTTTTCCGTAACAATAACAAAAAGTAGCAACATAAAATTATCATAACCGGATAATGCTTAAGCTAATAATATGATTGTAATCAAGAACTTAACCGAATGATTTTATCTTCTCAAATCATTATTAAATCAATCTTGAATTATCAGTTTTTAAATGCTAGAAACCCCTTGCTGTAAATATATACGGCATTAAAAAAAGGAGATAAATATGCGAAAGATTTTCCAATATCTATTTTGTTTACTGATTGTTCTACTTGCCACAGGTTCACTGTGGGCTAAGGATAAATACACTGTCACCATTTTACCTTTTACACTCAATAGCGCGGATAATATTGATTATGTGAAAAAAGGAATCTCGGAGATGCTCACCACGCGGATATCAGTTCCTAACAAAATCGAAGTCACTGATAAAGATGCTGTGGCCGCCGAAATTAAAAAATCTAAAATAAAAGAAATTACATTAGTTGACGCGTATAATCTAGGCAAAAAATTAAAGTCTGATTACATAGTCTGGGGTAGCATAACAAAAATTGGCAATTCTTTGAGTATTGACGGAAAATTGATTGATATCGTCGCCTCGAAATCGGACATTGGCATCTTCACTCAATCACAAAATCTTGATGAAATAATGCCCAAAATTAACGATTTTTCTCAAAGAATCGTGCAACATATTCTCGGTACATCTTCAACACAGGCAGCACCCGCGGTTGTCACTACCGGACCTTCCAGACCAATAGCACCGGGAGTTTCCCGCGAAACACAGATAATTGCCGGCATGAAAGCAGGCGGTAAAAGGGGAACTTTAACATCTGTAATCAATCCTGACTTTATTAACGCTCCAGATCCTTTTAATCGCTTGGGATTTTGGATGAGTCAGAAATTACCCACAGAATTTAAGGGCATGGATATAGGCGACGTAAATGGTGATGGCTTAAACGAAACGGTAGTTATAGACATAAATAATATCTACATATATCAGAAAACTGAAAAAGAGCTAAAATTACTTGAAAAAATAAAAGGCAATTCTTACGATAATTATCTGGCTGTAGATGTTGCTGACATTAACAAAACCGGGATAAAGCAAATAATTGTGACTTCTCTCAGAAATACACTGGTTAACTCCTTTGTCCTGCAATTTAAAGATGGCAAATATGTCACTATTGCATCTGATATCCGCTGGTTTTTACGCGTACTTGAAACGAAGTCGGGAATTCCTTTGTTATTAGGACAAGGATATGGTTTTGATAAGCCATTTGATACGCCAATTCATGAAATTGTCTGGAGAAACGGTAAGTATGTTGATGATCAAAAAATGAAGATACCGTTAGGATTATCTATTTACGGTTTAACTATTGATGATTTTGGCACCGGGGGCGGCAGTGAAAAAATAATGTCCCTCGATGATCTTGATTACTTATGCATCTTTGAAAAAACAAATAAACCTTTATCCAGAATTTTTACTTTTGGCTTTACTACTGATGATTTGATCTGGAGAAGTGATGACCAATTTGGCGGTAGCAATAACTACTTTGAAAATATTGATAAAACAAGGCCTGAAGAAAATGAAAAAAGCGCCTATGTCAATTTACGCATCAATACTTTTGACACAAATAATGACGGAAAAAAAGAGATTATTATTGTTAAAAATTTATCTTCCGTCGGCCGCGTATTTAAGCATTTGAAGCTTTTTACTTCCAGCGAAATATATAATCTGGAATGGGACGGCATGGGCATGGCGGAAAACTGGCGGACAAAAAAAATTAACGGCTACGTAACCGATTATTGCATTAAAGACGTAGACAATGACGGTAAACCGGAAATTGTGCTGGCATTGGTCCTGTCTGTCGGTACTTCTGTGCGTGAAAAAAGTGTAATTGTTGTTTATCGGCTGGATACCGGCTCTGCTCAATAAGTCATTGACAAAATTTGTGCTCGCAGATATATCGTCGCACGAACTAAATTTGGCAGTCTCTTGGATTAAAATAGCGGCGGTGTAGCTCAGCTGGTTAGAGCATACGGCTCATATCCGTAGTGTCCCCTGTTCAAATCAGGGCACCGCCACCAGAATCGAAACGTCCCGCCCGTAAGGCGGGACGTTTTATAAATGAACAGAGGCAAAGTGATAATTGATAAAACATTCAAGCCCTCTTTTCTTTTCAGAAACCCGCATGTCCAATCTATTCTGGCAAGTTCTCAACTTCGTGTGCGTAGCAAAAGTGCCATGGCGGAGTGCTCCCGTGAAATAATAGTCAACACATCTTCAGGTTCAAGATTACTAGCGTTTCTTTCCCGTCATCCTGCATCTCAAGGTTTGATAATTCTTTTGCATGGGTGGGAAGGATCTTCTTCTTCCGCTTATGTTCTGGCCACTGGTGATTATTTTTATCAACTGGGTTTTTCAGTTTGCCGTTTGAATTTGCGGGATCATGGCGATTCACACCATCTCAATGAAGGACTTTTTCATGGCGCTCTTCTAGAAGAAACTTTCGACGCGGTAAATTGTTTATCAGAGCAATCAGACAACCTTCCCGTTTTTATAATAGGTTTTTCTATGGGGGCAAATTTTGCTTTGCGTATCGCAATGACAAACGCCCGGATGCCGATTGCAAACTTAAAACATGTTTTTGCCATCAGCCCACCGCTTGATCCCTATAAGACTACATTGGCTATAGACAACGGATATTCTTTTTATCGTAAATATTTCCTGAAAAAATGGAAACGGTCTTTGATCAAAAAGCAGCAGCTTTTCCCTGAAATATATAATTTCAATAAAATGCTGAAGGCCAAAACGTGCATGGAACTTACCGAAAATATCATGCACTACTTTCCGGACTTTATTTCTTACCGCGATTATTTTAAATTATATACTCTGCAAAACGATTCCTTCCAAAAATTAAATATACCTGTTAGAGTTTTTATCTCTGAAGATGATCCGGTTATTCCGATTACTGATTTTCAGTCTCTGCAGGAAAATGATTTTTTCCAGATTTCCATGCAAAAGTATGGCGGGCATTGCGGGTTTCTGGATTTTTTCCCGGTTAGCTGTTGGTATCACAATAAAATCGCTGAAATAATAATGAACTGATTTCTTAGGATTTCCATGGATTTTTCGCTGTTTTTCCAAAAAGATATTTTCCCTCAATATATAGCTGATAAATTAGACCCTATTGTCCTTGATTATAAAGATAAACACGAGATGATAACAAATATCCCTAATCATCTTGCAGCTGGTATTGTCCTGCTGATTAATTACAGATCAACTCAAAACAGTGATCAATACGTTTTCCAGCTAATCAAACGTTCAAACACAGTCACACAGGGAGGAGACATCAGTTGCCCCGGCGGCATAGTACATAAGCGACTCGATAGAATAGTGAGCCATTTATTAAAGACAGGAATTCTTCCCGGCATACATGGGCATAATTTTAACTCCTCTCAATTTCGCGATAATGATACAGCTTCTTTGATTCGCCTTCTGCTGACTACAGCGTTGCGGGAAGCATGGGAAGAAGTGGGTTTAAATCCTTTTAACGTAAAGTTTTTAGGCGCGCTACCCTGTTATTCACTGAGTTTCCTTGCCCGAACAATTTTCCCTGTCGTCTGCCTGACAACCAAACCGTTTCAATATAAGTTAAGTTCGGAAGTGGAAAAGATATTAGAAATTCCGGTTGGCTTTTTCTTTGATCCGTCCAATTATGCCATGCTGGAAATCAAAACCGCTGCGACGAATAATCCTGAGCATCTGATGTATCAGATGCCCTGCCTAGTTATAGCTGATGGTCTGGGAGGTGAGGATATTCTTTGGGGTGCCACTTACAATATCATTACTGATTTTCTGCGTATAATTTCTGATGATGGTTTACCCACTCCCTCATCTTCTCGAACAATAGAAAAAGTATTGACAAATAATTATATAACTGGAAAACCCTGATTTCAAGAAAGGTGTAGCAAATGAAAACAATTAAGAAAGAAACTCAGCCTGATCCCATCCGCCCTGACCTTGCCGCAGTTATAGCCCGGCATTCATTCGGCCTCGATATTAATCGCCCCGCAGCTGTGTCCAAGCGCCAGCAAAATAACCGGCGTACGGCGCGCACAAACGTTGATGACCTATGCGATGCCGGTAGTTTTGCTGAATACGGCGCGTTGGCTATTGCCGCGCAACGCGGAAGGCGGTCGGAGGAAGATCTCATCAACAAGACACCGACCGACGGCCTGATTGCGGGCATAGGATCAGTCAACGGCTCATTTTTTAGTGACGACAATGCCCGCTGCATGGTCATGGCCTACGACTATACAGTTCTTGCCGGCACTCAGGGTTATTTTAATCATAAGAAAATGGATCGCATGCTGAAACTTGCTCACGAGCAGCGCCTTCCTCTGATTTTCTTCGCGGAAGGCGGAGGCGGAAGGCCGGGGGATGTAGATGCTATCGGTGTCATGGTGGCGGGGCTGGATTTATCAACCTTTGGTTCCTTTGCCAGGCTCAGCGGCAGAGTGCCGGTAGTCGGTGTTGTATCGGGGGCCTGCTTTGCGGGGAATGCCGCCTTGCTGGGATGCTGCGATGTGATTATCGCAACAAAAAACTCTAACATCGGAATGGGCGGCCCGGTGATGATTGAGGGCGGCGGAATTGGTGTTTTACAGCCGGAGGAAGTCGGCCCAATGGATGTGCAAACGCAAAACGGCGTTGTTGATATTGAAGTAGCCGATGATATAGAGGCGGTTTCTATCGCCAAACAATATCTTTCTTATTTTCAGGGCACGACACCTCAATGGGATGCAACCGATCAGCTTCTACTGCGCGGCCTGATTCCGGAAAACCGCAAGCGCGTTTATGACGTGCGAAAGGTTATTAAAGCTATGTCCGATACCGACACCTTTCTGGAGATGCGTCAGAAATTCGGCCTCTGCATGATTACTGGTTTTCTGAAAATCGAAGGCCGGCCTTTCGGTGTTATCGCCAACAACTGCATGCACATGGCCGGCGCGATTGAAGCCGATGGCGCGGACAAAGTAGCTCGATTAATGCAGATCTGCAACGCTCATGGTTTGCCGATTCTATCTTTGTGCGATACGCCGGGATTTATGGTCGGGCCGGAAATCGAGAAGCGCGCTCAGGTACGCCACGTTTGCCGCATGTTTGTCATCGGCTCGCATTTGTCGGTACCTTTCTTTACCATTGTTTTACGCAGAGGGTATGGCCTAGGAGCCATGGCTATGGCCAAGGGAGGCTTTCATGAATCTTTTTTTACGGCAGCGTGGCCTACCGGAGAATTCGGCGCCATGGGGCTGGAAGGCGCGGTTAAGGCCGGTTTTAAAAAGGAGCTTGCCGCAATTAATGATCCGCAGGAGCGAGAAGCGCTATACGAAAAGCTCGTCGCCCAATTGTATGAACGAGGTAAAGCTATCAACATGGCCTCTTATGCCGAAATTGACGCGGTTATTGACCCGGCCGACACTCGCAAGTGGATTATACAGGGGTTGAAATCAACCCCCGCAAGGCAAAATCAGGAGTCAAGCCACTCTTTTGTTGATCCTTGGTAAAAGCAATGGTACTAATTGACAAAAGGCTACATCTTGGCCTATATAAGCTCAACTATTTTTTTAAAGGAGATATGATCGATGAATCCCAATGTTTTCAGGGAATATGATGTAAGAGGTGTTGTCGGCACCGATTTAAATGAGGAATTTGTCTTCAATCTTGGAAGGTCTATCGGTACTTACGCTGCCGGCTTTAAAATAAAGAAGATGACTATCGGACGGGATTGCCGTTTAAGCTCTGACGATTATCACCAATACTTAATTAAAGGACTCAACAGCTCCGGTATTGAAACAATTGATATAGGCCTATGCGCAACTCCCATGCTTTACTTCTCCATTCGCCACCTGAATGTTGAAGGAGGCGTGATGATAACAGGCAGCCATAATCCCCCTGAATTTAACGGCTTCAAAATCTGTATTGGTAATGACACTATTTATGGCGAAAATATCCAGAAATTAAGAAAGATTATGGAAATTGGACAATATTCAACAGGCAGCGCGTCATCATCGTTTCAAGATATTACTGCCGAATATTCAAACTACCTTTTTAACAATGTCAAAATTACCCGGAAAATTAAAGTGGCCGTTGATGCCGGCAATGGCGTCGGTGGTAAATTCGGTCTGCCTATTTTAGAGCGTTATGGTTGTGAAGTAATACCATTATACTGTGAACCGGACGGGCATTTTCCCAATCATTTTCCCGATCCTACTGTAGAAGAAAATCTGACTGATTTGATTAAAATAGTCCACGATCAAAAAGCGGATTTAGGAATAGCATTTGACGGCGACGCTGACCGCCTGGGCGTTATCAGCGATACGGGCGAAATAATCTGGGGGGATAAACTGCTCCTTCTTTTTGCCCGCGAAATCCTCAAGCAAAAGCCCGGTTCAGCAATCATCGGCGAAGTGAAATGCTCACAGGTTTTATATGATGACATAAAAAAACATTCGGGTCGGGCAATTATGTGGAAGGCCGGGCATTCGCTCATTAAGGCCAAGATGAAAGAGGAAAAGGCCGTGCTGGGCGGGGAGATGAGCGGTCATTTATTTTTTGCCGATCGCTATTTCGGCTATGATGATGCCATCTACGCGGCAATTCGTTTATTGGAAATTCTCTCTTCAACTGGACAAAAAATGAGTGAACTGCTTGCTGATGTCCCGCGAACTTTCGCCACACCGGAAATCCGCATGGATTGTGCTGATGATAAAAAAGCGCAGGTTGTGGAAAGAATAAAAAAACATTTTCAGAACAACCCCGGCTTAATAGAGATTGATGGCGTACGCATTCCATACCCTGATGGATGGGCTCTTGTCCGATCATCTAATACTCAGCCGGTGATAGTATTACGCTTTGAAGCTTCGTCGGCAGCCAGTCTGCAAAGAATACGCACTGAAGTGGAAAATATGCTCATTATTTGAGTCCATTGGCGCAGGTCACTTTTGATAATTATATCTGTATATTTTTTTATTGAATATTTTTGACTATTGTGTCAATTTACTATTTATATTGCTTGAATATGATATCTAAAGTGTTATCAAAAATAAACTTTGGGATAAGGAGTGGCAATTATGAAAATCGCATATCGCTTGTTTCTTTTTTTATTGATTAGTGCCTTTTTATTCAGTTGCGGCGAAAAGAAAGCTGGCGTTGAGGGAAAACTGCTCAACGGGCGAGGACAGCCTCTATCAGGTATTACAGTTATTTTTAAACAAGTCCAACCGTCTAAGGGTTATGAGCAATTAGAAACAAAGACGCTTGCCGATGGTGCTTTTCGCATTGACGGCGTTATGCCCGCATCTGAATATATTGTCGCGCCAGTATCCGACAATTGGAAAACAAAAGTAACAACAAAGATTACTACCCTTTCTGAAGGACAATCTCTGGTTTTAAGCAACCCCATCGTCATTCGCTTTAATGTTATGAAGGATGCAACAATTGTAGACACAAAAACAGGTTTGCAATGGCTAATATTAAGCATTCCCGATCTCAATTCAAGTAATGTATTAAAAGCAGTTAAAAATATAAAAGAAGGTGGATTTACTGATTGGAGACTGCCGACCAAAGTTGAACTTTCAGAACTTCAGGAAACCACTTCTGCACCGACAACACAACCTGAAACAGGATTAGTTCAAAAGTCATGTTGCGCCTGGGTAGCCGAGCCCAATACAGAAAATATTGAATGGAAATTCTATGTTGATGACGGAAATGATGTTTGGGCATCAAGCAAGGTAACGCCTGAAGACAGAATCGTCATAGTTAGAAATTCCATTCCCACCGCGCCATCTGCCAAAACTCCTGCTGCTGCCACTCCTGTTACAGTTACTGCCGCACCGGCAGCTAATCTTGTTCCCGAAAAAAAACAGGTACCGGAGCCCGCGCCACCAGTAATAGAAAAGAAAGATATTCCTGCAGTTAAAAGTAAAAACGGAGTATTAAAGGCTTCAAGAAAAGCATGCATCGCCAAGAAAGCTCAAACTACCAAATCACCTGCTACCGGGGCTGCACCGATTACAGCAGCACCTGCAAAACAATCACCATCAGCAAAAGTAAGCGCTCCTCAACCAAACAATGCTGTGGGCGATTCTATAAACATTCAATTCGCCATGAACAAATCAGTTATTAGCCCGGAAGAATTGTCTAAGCTCAAAGCATTCTATGCCAAAATAAAAGGTAAAAAAGGCAAAATTATTATTGAAGGTAATGCTGCTTCGGATGGAGATGCGGCTTATAGTTTTAAAATTTCTGGAGATCGCGCCCTCAGTGTAAAAGCAATGCTACATAAGCTTGGATTGAGCAACAAAGCTGACGTGAAGATAACTGCTTTAAGTGATACAAAATCTATTGCCGATAACACCACGGAAGCTGGACGCATACTTAACCGTCGCGCAGATGTAACTTTTATTCCGGAATAGCAACTTCAAAAATACTATTTTAAAAAGCCCCCCTGATTTTTTTCAGGAGGGCTTTTAAAATCTTCAGGTCATCCTCTACAAGTAATACTTTCATGCCCTGTATAATAGAAGTATTCAATGACAAAGAAAAATCAAGAATATTAAAATTTGTAATCTCCCTGTGCGGATCTGTCATATTTCAACCTATATTTACTGAATTTTTCCTTCAAGATTACCTTGACATAGACGACTACAATTCTTATAGTCCAACACAATATCTTAGTGTGCAAAGAGCAAAAAAATACTTGGCCTGAAACCCAAAGGCAAAATATGGACAGAGTAAAAAAAGACCTTCTTGAAATAGTCGAAAAGATGCCCGCCTTCCCTCAGAGCGTTCATCGGGTAATTGAGTTAACCTCCGATATCAATTCCGACCCCAGAGCTTTGGTGGAGGTCATAGAACACGATCCGATTCTGATCATGAAAATACTCAAAATGGTAAACTCGCCTTACTTCGGCCTTGCGGAGAAGATCACTTCCGTTAACCACGCAGTAGTTTATATCGGAATCAACACAGTCAAAAATCTGGCCTTAAGTACCGCGACCCTTGGCGTGCTTCCGCGCACGAATAAGGCCGGATTCGACATGGATGCGTTTCTTTTGCATTCGTTATCCACTGCCATTATCGCGAGGATTATCGCCAGGAAATTAAAGGTTCCGGAAAAGGAGGCTTTTGACTTCTTTTTATCCGGGCTTTTACATGATTTCGGCAAGATCGTTTTCGCCCATTTTATGCCCAACGATTTTAAGCTGGTGCTGCAGATGGTAAAAGATGAAGGGCTGCCACTCTATGAAGCGGAACAGAATATTTTCGCCGCCGATCACACGCAAATCGGTTCCTTGCTCGGCGAAAAATGGAATCTTCCAGTTCACCTGATCTCATGTATAAGAAATCACCATTGTCATGACCGCAAAGAATCACTGATCATAGACGTGGTCTGGGCTGCCGACCAGATTAGCAAGGAGCTTAAAATCGGATTTGGCGGCGAGAATCGGATAGAAAAGCTTCCCGACGCGATATTAGAGAGCTTTGGAGCCGACGCGCAGGCTGTCATCAATTCTCTGGGCGACATCACTGCGGAAACAGAAAAGGCATTGATATTCATTCAGAAATAAATAATTTTGGAGTTGTGCTTTGAAGATACGATTCTGGGGTGTCCGTGGTTCGATACCTTCGCCGGGGCGGAAAACCGTGCGATACGGTGGCAATACTACGTGCATTGAAATCGAAACCGACGATGGACAAACTATCATTCTCGATGCCGGCACCGGCATAGTTCCACTTGCACAAAGTTTCCTCAAGAGACTGCCATTAACCTTCTCCATATTCATCACACATACCCACTGGGACCATATCCAGGGTCTTCCTTTTTTTGTTCCCATTTTTATCCCCGGAAACCAAATACGTATTTACGGTGCCTTTGATCCGGTTCTGCAGAGAGAAATCGGAGATGTTCTTGTCCGCCAGATGGAGTATTGCTACTTTCCTGTTCGTGAAGCAGAACTAAAAGCGGACATACAATATAGTTCTCTCTACGAAAGACAAACATTAGAAATAGGATCAGCGAGGGTTACGAACATCGTCATGAATCATACGGTACTCAATTTCGGCTACCGGATTGATTGTAATGGAAAGAGCATCTTTTTCACCGGAGATAACGAGCCGCTGTATAATATTTACCAAACCGGAGACGATTACTATGCTGAATACGATAATCTCATCTCCAGAAAAAACGTGATGCTCGCCGATTTTATCAGAGGAGTAGATGTCCTGATCGCCGACTCTGCTTATACAGAGCAGGAATATCCGACAAAAAAGGGGTGGGGTCACGGAACTTACAATTCATGCATTGATATGGCCAAGAACGCCGGCGCCAAGGCTCTGTATCTCACCCATCACGAACCGCTGCGCAGTGACGATGAGCTAGATGATATTCAAAAACAGATGAGCGAAATAGAAGCAATCCCAGTATGTATAGCGTACGAGGGTCTTGAGATTACGTTATAATCTGGATAGGCTCATTTGCTCCTTGGTCATTTCGCCTAGGTAGTGATAAAAATTATTTGCAACCGATCTTGTAACCGCTGCCTTTTTTCCTAAAAAAAAAGAGTCAGAATAACTCTCTAACTCCTTGATTTCATTTGGTCGGGGCGAGAGGATTTGAACCTCCGACATCCTGCTCCCAAAGCAGGCGCGCTACCAAGCTGCGCTACGCCCCGACTATGTATTTCTTAATTGTTCTCCAAAACTTTTTTCAGCTTAGCAAATGCCTGACCACGATGACTTACTTTGTTTTTAATTGCGGGCGGTAACTCCGCGGCGGTAAGTTTCAGTTCCGGCACAAAAAATATGGGATCGTAACCAAATCCATTTTCTCCTCGCCTCTCATCGATAATCTTACCGTCCCATCTTCCCTCAAAAGCTTCATAATTTCCATCTTTTTTATAAAGCACTAACGAACAAAAAAAAGACGCTGATCTCTTATTTAAGGGGACATCTTTCAACTTAGCTAAAAGCTTATTATTATTTTTCTCATCAGTGGCTTCATCTCCCGCGTATCTGGCGGAATAAATCCCCGGTTGGCCATTTAAGATGTCAACTTGCAGGCCCGAATCATCAGCCAAAACAGTTTCCCCTGTAAATTCAGAGACTATTTTAGCTTTCTTTAAAGCATTTTCAAAAAAGTTATTTCCGTCTTCGCTAATTTCCGGAACATGATTATAATGGTTTAACGAAATTAAATCTATATTCATTCCTTCGAACATTTCTTTAATTTCTTTTACTTTTCCCTCATTTTTTGTGGCAAATACTAATTTCATTGTTGAAGATCACCCACAATCTCTTTTTGCCGCGTAATGATCTTTTGAATGCCTTGCGCTGCCAGATCGGTCATCTCATTCATTTCTTTTTTACTAAAAGGAGCATGTTCCGCCGTGCCTTGAACTTCAATAAAAAGGCCGGCGCCGGTCATCACAAAATTCATATCAACATCCGCGCGAGAATCCTCTTCATATTCCAGATCAAGAAGAGCCTGACCATCAATCAGTCCTACACTTATCGCGGACACAAAATCTCTTACAGGCATCACTTTTACGAGGCCGTCTTGCTTCATTTTTTTAAATAAATCCACAAGCGCCACAAAGGCGCCAGTAATAGATGCTGTTCTGGTGCCGCCGTCCGCCTGAATAACATCACAATCGATATATATAGTTCTCTCCCCAAAAGCCTTCAGATCTGTCACAGTCCTTAAAGATCTGCCGATCAGCCTCTGAATCTCGTGCGTCCGTCCTCCTAAACGCCCGCGTGCAGCTTCGCGCGCGGTTCTGGTGTGCGTAGACATGGGCAGCATTGAATATTCCGCTGTTAGCCAGCCCTTGCCGGTGTTTTTTAAAAAAGGAGCGGTTTTATCATCTAGCGATGCCGCACAAATTACTTTGGTATTGCCAAATTCAACCAAAACAGAACCGGCAACACCACGAAGATAATTATTGGTTATGTTGACAGGCCTTAGTTCATCCCACTGCCTGCCTAAATTTCTTTTAAACACTGATCACCTGTAAAATAATATGATACTTTTAGCCAGAGCTTTGGCAATTTCCTTCTGAGTGTTTTCGGAAAGCAATTTTTTCTTTTCTTCCGGATTAGTGGCAAAACCAATTTCCACAACCAATGCCGGAATTGTCATTCCTTCCATGATCGGCACATCTGCTTCTCTTAACCCCCTGCCCTTGCGTGGAAATAAAGTGTCCAGGCTTCTTTGAATAAAATTCGCCAATCGCACAGAATCGCTAAGATATTTAGTTTTCTGATTCTTCTGGATGTTTTTCGCAGCCTTTGTATTATCCTGCGCCTCTTTAAATCCCGGGTAATAGAGTTCAAATCCATTGGCATCTTTCCAGAATCCGGCGTTGATATGCAGGCTTAAAAACAGTTCCGGTTTTATCTTTAATATATTCTCTTTCCGTTCCTCAATAGTAACATTTGTATCGGAATTGCGGGTCAAGATAACTTCAATGTTATTTTCAGCGGCGAGTTCTTTCTGTATTGCCAAAGCTATCGCCAGAGTTATTTCTTTTTCTTCAACCTTAGCCGTCTGCTTAACGCCTGTATCTTGCCCGCCATGCGCCGGATCAATAACAATAACGTGCTTCTTCTGGACCGCGTTGAGGTTGAAAGATACGCAAAGAATAAATACCAGCGCGATGAGACTACATAACCATTTCTTCTTCATACTCATATTTTTTTCACCTGATTACTGGATTTATCCCGAAGTTGCGCTTGCTTATAGCAGAGTCACTTCTTTTGTCAACAGCCAAATACATAAATGATAAATTAAGATCTTCGCATTCGTTCAATGGACTTGACAACTTTCAACTGCCTGATGGCTGAAAATATTTTATTAAGCTGAGTCAAATCATTTACATCAATAACAAAATTACAAGTGGCAATCATATCTGTAGTTTCTATCTGCGCGTAACTGATATTAATATCGAATGATGAAATGATGGAACTAACTTCCGTCAACACACCCTTTCTGTCGGTGCACACAACCCTTATATTTACAGGATACGCCTGTTTTCCCTGCATGTTCCAATTAACATCAACTATACGTTCTGCATCCATCCTTTTAATATGAGGACATTTTTGTGTATGAACCGTAATACCTCTCCCACGTGAAATGTAACCTGAAATTTCATCGCCGGGTATTGGGTTGCAGCACTTGCCAAACTTGACCATAACATCATCTATCCCTGTTAATGAAATTCCCAGAGATGGAGAAGCGGGTGCTTTTTTCCTGGCTTTCTCAGTTATCGTCTCATCTGCTTTTGGTGCTTCTTCTGCTAAAAAATAATTGAGTACTTGCCTTGATGAAATCTGCCCATAACCCACAAGAGAGATTAAATCATCCAGCGATGTTATCGAGTAATCCGTAAATATTTTTTTAAGCTCTTCGGACTTAATATAATTACCGAATTTCAAATTGTGTCGCTTAAATTCTTTTTCCAGTAAATCGCGACCCAGGGTCAAAGAACTTTTCTTTTCTTCCAGATTGATCCAATTCCGAATTTTAGAAATTGCTCTTGATGTAACGACGTATTTTAACCAGTCTTTACTGGGATGATGCCCGGCTTTTGTTGTAATTTCTATCCGATCTCCGTTATGCAGCTCATACTTCAACGGAACGATGTTTCTATTCACTTTGGCGCCGATACACTGATTACCTACATCGGTGTGAATGCTGTAGGCAAAATCTATCGGGGTTGCCCCTTTGGGAAATGCCTTGACATCGCCATTGGGCGTAAAAACGTAAACTTCTTCCGGAAATAGCGCCAATTTCAAATTGGACATGAATTCTTTCGGGTTTTTTATTTCCTGCTGGATTTCCAGCACCTCTCGAAGTTTTTTAATTTGGTTTTCTTCATTATTCTTGTAGGAGCGCCCTTCCTTGTAGCGCCAATGAGCCGCAATTCCTCTTTCCGCCCACTCATGCATTATTTTTGTTCTAATCTGTATTTCCACCCTCTCCCCGTAAGGTCCTATCACCGCTGTATGCAACGATTGATAGTTATTGGCCTTGGGCATGGCAATATAATCTTTAAACCGCCCGGGAACCGGCTTCCATAGGGCATGGACGATACTGAGCACTTCATAACAAGTTTTTTCTTTGTCGGAATCGAGGATGATTCGAAATGCAATCAAGTCATAAACTTCGTCAAAATTAATGTGCTGTTCGTGCATCTTGGTAAAAATCCCATAAAGATGCTTTGCCCTTCCTTCGACATAACCTTTGATGGAAACTTTTTCCAACTCGGAGGCAATAATATTTTTAACTTCCTCTGTATAACGATTGCGGGATTCATTTGTTTTATGCACACGCATCGCTAGTTCATTGTACGCATCGGGTGAAATATACTGGAAGGACAAGTCTTCCAGTTCCATCTTCATCCAGTTAATGCCCAGGCGATTAGCCAGCGGCGCGTATATATCCATTGTCTCTCTGGCAATATAAATTCTCCTATCCGGTGGCTGATATTGAAGCGTTCTCATATTGTGAATACGATCCGCAAGACGCACCACCAGAATCCGAATGTCGGCAGACATTGCCAGAATCATTTTGCGGAAGTTTTCCGCCTGCCTTTCTTCTTGAGATCCAAAAGAAATACGACTGAGCTTTGTTAATCCGCCCACGAGAAATGACACATCCTTGCCAAATTCCTGTTCCAGCTGTTCGGTTGTGGTTAGTGTGTCTTCAACGGTATCGTGCAATAACCCGCTGATTATTGTGGCGGCATCCATTTTAATATCCGCCAGAATTCCCGCAACTTCCATCGGATGTGTAAGATACGGCTCACCGGATAACCGAACCTGACCCTGATGCACAGTCGCCGAAAAGATATAGGCCTTCTCGATCATCTCCAATTCGGAGGCAGACAGGTAAGATTGCGTCTTATCGAGAATGTCGGTGATGCGTAACA
>SESG01027282.1_pt1 | contig 15218 bp, 10 predicted proteins | sample 3171421 | NCBI WGS metagenome assembly SESG01 (sample SAMN10866946, study PRJNA518727) | freshwater metagenome | biome: subpolar coniferous forest; feature: holomictic lake; material: water; isolation source: holomictic Lake 227, 6 m and 8 m depth | place: Canada: near Kenora, Ontario | collected... | reverse complement strand
GTTTGTCAGTATAGCAATGTATCCATCCATAAAAACCCAGGCGGTGTTTTCATTGTAATCAATGTCAACTCTATCCATTTGCAGGGAAACGCTTTCACCCGGGAAAATTGAGTTTAAGTGACCTCTGATTTGATCATCTCCTTTCCAAATTTCTGCACTATCTCCTCCAATAAACATGATCGTCGAAGCCTTATCGAAAAGCGCCATTAGTTGATCTGTATTTGAATTTTGGGCAGCAGTATTAAAGTGTTGTAAAGTCTGAAGGATTTCACCTTTTACCTTTTCAGTGGATTCTTGTGCTTGCATTGAAAATGACATTTCTGAAAGCAAAAATACAAGCAGAATAAGAATGTTCCTTTTCATGTTTATCAGTTTACTGATTTGATAAATTTAATTAATCCGTTCATGTAAGTCAGTTGGTCGTCAAACATACAGCCATGACTGCCGTTTGCACAGAACAAAAATTCGCCTAGTGGCATTTGCTTACTCATCCATTCCATGTATTTGGGATCCATTGTATCGAAGGTCGCACCAATGACTAGTGTTGGAACATGAATGTTTTTTAATTCTTTGCTCACATCCCAGTTGGCAAGTTTTCCTGCAATTCCAAATTCACTTGGCCCTTGCATGGTCACGTAAAGTTCATTGTTTAGTTTACTGAGCATTCTTGTGAAAGGTTCGGGCCATTCCGCCATACGACAAATATGCTTTTGGTAATAGTTCGGCATCAGCAATTCCATGTATTTCGGATTTTGAAAATCGCCCCTTTTCTCTAGCATTCTTATTGTATCAAGAACTGCCGGATCCATTTGTTTCGCCAATACTTCATTGGCATATTTTCCATATTCAGGACAACTTGCCATCATGTTAGAAATGACCAAACCTTTTAGATTGTCCTGATATTTCAAAGCATACTGCATAGCCAGAATTCCACCCCAGGAATGACCAAGCAGATAAAAATTAGACGAGTCCAGATGTAAAGCCTTACGAACCTGTTCAACTTCTTCTACAAATCTGGGTAAATCATAAAGGGAAGTGTCCTTTGGATTGTCTGAATTTCCACAGGCAAGTTGATCGTAATATATAAACTCGATTCCTTCCCTGGGAAAGAAGCTTTCAAAACCTTCAAAACATTCATGCGTACCTCCCGGACCACCATTCAGCAGCAATACCTTCATCTTAGGATTGTTGCCAATGCGTTTAGTCCACACATTAAATTTTCCTTTGGGTGTATTGATGGAAATTACCTTTACACCACCCGTTTGAACACCTGGTTCAGAATTGGTAAAGTAATGGACTGAACTTTCTTGCTCAGCTTTATTTGGCTTGTATGAGCAAGCATAAAATGCAAGAAGTGCAAACAGTAATCCGATAGAAAGCAAAGATTGATTTTTCATGCGTCGAAATTCGTTAGTTGTTAATTTTGGAAATTTTAATAGTTTGCGGTTTAAGTGATGTAGTTTGTTTCGTGATAAAGTTTGCAATAAAAATTACAACAATATCAAAATTTCTCATAAACTTCTAAATCCTGTTGAATTTCAATACAATTTAATCCTCCCTTATTTCCTAATTTTAGCCATTTATACTTAAAACAGTGTCAAAGGGAGCTCCCCCACTCCAAAAACCAGATGATTCAGATTTGGCGTTTCTGAATAATATTGATAAGTTTATTATCTATATTTTGAGTTGATAAGTGAAAATTGCTGGTTTTTGATTATCTATATGCACAAATTAAATAGCTAACAATCTAATTGATATTATATGAAATTGAAATTCCTACTTATATTTCTTTTCCTATTTCCCTGTATTTCCGTTATGGCACAGGGGCAATCCAAAAGTCAGCCTGAAAATGTGGTGATAACAACCACCATGAATAAAACCCAGGTCAGCACGAATGAAAATGGAGAATTACTTGTTAACGTATCCCCGGAGGACGTTCTTAAGATTAAAGCCAATGGGTTGGTCCGCTATAGTGACTTCGGGGCCAGGGGTGACGGCAAAACCGATGATTTAGACGCAATCGCTGCAACTCATGCCTTCGCCAATCAGCAAAGCCTTTCTGTGAAATCTGACGAGGGGGCCACCTACTTCATAGGAAGCAAGAACCGCACGGCTGTCATCCGGACCAACACCGAATTCGGCACAGCTGCCTTTATCATTGACGATTCTGACGTCCAAAACCGCAATTCCCATGTTTTTCTGGTTAATTCAAGCCTGCTACCGTTTAAACTTGAGGGTATATCTTCCCTAAAAAGGAATCAGAATAAAATCGACGTCACTTTGCCCGGGACGTGCCTGGTCACCGTCACTAATTCCCATGTAAAGCGCTATATCCGCTTTGGTCCGAACCAAAATAATGGATCCTCCCAAACGGATATCTTCATTGTTGACAAAAACGGCAAGTTGGATTTGGACGCTCCGATCATCTGGGACTTTGACCAGATCACGGATATCAACGCCCTTCCCATTGATGAGACAACACTGACAATCACCGGAGGACGTTTCACTACAATTGCCAACAAAGCAGATTCTAAGTACACATACTACAGTCGGGGAATTGCAATCAGGCGTTCCAATGTACTTGTGGATGGCTTGGAACACCGCATCACTGGCGAAGGAGACCATGGCGCTCCTTATGGCGGCTTCTTAAATATCGGCGACTGCTCCTACGTGAAAGTGCAGAACACGATTCTGACCGGACACAAAATGTACGCGACCATTGGCGCAGCGGGAGTTTCAGTCTCCATGGGTACATATGATATCTCTATTAACCGTGCCCTCAACGTATCATTTGTGAACTGCAAGCAGACGAATGACATCAATGACAGCAGGTATTGGGGAATATTGGGATCCAACTACTGCAAAAATCTTGTCTACGATAAATGCACCTTCTCCAGGTTCGATGCCCATATGGGAGTTGCCAATGCCACCATCCGCAACTCAACCCTGGGACACCAGGGAATAAATGCCATTGGAAGCGGAACTTTTACTGTGGAGAATTCCACAATATATGGATGGTCCCTTATTAATCTTCGCTCTGACTATGGCAGTACATGGCAGGGGGAGTTCATCATCCGCAACTGCACTTTCGTGCCAGCCGGCGGAAGGCCATCCAGTGCCAGTCTTATCGGCGGATCCTATTCCGGGCAGCACGATTTCGGTTACACATGCTATATGCCGGAACTGATTACAATCGAAAACCTTCGTATCGACGACTCCAAACATCCGGAGGACTATCAGGGTCCGGCCATTTTTGCAAATTTCAATCCGCAAATGACCGACGATTCCTACCGGGAGAAGTTTCCTTCTGTTAAAACCAGAGAAGTCATTCTCAGGAACGTGACGACTGTAAGCGGCAAACCATTAAGGATCAGCGATAATTCGTTTATGTTTAAGGATGTGAAGGTAAAGACTGAGTAATGGTGCTGTAAGAGATAAGGTGACTTCTGATCAATCAAATTGCTAATAACCTCTTTATTTACGACATGAAAAAAAGATTTGTTTTACTCTGGTCATTCTGGACTTTAGTTGGAGTCGCTTTAATATACGCTGCCTCCATATCTGATTCAAAGAATAGCCTTTCAACCGTCATAGCCAATGTTTTAAGTCTGTCACCTTTAATCGGACTCTTGTTTGCCTTAGGTTCTTCCAAGGCATCCGGGCAATTCAACGATTGGTTGCGAAAAGATAAAAATTCACTGCTTTACGTAGCCGGTGGAATATCCTTTCTGTTTATTCTTCCCGGATTAGTGACGTGCAAATTCGATCCCTATTATTCTGTCATTTTTACTGCTATTATTTTTGCCGTATTGGGAGCTTTGAAGCAAATAGCAAACCAGGAATTTTCGTTGACCTGGACTGATCTTGCTATTTGGATATTGCTCTGGATACCTTTTGATCTTCGCTGGTATATGGAGATTCTCCCGGCGACTAATGATACCTATACCTGGTGGTCAATTGTAATTTCCGTTATTGCTGTAATTGGATGGGATGGGTACCGTCGTGCTGATATTGGCTTTAATCTGGTCCCCAGGTTAAAAGATATAGGAATCGCATTTCTTGCATTAGTACTATTAATGGTATTGATCGTTCCTCCCGGACTGCTAACCGGGTTTCTTACTTTTCATATCCCTCAATCTTTTGATATTACAAAACTGACAATTCATTTTGTGGGATTGTTTTTAACTGTCGCCTTGCCTGAAGAGCTCTTTTTTCGGGGGATTTTGCTTCATGGCCTTGATAAAATATTTTCCAAAAAATGGATACCATTGGTCTTGTCCTCACTGGCTTTTGGAATCATGCACTGGAATAATGCCAGTACGTTATCCACACAAATAACTTATGTTTGTTTAGCTGCAATTGCAGGGCTTGGATATGGCTGGGCATACCGCAAGAGCGGAAACAATTTATTTGCGGCCATTCTTGTACATACACTTGTCGATTGGGTCTGGAAATTATTTCTCTAAGAAATTACGAGAGAAGCGTCACCTTCTCATGTTTATTACAACTCCTTTGCTTTCGCCACCGAATTTATTTAAACGGTAGGTAAATGATAACAAAACAAACCGGCCAATACTGTTCGAGCGCACTTCGCGAAGGTAGTTTAACTCACTGAATCGTTGGATGATGCTGTTTCTGTCAAGCAAGTCGAATCCTCTCAGCGTAAGTGTACCACGTTTGTTTTTCAATATAAAACGACTGATTTCAAAATTTACGACAGGAATCGTAAGTGATTCACCAAAACTTTGATCCGTATACTTGGCAATGTCGCCATTTACCTCAAAATTCCATTTGTCATTGGGATTGAAACGGGCGACACCGAACCACGACATATTCAGATAATTATTATTCAGTGATTTCTGCAAAGAATACCTCGAATTGGTGAGAGATACCTCGATGCCAGTGCTTACATCCCATTTATCCTTTTTACGGTTGTCAAAACTAAGAGAACCCCTGTGGGTGAAATTGGTATTTTCGTTCTCTTGCTTGTTAATCAGGTTCAAACCCTTGTTCCAACCTTCGTCGAAATTAACATGTACTTTTATTCCCAACTTACGGATCGGTGAGGAAAAATCAAAATTCCCATTGATCTTAGCGTCATTTTTTACGTTGGTAAGCGTATTGACAAAGCTTAGATTTTGATTGATAGTCCGGTCCCAGTTAATCTTATTTTTTGTAGTAGTTCCACTAAGAGTTGCGACGAATGAGGTAAAAGAAAATTGGTCAAAAACAAACCAATGCAAATTAATGCGTTGCTGAGTCTCCGGCTTAAGATTGGGATTACCATAATAGACAGCCAATGGGTTGAGATTGTTGCCAACAGGTAAGAGTTGTGTAACAGATGGGGCATTAACACTTGAAGAGAATCCCGCCGCCAATCTTCTTCCGGGCTGATATTCATAATCCCAGGACGCAAAAGGGAGAAAGTTTAAATAGTTTCTGCTTCCTATACTGTTGTTATTCAATGTATTTGACATATTCCCATCTTCCATCTCCAATCCAATCGTTAGCTTTGCTTTGGTCGTATTTCGGATTAAACTGACCTTTGGCCGAAACCACATATATTTTTTCTGAAATTCAGGACTTAGCGAGTCAACAACAAAATTATTCAGCTCTGGAAATCCCTGGGAACGACTTAAGGATTCTACATCGCTACCAAAAACGATTTCAGGCTCTATATAGATCCTGTTCCCCAACTTCTGCAGAAGGCTGGTACCAGCTGACCAATTTAGAAAATCTGATGCATTATTCTGGAATTTATTAACCCCGGTTTCAGTAAGGATATGATTGTTGTATAATCCGGTCTGGGTATCAATCAGGTTTTTTGCTGCTTCATGTGAAATTGAAAGATTCCCTGATACTTTAAATATTGACTTCCCATTTTTCAATTTTTTGATGTATGATCCATCGGTATTACCTGAAATCCTGTTTGAATGATTGGAAGTCAGGTTATCAAGATAATTAACTAGTTCCGAATTTTCGGTGCTGGTATTTTTAGATAAACGGTTGTTATGACCGTTTGTCAGCGAAATATTTCCGTCAACAACAATATTTTTTGTTGAGTCTATCCGGCTGCGTAACCCAAAATTGAAGGTATGCCCAGTATTTCTGTCTGTCTCCGAAAGTGATTCATCCTGAAAGAATGATTTGTCTGAGGTGTAATTCCAGCTTTTTGTGGTCTGCTCGAGTTGTTTAGTCGACTCTTTCCCAAGATAGCTGACAAAAATTCTGTTGTTGGGACTCTTTGAATAGGAAAAATTTGCTCCGCCTGCACCCGAAGAGTTCAGTCCGGCTACCGGTTCCCCAAAATTAATAGGAAAGCTCCCATCCGAAGAAATCCGTATTTGGGAAGATCCTCCGCCATTGCTCATATTACCCATTCCACCGCCAAAATTGAGGTAATCGCCAAAAGAGAATCCGGATTGGTTGACATTGTTGGCCATTCCCAAAGCTGCCAGCTGCATTTTATCCGAAAACCGGTAGGCTTTGGCATTCCCCTGCCAGTGTTCTCCGGTTCCTCCTCCGGCCATGAGATTGCCAAAAACACCGTTCTTTTTGTCTTCCCGCAATTTCAGATTCACCACTTTTTGCCTGCTTCCATCATCAATTCCTGTAAACAAGGCTTCTTCCGATTTTCGGTCATAGAACTGAACTTTGTCAATGGCGTCGGCAGGCACATTTTTCGTTGCCACTTTGGGGTCGTTTCCAAAAAATTCTTTGCCATCAACATATAGCTTTTTTACATCCTCTCCCATCGCCTTGATGTTTCCTGCCCGATCAACTTCCACTCCCGGAAGTTTTTTCAACAGATCTTCTGTAACGGCATCCGGCTTAAGTTTGAAAGCTGCAGCATTGAATTCAACGGTGTCATGTCTAAGTGAGATGGGGACATATTCTCTAACAACGGTTACTTCCTGAATGTCAACCGGCTTCGAATTCATGACTATTGCTCCCAGATTGTTATCCGGAACAGGGATTGTAATTTTTTTATAAAGCGTTTCAAATCCTAAAAATGAGATTTGAAGAATATAATCGCCCTTCTTAATGTTCTTGATATCGAAATGGCCTTGCTTATTCGTAATTCCGAATGATTGCATGGTTGAATCTGCAGGACTCAGCAGCACAACGGAACCTGAAGCCAAAGGCGATCCAATCTTCGAAAAAATTTCCCCGCTCAATGAATGTGATTGTGCAAAAGCGTTCCAGGCCAATCCGGTGAAGATTATTGCCAAAAGAATTTTCATAAGTCAGGTATTATTTTTGAATTCTAATCATAATTGACTGACCGCTGGTGCGGGCATTACCGCCAGTCTCCTTCATCTTTTCTGCCACAATTTTATCGAATTCATCACGGGTTACCTTCTTTCCTTTTTCAGGTCTCCCAATTTTATCTTTAGAAACCGGAACTAAATCAATTGATTTTGCCAGCGTGATATTTTTCCCTTCATCCAGATCTACTGCCAGGATTAATCCTGGTAACCCGCCGTATTTACCCGGCCCGACTGATACCGGAATGGCAGGCGTAAACCATGCCACAATTTTTTTCTCTCCGTCAATTGAAGTGGCCTCCTGACAAGGGTAATTAAGAATCATTTTCTGATTGCCGGTTATTTTCCATGATGTGTGAACTTCTCCATCTATCAGAAATAATCGAGTCATGAATTCCCTCATTTCGATTTGCTTTTTGAGGGCCAAATCAGTGAATACTTTATTTTCCGGATTAACCATTCTGATCATAACATTTGGACCACCGGCATGCATTTCCATTTCATCATCCTTGGCAGCAGTGTTGTTTTGATACAACGCCTCCTGATCGTTAAAATAAAGGATCATCTCCGATTTCCGCTCTTTGGGAAACTGGCTTGCGAATTGGGCAGCTTCACCCTCAAGTTTAATCTCGAATTTTACAGTTTGTTCATAAATAATTTTGCCGGATGTGTTCTCTTGCGAGAAAGCTATCAATCCGAAAAATAGAGCCGAAATAAATAATCCTGCTTTCTTCATTGTATGCTTAGTTGAATTTTATGCAAATCTATTTGTTTGTTTGATTTGCGGTTAATGAAATTCCGACATTAACTTAACTTTAACTTAAAGAGAAAAAAATGAGGAGAGAAATACTTTAACTCTTTTCTTCAGTAAAATCACTTTTCACAGTACAGCGTGGTACCAGGTATCCAACCCATTCTGGACATTGGCTGCAGCTTGTGTGGGGGTGAGTGTTCCCTTCAGTACCTGGATGATGGCATCGTTAACCAATACGCTACCCTTGGGTGTTTTGGCACTGAGTTTTTCTATCATCAGCCGTTGGGTCAGGTTAGCTTTTAGGGTTGCATCCCACATCTTTTGGGCCAGTGGATTGTTGAGTACATAAGATCCCGGAAGCAAGGGAAAAAGACCAGGCAACTCGGACATATGTGCCTGAATTGCTTCGTATTGCGTTATCCAGTTCAAATATTCAAGCACTTCCTTCCTGTGTTTTGTCTTTGAGTTCATCCCGAAAGCATTGCTGAGCTGGAAACAATACTGGAAGGGATCGCCTGACTTGGCTACAGGCGGAGCGAAATAGCCGATCTGCGTGGAACTCGAACCCAGCTCTTCAAATTTTGAGATCTCCCATGATCCACCTATAAAAATAGCCGCTTTGCCCGAAGCAAACAGCACGCGCATGGCGTCATAATCGAGAGATTCAAAACCATTGGGAAGATATTTTTTCAACTGCAGGATCATTTCGAAGGCGCGGATGAAATTGGCGCCGGTCATTTTCATCGTACCAGCCATCAAGGCCTGCCTGGCCGGCTCTCCACCATAGAAGTTAGCCCCTAATCCACAGTAAACTGCTTCGTAAAGCGTCCATGTATCGTTAGCCCCCTGTGCAATCACAGTTTCACCTCCTGCGCGCAGAACATCACAAGCAGAAATGAACTCATCCCAGGAGGTTGGTTCGGTGAGACCATATTTTTTAAATACACTTTTCTGGTAAAACACTCCATGCGTAACGCCCGACTGAGGTACCCCGTATATCTTACCATCACTGGTCGACCAAGCTCCGCGCGCCTGAGCAGAGAAGAGATCCATTTTTGAAATTTCCCCGTTCAGAGCGGCCAGATAACCCCCGTCGTACAGAACGCGGCCCAGGTCATAACCGCGAAGAAAGATAAGGTCGACTGCTCTACCTGCTTCCAATTTCGCGAGCAAGTCCTTGTCATAATCGGCCGTTGGAACTGCTTGAAAATCTATGGTAATGTTCGGATGACTCTTCATAAATAATGCGTTTACCCTGTTCATCTGGGCAACATCCTCAATCCTCCAACTTGCCATGATGAGAGCAACCGGATCTGCATTTTTCTTACAGTTGTAAAATAAACCAGATGCAATCATCAGAATAAATAAAGCAGGGATCAAGCCCTTTGGGATGTTTAAAAACTTTTCTTTCATATTTTGGAGAGCATTAAAAAAGATGAATTGGTCCTCATTTTGAATAATTGGGACAATCTTATCTCTACTAACAATTAAATATTGAAATAGTTTTCAGATACATACCGACTTGCACTGCTTGTGAAAGAATACACAATTTTCCTATTTTTTCAATACCTTGCGACCTGATATTCAGCTTTTGCAATTACTGCTATTAGATTCAAGAAGATGACCTCTCTCCATTTAAAATCCATTGCCCTGATGTTGTTATTGTTGATTCAGATCAACACAATAGCTCAGGTTCCTGAGAAAATACGAAAGGAAGCCAAAAATCAGACAAGCTATGCACTTGATCTTTGCCAAACTTTGCACGCAAACCCCGAATTGGCCTTTCAGGAATTTGATACTGCAAAAAGAATTTCATCCGAATTGGTGAAAACCGGACTTGAAGTAACGGAAAACTTCGGAGGAAACAGTGTGGTGGGGATATTAAAGAATGGCGAAGGTCCGGTTATCATGCTCCGAACCGATATGGATGCCCTTCCCCTGGAAGAAAAAACAGGTCTGCCGTTTGCCAGCAGGAAAATAACAACAGATCGCGATGGCAATAAAATTCCGGTCATGCATGCCTGTGGTCACGACATTCACATGTCAGTTCTGATTGGGACTGTGCGTGCACTGAAAGCGCTCAAAAACGATTGGAAAGGCACCATCATGGTAATTGCACAACAAGCCGAAGAGGTGAGCGGAGGTGCCAGTAAAGCCATCGAAGCCGGAATATTCTCCAAATTTCCACTTCCTGAATGCGCGCTGGCATTTCATATCAATCCTGAACTAGCATCAGGAACGATTGGATTGGTGGGCGGTCCGGCATTTGCCGGTGTGAAAACGGTCGAGATTATTGTATATGGGAAAGGCGGTCATGGTGCCTATCCCGAAAAATGCATCGATCCGATCGTGATTGCTTCGCGCATTGTGCTGGACCTTCAAACCATCGTCAGTCGTGAGACAAGTCCTTTTGAACCCATAGTGGTTACGGTGGGATCAATTCATGGAGGCACGCGTCCAAATATCATTCCTGATGAAGTAAAACTCGAACTTTCCATTCGCTATTATTCAATTGAAGCTGCTCAAAAAGTGCTTGAGGCGATTAAAAGAATCAGTAAATCAGCTTCTCAAATGGCAGGGATGCCAGATAATAAGTTACCAGATGTTAAGGTTTTTACAGTTGAAACACCACCGGTATTAAACAGCTTTCCGCTTAGCGAAAAATTGCACGGATTTGCTTCCGATATAATCGGTGATTCAAACGTGCTTAAGGTAAATCCGGCGATGGTCGCCGAAGATTTTGGCAAATATGGGTTAACTCCAGAGAAAGTCCCAATTTGTCTGATATGGCTTGGCAGCACAAACCCCAACTTACTGAAGGAACTTAATGCCAAAGGAGAAAAACCGGCGCCTCTGCATTCTGCTGTTTTAAACCCCGACTATGCAACTACCATTGAAACCGGAATAAAAATCATGACCAATAATGTGATTGGTTTGACTAAAAGGTATTAAACCGGCACTCCTAAGATTTATTATACCCTAAAAAATATTTCCTTTCATATCAAAAATCAACAAAAAAAAGAGCAAATTTGTAAGGAAGTCATCGTTGCCAAACCAACTCCAAAATGCTGGGATATTCTTACATCGATATTTTAATAAGTGTAGTTCTGGCCTTTATCATGCTTGGAATTGGCTTGACATTAACTATACAAAACTTTAAAGATGTTTTAAAGGCACCAAAATCCTTGTTTATTGGATTGACTTCTCAAATTATTGCTTTACCAATTATCGCCTTCATCGTTACCTATTTTTCAGATCTTCCACTTCCTGTTAAAGTTGGTTTTATTTTACTGATTGCCTGTCCGGGAGCATCTACATCTGGCTTTCTAACCTATTTTTTCAATGGGAATGTCGCTCTTTCGGTCACTTTTACAACCATCAACAGCATATTGACACTATTCACAATTCCAATTACAGTTAATCTGGCACTGGTGTTTTTTTATGGCAGAGAAACCGCGATACAACTTCCATTTTGGGAAACGCTTTTGCAGATCTTTCTTGTAACGCTAATCCCTGCAGTGCTTGGAGCATTGATTAGAGGAAAATATCCGACTTTTGCCGATAGAGTAAAAAAGCCAATGAATTATGCGCTTTTGGTGGCCTTAGCGGCCGTATTCTTTATTAAATTCTTTGCCACTGAAGAACAAGGAGGTACAGGAATCAGCGCTGCGGAATTCTGGCAAATTTTCCCATATGGGTTACTAATAAATATTGTCAGCTTTATATGGGGCTATTATATCATTTTCAGAAATAATTTAAGCAATAAAGACTCATTTACCATTGCCATTGAGTCAGCGGTTCACAATACTACCCTGGCCTTTCTGGTTGCCGGGACATTACTTCAAAATCAGGATATGGTTAAGCCTTCTCTGGTTTATTCCTTGTTTTCCTTCTGGACTGCCATCATTTTCAGTATGATAGTCAAGAAAAGATTGAATCTGAAAACCTTCGAGGGATTTAAAAACTGACAGCTAATCAGACGTTGAGTTTATAGGCCAATTTTTGAGCATTCAAAGCCAATTCTGTTGCCAGAAAACAGTGATCCTGCGACATGGCTGTTTGAGTACGGTTGACAACATCACTCACAAGTTGTTCGCCGTAAGGCATATAAACTTGAGTGCAATCGAAATACTTTGTTTCCTTTTGGTTGACTAGAAATAAATGGTTACCCCCTTTGCGACCTGCAATATCAATGTACTTGCGCATCTCAATATAACCTTCCGTGCCTAAAATAAAGGTTCTTCCATCGCCCCAGGTGTCGAGGCCTTCAGGGGTGAACCAATCGATACGGATGTAGCCAGTAGCATGCCGGCTGCGAACGCTCATGTCGCCAAAATCACAATATTTGGGATATTGAGGATTGCCAAAATTTCCAATCTGTGAAAAGCTAACCTCTGCTTGTTGGGAGTTCGTGTAGAAAAGAAACTGGTCGCACTGATGTGACCCAATGTCGCACAAGATTCCGCCGGCTTTTTCAGGATCAAAAAACCAGTCAGGACGGGTTTTCGGCCTCATTCTATGCGGACCGATTCCTATCGTTTGGACCACTTTCCCGATGGCTCCCGACAAAATTAGCTCTCCGGCTTTCACCGATGCCGGATTTCCCAATCGTTCGCTATATACAATTGAATAAATTCGGTTCGTCTTTTTCTGCACTTTTTTAACCTCCTTCAATTGGTCTAAAGTCAGAATGCCGGGTTTGTCGGTCATAAAGTCTTTTCCCGACTGCATGACGCGAATGCCTAGCGGTGCCCGGTCGACAGGGATAGCCGCACTTGCAACCAATTGAATTGAATTGTCTTCAAGGATTTCTGTTTCGCTGTTTGCAATTTTTACTTTTGGATAGCGCTTGGTGAAATCTGGTAATAATTCCGGCTCTTTGGAATAGATTGCAACCAATTGTCCTCCGCCTTGAATCAAAGAATCAACCATACCAAGGATATGATTGTGATTGATCCCAATGACTGAGAAGCGGATGGATTCCTTGGGGACTGAACGCTTCTCCTGTTGTAAAATTATCTCTTCAGGCCGGTTCGTGCTATGAAGTCCCTGCCCAAATAGATCGCCCGGTAACATTGTTGCTGCTGCCAATCCTGAGGCAGAGGCAAAAGAATGCTTCAAAAAATTGCGTCTGTTAGATTCCATATGCTTAAAATTTATTTTATATCATCACCATTTAATCACAATCCAATATCTAAAAATAGGTAATAAAATTCAAACGGATCATCAAACAAACTTTTAAAATTTGTCACATTTTTTAGAACGCTAATGGGAGAATGATGGGGCAATTTTTATATTGTATTGAATGCAGTGGGCATTAGATTGTAAGGATAATTTATAAGTAGACTTAGAAACAAATCGTATTTTTTTGCGTAAATAGAAAACAATTATCCATCAATTTCTAATACTTACTGCAATGGCAATTACACCTCAAAGTGCAAGCAATGCTTTGGGAACACCATCACAAAGTCTGCTGACATTCAATTTGTCAGATCTTCAGCAGTATACCCGTGAAAAAACCTTTGCATCGAATGCAAGCAATGATTTTCATCTATTTTATGTCGGCAGGGATGATGTACATGACATTCTAAAACATATTCTTTCACGGTGCAGTATTTCACTCTATTTAAATATGTTTGGTTTTGATGACGATGAACTCAACTCCATTATTATGGCCAAAGCCATGGATCCAAATATTACTATGTTAATTACATTGGATTCCAGCCAGGCTGGCGGCGCACACGAGAAGGCCTTGCTCGACGCAGACAAGGCAAGAAATCTGGCTGCCTTTAATACTCATTTTATAGTTGGAAGCTCTGCAACAAACCAGATTTCTCATACCAAGGGTTTCGTTGCTGATGGAAAAGTTGGAGCCGAGGGTTCGACAAATTGGTCCAGATCAGGTGAAGGAATATTTGTTGTTAAAGGGAAGCCTGGTGGAATTGGATATAAAGCCCAAAATAACACACAATCTGTCTTTACTGACAGTGATACATTAAGCCGTTTCACCGCTGAACTCATAGCTGAACATCTGGCCGCCCAGAAGAAATCCCGGTAAACTGTTGGGTGAAATTCGTAAAACAGTCCAAATTGCGAGAGAAAAAAGAATGGTTTAAGGCTTTCTCAATTTTAGCTTACACCATTCATTCTTATTTTTCTTTGATATCATATGCCATTAAGGCGTTTGTATGCCTGATATAGAGAATTCCATTGTGGATGACCGGGTGGGCCCAAAAGGGTCCTGAATTTCCCTGTTTAATCTGAAAGCTGCTAACAAGTTCGAATTTCTCCGTATTCGGTTTAACCAAACCGACATTACCCTTTTTCTCATCATAGATATAAATCAGCCCATCGGCAGCAATAACAGAACCTTTGCAGTTCCAATGCTCTTCCCACATCTTTTTACCGGTTGCCCATTCGATGCAGCACCAATTTCCATCGCCATTGTTCAGCCAGTTTGAACCGTAGAGATAGCCATTAAGAAGTACGACTCCACCATGATGGACATCCAGGACTTTGTCAGTCCAGACAACATTGGCACTCTTACCATCTTCTCCGGGTTTAATCATTATCCCGCCGCAGTTATATCCCGTTGTAACATAGATCATGCCATTGGAAAATACCGGAGTAACACAATTGATAAAGTCCCATCTGAAATCAGCCGGTTTCTCTAACTGAACTTTCCACAGAATCTCTCCGTTTGCAGCATCAACAGCAAAAACATTGTTCATAGCCATATTAACGATGACTTTTTTGCCGGCAAAATCGATCAGGATTGGAGAGTTATAAGCGGGCTTGTCATTCAATGTGGGAGATTTCCAAATTACGGCACCTGTCGTTTTATTGATGGCAATGGTCATGGTCTCAGGCCCACCTGGGGTAAAATAAAGCTTTTCTTCATCAATCAGAAGTGATTCTGCAATTCCCCAGTTCCCATAGGTTCCTTTGTTCATTTCGCTGGCTTTATAGGTCCAAATGATTTTCCCGTCGGTTCCATCGATACACGCAAGATCACCAAATCCACTGCAGGTATAGACCATTTTGCCTTCAATAGTAGGTGTTGCACGGCTTTCAGGATAAGAACCGTTCCAAGCCCTGCCCATCACTGTTTGCCAAAGAAGTTTCCCATTCATGTCCAAGGCATAAAGTATGTCATCAGCATCTTTGAGGCCGGTAATGTAAATGGTATTGTTACC
>SESG01026476.1_pt1 | contig 15232 bp, 11 predicted proteins | sample 3171421 | NCBI WGS metagenome assembly SESG01 (sample SAMN10866946, study PRJNA518727) | freshwater metagenome | biome: subpolar coniferous forest; feature: holomictic lake; material: water; isolation source: holomictic Lake 227, 6 m and 8 m depth | place: Canada: near Kenora, Ontario | collected... | reverse complement strand
CGAATTTTTTGTAGAGAAGGACGTTCAAAGGTTTGCCGAGTTTGAAATTCTAAAAATCGATAATTTTAACAGGAACCTTTTACATCAAGAGTTCCCAATGCCTGTAAAAAACAAAAAAGAAATGACGGAAAATTCAAAAAAAGGAAGACCTCATCTAGATTTAGCCATATTGAATTTACCTTTTTTAGAACAGGCAATAACGACCGAATGGCATCCAAACCTACAAGACAACAAGGCTTCATTAAAACTCAATGAAATAGTGCCAAAACCTTGGATTGACTGCGGTGTTGAATTTAAATTTTTTAGATTTGCCTCAACAAGGACGGTTAGTAAGGCCGCTGGTCTCACCACCTCAAAGGTCCATGAACTGGTGTGGGATCTAGAAAAATTAATTCACTACACAAAACCAGGACAAGATGGAAAACCGCTTATTAAAGAAGCTTGGGTTGCGATTTTTGAGGAGGTAGGGTCTGAGTCCAAATTGCCTGGGATCTACGATAAATCCAAAGTTGATTTTAATAAAATTAAAATAAGTTTAAAAAATGAACCTCGAGAAGAATCCAAAAAAATATTATTAGATAAAATTGAACAAATTTTTTCTACGGACCCACTCAAAGAGGTATTGATTAATCAGATGTGGATCATCACAAAAATCGACAACATAAACGTAGGCTACTGCTGGAGAAAAGCAGAAAGACCGGCATGTATAGCAAAAAGCACTTAATGACGCACCGCCGCAAATGACATGAGTTTTATGGCTTAAGGCTCACACCTCCCACCACACACCATCCCCATGCATCTCCACCCTCTGGAACAGTTCGCCGTAGCGTTCGGGCTGGAAGGTATGGACGGGTACCAGGGCATCGGGGTTCATGGCGGTCACGAAGCGCGTGAGGTCGACGGGGCTGGCGTGGCCCGAGGTGTGCAGGACCTCCAGGGGGACGCCGTTGACATCGGCCCATTCTTGCAGCGCAATGCCTGAGTCCTTCTTCAGGTAGCCTGCCCACATGGAGTAGAGGAGCTTTGCGCCCTTCAGGGCATCGGCAGCGACGAGGTCGTGCTGGTGGGCGTAGCGCATCAACAAGACGCTCTTCGACGCCTTGGCGGCCAGCTGGTTCGGAAAGATCCGGTGCTTCTTGTGCCGATCCAGGAGTTCAAACCACTTGTTATTCACAATCTGCCGGACCTGGTAATCCGGCGTGTAGAGCGCCACTCCCGCCCAGTCGCTCTGGGGGATACCGGTATGTTCCGTGGCCTCCAGGACCGCCGCCGTGTAGAGGTCGATAAGCAGGGTTCGCTTGCACTTCTTGGCTAGGCGGACGAGGGTCACGATGCGATCGATGTTTTGTGCCGAGGCACACACCAGGGCCAAGCCCGGCGTGGCCTTGATGACCTGGACCATTTCCTCTTCCAGTTCATCCTCCGTTTGGAACTGTTCACCCAGGCCCAACCGCCCCAGCGAGGAACCTTCCATGAGGAACTTATTGACCCCCTTGGGGGGATGTTCCACCAGACGGTCGAAACGCCAGGCGGTCCGACCGTGGGCCCGGAAGTCCCCGCTGTAGAAGAGGCGCCGCCCGTCGGCCTCGATCAACAAGGCATAGGAATCAAAGGCGCTGTGGTCGACCAAATAGGGCGTGATGTGGAAGGGACCCCAGTCCATGGGTTCCAGGTCCTTCAGTTCCGGTCCCGAATTGGGGACCATCCGGCTCCCCTTGGGCAGCCAGGGCGCCGCCGCCGCCAGGATGCGCCGAGCTGCGGCCCCCATGGCCACGGGAAGGTCCGGGCGCACATGCCCCAGGAGGCCGTAGTGGTCCATGTGCGGATGGGAAACCAAGACCCCCAGCAGACTGTCGGAAGGATCCAGGAGCCCCGGTACGGGCGGCAGCAGGCCCACGTGGTTCCGCTCGGCGTCCAGGGGCAGGCCCAAGTCCAGGAGGAGGCGCTTCCCCTGGGCCTCCACCTCGATGCAGCTACCCCCGATCTGGGTGGCGCCGCGGTGGATGCAGGTGCGCATGGGGATGCCCTCGTCGGGGGAGTAGGAACAACCCTATCTGCCGATCGCTGCCCAGACTTTACTGCAGGGCCCCGAGGCGTCCAGTCAATTTACCGCCAACACGATTTGAGCCGGTGCCTGGTCGAGGTTCTTATTGGGATGGTTTCCCGAATGCTACGCCGGTCCTGAGGCCCGATGCGGGGAAAGCGTTCGCCAATCCGTGTCAATGCACTAGGCCGATGCTCTCTGTCCGGGGGTGGGGCATGGGTGATCCAGTGGAGCGTGGCCAAACGGCTGGCCCCCTCAACCCCGGATTAGAGGCCTACCTCCTAACCATGGAGGCAGTGGGCCTGCCCCTGCACCAGATCCTGCCCATGGCGGAGCAGGAAGGGATGCCGCTGGCCGCCCTCATCGAATGGGCGGATGGCTACCTGAAGCGAGTGTCCTGCGTGGACGAACCCCAGGACGCAGTCGTGCTCGTCTTCGGCTGTGTGCGTGGTTGGAAGCCCTTGCTGCCCCTGGTGCAGCGCCAGGGGGAAGCGCTGTTGCAGGCCCTTCTGATGGGCCGCCACGGTCGCCTGGAGAGCCTGGCATCCGTGCGTGACACCGAGTTCTTTCAGACCTTCCGGACCCGCGTCCTGCGCCGCCTGGGCTATCCAACCTGCCTGGCCCAGTCGCATCGCCTCAAAGTCACTGCGCCCAGGCATCTCAAGCGGGTCATGGCCTGGCTGGGGAGCGCCGGCCCGGTGCTCGCCTATGACCTGGCCCTCGTTGGTTTCCAGGCAACCTCCCAGACGTGGGGGCGACTCCACGCACCCAGGTTAGAGCTTCGGAAGGGCTCGAGTCCGGAGATCATTGATTGGCGTGCCGATCCGATGGACCCGGCCCATTGGCACCGGTCGAATTCTCTCCATATCCAGCGGGTGGTTGGGTTTCGGCAATTGCAGGGAACCACCTATGGGGAGGTCTGGCTGCAGGGTTGCCCCGACCTGGAAGCCCTGGCTGGCCCCTGCAGCGTGCTGCTGGCAGAGGACTGCCCTAGGCTCAAGGCCGCCTGGGTGGGAACCCGTTCCCATCGCCTGAAGCTGAAGCGCTGCCAAGCCCTGGAAGCGCTTCGGCCTTGGGAGGAGGAGTACCCATCGAATCCGTCCTTTGGAAGCGATTGGATCTTCGAACTGGAGGAACTCGTGATCGCAGACTGCGGCCAATTCCGCCGCCTGCCGCCGCGTTTGCACATCAAGAAGGATCTCCAGTTACAAGGTGTGGGACCCATCCATGAGTGGCCTTGGGACTTCCAGGTGGGGGGAGATTTCCTGGTCTCCGACTGCTCTGCGCTAACAGCCCTGCCCGCCGTAGAGGTCCATGGTTCCCTCATCGTGACGGGGGCATCGGGCCTAGGCAGGCTTTCCCCAGGCACAATCATCGGCAAGCACTTGGATCTCCGGGCCTGCACCCACCTCGAGGACTTCCCCAGGGGCCTGAAAGTCGGCGGCAGCATCTACCTGCCTGAGCACCTCAACCACCGCCGGCAGCCCTCTGGCGGGAACCAAATGGAGGCGTGCGAGCTCCTGGAGACGCCGCTCCCGGACCTTTATGAAGACCTCCGACTCATCCTAAAGGTGCTTCGCTTCCCGAGCCTGATTCCCGCGGCGGAGCGGGTGGCTCAGCGCGGCTTCGCCGAGGCGAACCTCGGCATTTTCCGAACCCGCCTGGCGCAAGAGCCCCGATTCGAGACCCTCCTGCTTTGGACGGCGTCGGAAGTGTGGCGGGACCTGGCGGAGGAGGCCTGGGCTGCCTCGAACCCCCTGGCCTCCGGGCCGAACGAGTCGGACGACGACATGCCTATGGCGTGGTTCCTGGAACAGATCCATGAGTAGCCACCAGGAGGCCCTGGACAGGGTCGAACTGGTCCTGAATCGCCTGCGCTGGAAGTATCTCCAGGCCATTGCCCTGTCGCCGGCCCTGCGGGAGAGCCCTGCCCAGGCTGTCTCGTTTGCCTTCAACGCCGCCTTCCTGAGCCTGGCGGGCGTGAAGCGTACACTTCGCTGCCGGGACATGGGCTTTGGAGCCCGCGCCCGGTATGAATTGGCCTGGGATCAGGACCGCGAAGACCTCGCCTCTGCTCTTGACGCAATGAGCCGATGCCCGGACGCGTCTGGCACCTATGCAGAGGTCATTGCATTGAAACCAGGATTCCACGAAGCCTGGGTCCACGAGACCTTCCCCAAGGAGGCCGAGGAAGGTCCATATACACCGAGAGGGCGGGTGTTCGCGATCCTGCGGGGCAGTCCCCTGGGCCTAATCGATCTGGCGGGACGCTACCCTGCGGATCTTAGCGATCCAGACTGCTTCCTTGCCTACGCCCCATGCGCCGTGACCGAGGGTCCCCTCGTACGCCGGAAGCATCAGGGGGTGTCCTACTTTGCCGAAGTGAAGAGAGTGGGCACCATCCCCTCCATCGCTATGCGGCAGGGGATCCTCCACGAGTCCTTCAAGGTCCTAGACACCTGCCAGCGGTTGCGGAAGGAGGACACCACAATTGGCTTGGCGAGGCTCATCGAGGAAGCAGAGGAGTTCATTCACTGCCCCTATGGCCAAAGACCACTCCTTGGGCGATTTTAATGGTTGCTTCCAGCGCGAGGATCTTCCACCCTGCCATGCAGGTGTCAGCCACCCTCGGGAGCCCTGTGTCCCAACAGCCCCGCTTGTCGAAGTCGCGGTTCATGTCCGGGCGTCAGTGCACGCTGAGACTCTGGAATGACTGGTTCCACCGGGACCTCGCCACACCTGCTGACTCAAACAGCCAGGCACGCTTTGATGAAGGCAACGAGGTCGGCGAGTTGGCCCGAAGGCGATGCCCGGGCGTGCTTGTGGCAGCGGACCATCGCCAATCTTCCGAGGCTCTAGCGGAAACAGGGCGCCTGCTCGCAGACGCCAGCGTGAAGGTCCTGCACGAAGCTGCCTTCGAGCACCGAGGGGCTTTCGTGAGGGTGGACATCCTGGCCCGACGGAACGGCGCCTGGGATGTGATCGAGGTAAAGTCCGTTCTCGATGTCGACAAGACACACCGAATGGATGCGGCCTACCAGGGCTGGGTGGTGGCCGGGGCCGGGCTGCCGGTCGGCAGCGTTTCAGTAATGGCCTTGAACCGGGAGTATCGCTACCAGGGGGGTGAGCTCGACCTGGCGAGCCTGTTCCGCGTGGAGGACACCACCGCTGAGGCCGGGGCCTTGGTGCCCCTCATCGAAGCAGATCTGGCCAGGTTCCAGGCGTTGCTCCAGCAGACGGAAGCACCTCACGTGCCGCCCGGCCGCCACTGCACGAGCCCCTACGAGTGTCCCTACCTGGCAAACTGCACCCGCCACTGGCCGGCGGTGCCGGATCCGGTGGACTGGCTCCCCGGATTCGGCCCGGCCAAACACCTGCCCTTGCGTGCAGCAGGCATCCACAGCATGGGGGACCTTCCTCTGGACAGCTTGAATGCCCAGCAGCGCCAGGTGTTGGCCTGTCACCGGGACGACCAGCCATGGGTGAACGAAGGTCTCGGGAATGCCCTGAAGGCGTTCGCGCCGCCCATTCACTTCCTGGATTTCGAGACCTTCGCCCCCGCCTTGCCCCGTCTCATCGGGACTGGCCCCCCCGCGAGGTCGTACCCATACAGTGGTCCTGCCACAGCATGGTTGGAGAGGGCCAGCTAACGCATCTCGAGTTCCTGGACGAGGGCCTCGTCGATCCCCGGGAAACATTCGCGTCCTCGCTCATAAGGGCCCTGGAAACCGAGGGGAGCATCTGCGTCTATTCCCCCTACGAGCAGGGTGTGTTGAGGAGACTCGCCGAGTCTCTGCCCCATCTGGCACCGGAGATCGAGGAACTCATGGCTCGCCTGTTAGACCTGCGCCCTGTCATCCGGGAGAACATCTACCTTCCAGCCTTCCATGGTTCCGACTCCAGCGAGAAGGTACTGCCAGCGCTGTCTCCAGGCTTCGCCTACAGCCAACTCCAAGTCCAGAATGGGAACCAAGCAGGCCCTGCCTTTGCGAGGATGCTAGACGAGACCGACCGCGCTGCGAGGCAAGTCATCCGTAATGACCTCTTTGCATACTGCGCCCAGGATACGCTGGCGATGGTTAAGATACGGAAAGAGCTGAAAAACCTCTCACCCCTACTGTAGTGCTATCTGCTCTAAGACTCCAAGGTGGCTGCAACCCCAGGCAGTCACCTTCCACGTCTTCTCCTCCTTTAGCACCCCCTCAAGCACCATTTACTGCAATTGCCCTTGGGCTAGGCTGCCGGGGAGGATATCGCCCTGCGATGGGTAGGATGGTCTAGGGTATGATGATCTCAATACCTAATTAACTGCTCGTAATGGTTATTCGTAGTCTGGAGAAACCCATGAGCTTCCCACAACCTCCCCTCGATAGCATCGGAGAGCTTTTCCATAGGGTGAACCGCATCCTTCCTGAAGATCAGGAAATGGCAACGGTCTCACCAGACACGCTCGCCACAGATGCCTTGAATATCATGAAGAAGAAAGGGTTCTCCCAAATCCCAGTTGTGCAAGGGAAGGTAGTTCTAGGAATATTCTCCTACCGTTCCTTCTCGGATCGAATCCGAAGAATGAAATCATTCAATTCTTCTCTGGGGGAACTCCCTGTTGAAGAATTTATTGAGAAACCCGAGTTCGCCAGAGGGACAAGTGAACTCAACGATATTCTCAAATGGCTTGAACGTGACGGTGCCGTCTTGGTCGGTGATATTGACCGCCTGCATGGGATCCTCACAACCGTAGATATTTTGAACTACCTTTACAAACTTGCGAACCCATTTGTTCTTATTGCAGAAATCGAGTTGGCACTTCGGGCCCTCATTACTCGTGCAGTATCGGATGACCAGCTAGCTGCCTTCGCTAAGAAAACATTATCTGGTATCTATAAGGAAGGTTCCATCCCCACACAAGTTAATGAAATGACCTTCAACGACTACGTTCAAATCATCGGTTATGGAGACACTTGGGACTACTTCAAACCAGGGTTCGGAGGAACGAGTCACACAGTTAGAACGAAGTTGGAAGATATCCGAAACCTTAGAAACGATATTTTTCATTTTAAAAAAGAGATCATCTGGGACGATCACGAAAGGCTTGTTGAACACCGAGAGTGGATTCTCCAAAGAGTTACAAAATCAGACGCCCTCCTGAAAGGAGCCGATCTATGACCCTTTCAAAGAACATGGCTGATGATCGCAAGGTCAATCTCACCCACTACCAGGCTAACTTTGCTGCGGCATTGCAGACTCACCCCCTTCCGAGCAGAGACCTTCTTGTGGCCCCCCCTGGATCGGGGAAAACTTACACGGCCATGCAAATTGCGGCTGATTTGGCAAAAGTAAAACCAGGTTCCAGGATTCTGATCATTGGCCCCAAGCCCCTGGCTGAACTCACGCAGCAATCCCTGTCTCGGGTCATGCATGGGACTTCGGTCATGGCTCTCACCCGCGCCAAGGTCAGGGAACTTGAAGATTACGCACAAATTGGGCAGCCAATCTGGCCAAGTCCGTTCGCTGGGGTCATCGGTATGGACACGGCCCGGAACACAGATGTGCTGGCCAGCCTCTCGTCCGTGGTTTGGGACCTTGTCATCATAGAGGAAGTCAATCTGTTTGCTCGATCAAGACCGACCCTGCTTAAGACCATCCTCAGTGATAAATCCTTCCTCCGTGTTCTGATGCTTTCCAGAACGCCAGACCTTCAGAGCTTTCGCTCACCATTTGGGGAGATCCACCGTACGGTATGGAGCGAGACAGATTTCAATAATTGGGAAGGCGGATCCATCCTTCAAGGACTTATTCCCAAAGAACAAATTATCCCCTACCAACAGAGCCCTGATGAACTTTCGATTTTTCACACGGTTGATTCGGTTATGGGAGAATTTTCATCGACTCCATCGGCTCTGCTCGCTAAAAAGAATGTGACTCTTGCGGCTGCTTCAAGCCCCCTGGCCCTCGAAAGGACCATAAGGACTTTACGGAACAATTTAGCGCATCCGAGGGGCAGTAATTTCGACATAACTAGCGTCGAAACCAAAGAAGTGGAAAATCTCGAATCAGAGGCCGAAATTTTAGATGCCTGGGAAGGCGAACCCAATTCATGGGTAAATCCTGGTAGGGCGCTCCGTTCCCTAAACCTGCTCATCGAGGAGTTGGAAAACTTAGGGTCCGATTCAAAACTAGAAGCCCTACAAGCCCTCCTAAACCAAGTAAATGAAACACCAGAACCCAAGATTAACTCAACTTGCATTTTCTGCCGCTTTCCGGTAACAGCCAATTATGTACACTCTGTCCTTGCAAATTCGGGAAGAAAGTCTTGGCTTCTCACTGCGGGAATGTCCACAGCCGAACAGAATTCATCCATTAATGGAATTGAGACAGAAGGTGGAGTTCTCGTTGCGACGAAGGGCTCACTGGTTGGTCTGGAACTCGATTTCATACCGTCCTTTATTCACTATGACACTCCCCAGAACGCCAGGGAGATGTACATCAGGACCAGTCGGAACCCACACGCAGTCAATTACTTGTTCAAGGATGAATCGAAGCCCAATCGAAGGGGACCAGCGAACCCGTAACAATAGCCCACCCTAAAGAACCCGCCTTGAATAGAATCCAGGAGTTCTAACCGTTCAGAATCAACCACGCGACATGTGTTTCTGTCTGCTTGGGAGTTGGCCAAACCAGGCACTGTGCTAGTGGTTGGGCGGGTGGCGTTTGCACCCGCCCATGTAGTATTAGCCGGCACCCATGTGAAGAACTGCCGGTCTGACGAACCAGAATATCCAGGCCAGCCTCTAACGCGGATCCCCCTTGGCTGGTCATCAAGTGAGTGAGGGTATCCGGAGGAGGAGGATTCCAGGCTCTTCAGCTGGAAGGGCGTGGGTGATATCTAGAAGGTGGGTCATGCATGGTGCCCGGATTGGCTGCCAGCTCAACTCCGGCCAATATAAAACTGCGCATATCCAGGGAGTCTCGCAACCATTGCATTGCTTGAAACAGGAGGGTGCCATGTACATCCGCAAGCAACTGAGAGGCTTCCTTGAGATCCTCCAGGGGGATCCTGCTGATCGGGGAAGGCCAGGAAGACTCTTGGCCGAGGCGCGCGCGGGACTCCAACTAATTGATCAATCAGGGATGACCTGGTTCCCCTTCGAACTGGTGCCGCCCTGCCGGTGGCGCAACAACGAAACAGTGGCCCGAGAGATCATTTCCTGGTGGATCGTCCTGACCTCCGCCCTTGACGATCCCGATGGCATGTCCTTGATCCGGAGCTACCTAGACCTTTTAGATGAGTCCAGTCAACAGACTCTTGGATTGTTCCTGCTTAACATCTTCGTGATCCGTGAAACGCCTGGTACGAGTGAGGAAGATGTCTGGCTCTATGCCGCAGAACAGTCTCACAGCTGGCGAGTTGGCCTTCAGGATTCGCCTACTCCAGACAGTCAGTCGGAGCCTCCTGGGTGTGATGTCGCCCACACAGCCCCTCTCCTATGGCCACAGCGTCCTGGCAAAAGTGCAGCAGGTTCTGCCAGTGGGGCCAGAGGGACCCTGGCCCTAGCCGGTCGGGCTCCCGAGGCCAGACTTGTTGCTTCGGTGAAGGCCTATTTCCGGAAGAACCCATCCTCCTGGCCACAGCAAATCGCACTCTTGAAGGTACTAGCCGCTTCCGGTAAGCGCTCTGCTGTCCAGTTTCTCGTTTCAAAGGCTAATCACGGTTCAAGCCCGACTGTGGCAGATGCCGCTGGCAACCTGGTTTACCGCGTGGCCGATAGACAGGGCCTGGCGCCAGACGATCTGGTGGACCGCTCGATTCCTAACGCAGAATTGGATGAATTGGGGCTGCTCAGGTTGGATTATGGTCCACGACACTTCCTCGCCGCTTTGCAGGACTCCCTCAAACTGCAGTTAATGAACGCAAGTGGAAAGACCATCCCGGCCTTGCCAAAACAGAACAAAGCCGATGACCCGGTAAAGGTAGGTGAGGCCAAGCAAATCCTGGCCGAATCCCGGGAGGGCATTAAGCAGATCAAGGCGAACTGGAAGCACCGCCTGCACGACTACATGTGTATCCAGAAGTCCTGGCCAATTGAAGACTGGCGAACCTACCTGCTGGCAAACCAGGTCCTGGGCCGCATGCTTCAGCGGTTGGTCTGGATGGACGGGGATGGTCACTTGTTCAGACCTTCAGAGAGCGGAACCCTGATAGATTTCGCCAATCACGAAGTAAAACTGGAACAAGGGCGAGTGCGTCTAGCTCACGCCATCCTGGTCGGGCAGGAACAAGCAACGGCCTGGTTGAAGCACGGCAATGATCACAAAGTGGAATGGCTATTCAACCAAATGGACCAGTTCATGCCGCCGACCTGGATTATCGGCTCTACCGACATGACGGAGATCAATGACCTGGCAGGATCAGAAATCGACGTACTGGCATTCTACGGAACCCTGAAGCGTCTCGGATACAGCCGAGGGCGCTTGTTGGAGGGGCAACAATTTACCTCCATGACCAAGATCTATGCTCGCTTGGGAATCATGGTAGAGATCGAGTTCACCGGAGCCTATGCCCCAATCAGCAGCGGATGGTCGGCCCTGAAAACCCTGCGCTTCAAGAGGATAGGAAATTCAGACCGAGTGCCCTTGAATGAAGTGCCTCCGGTCCTCCTGGCTGAGAGCTATTCCCACTACCAGACCTTGGCAATGAAAGGCAGAAACGCTAATCCCGAGTGGAAGCTGAAACCCCTGTAGGGAAACCCCCTCCACAGGGAAGGTTGATCCTCCTACCATGGGCCAAGTCAGCCCACGTGATGCCACCCTCGCCATGAGCCTGGAAAGGGGAGCCTGAATTCATTCACCGACCTCGCCCAGGATGTCTTCGGGTCATACGAACCCTGACTCAGAGCCCCGTGCAGGTGCCCTGAGTCAGGAGATTCAATCACTCAGTACGTTACATCCACACCCAGTCCGCCCGTTGGTACGGTCAGGTTGCAGGTGACGGGGGCATCGCCGCGGAAGGGGTCTGGGTAGACCCAGGCCCATTGCTGCCACTCGTTTCCGCCCGTAGTAAAGGCCGGGTTGATGTAATAGACGGCCTGGAAGTACATCTTCCCGGCGATGGGATTGCCACTCGCATCCCTCGGGGTGAGGGCATTGAGGGAGAGGCTTCCTGTGTTGAAGGTGGGAGGATTGTTATAGCCCACCGTGATTCCTTCGAAGGGGGTGGTGCTGGTGTTCATGTAGCCGAACATCTGCAGCGGCCGGGGCGCCGTGAAGGAAATAGAGAAGGGATCCCCTTCGCTGACCGTGGTAGGCGTCGTAATGCTGCCGGTGGGCGACTGGAGCACCATGGCGACCTGGGTGTTGGTGTTGGCCACGATGTTAATGCCCGTGACCTCGGCGAACTTCAGGATGTAATGGGTGTAGTTGAAGCCTGACGCCGATGAGATGGCGTCCAGGGTGTAGCCGCTGGCAGCGGGAACGGGAATGTTCACGGACGAGGTTCCTGCAATCACGATGTCCTGGATGGAGTTGAATCCTGTCGAGGCATTGCTGACGATGAATCGGATATCCGTTGCGGGCGGGGGGTTGTAGCCCGGAATAGCACCGCCAGGGGACACCTGGGCCGAGGCTTCCGCGGAGTGAAGGGTGAGGACGATGCTGCCGAGGGCGGCCGGGGCATCAACAGAAGCCTTGCTGCCAGCACCTCCGGAGCAGGCCATCAGAAGGGAAAGGCAGGCACCGGTGAGCAGGGATGAGTGGTTCATGGGTTCTCCTTGAAATGGTGCAATTGGGTTGTTGAGAAGGGCCTGGATCGGGGTGCCACGGAAAGTGCTACCTTTCGAATGGCCCCCTTCCATCCATGTAATAACCTGAGGTTTTGGAGTTGACATTAACTGGCTATCAAGAGGATCCAGTACGGACACCCAGGCAGACCCCTACTCAATCAACCTCGCGATCGATCGTGTCTTACTACTCGATAATTTCCCCAGCGCGGAAGCGCTAGGAGTGCCTGTTCAGGGAGTCGTCGTGATCACCCACGCCGCAATTCGGGCCATCCAGACATCGAACTGGTGGGTGCCGGCGGGGTCAAGGTGCCGAGGGACCAGGGTCGGCAGGGCCTCCAGGTGGTCAGGGGTCACCAAGGTGTCCTGGCCGCCCTGAAGCACGGACCAGCCCGAACGGGCGGCGAGGTGGGCTAGGACCTCTTGAGGAAGCCGCTTCCAGGGGCTGCACACGGAAAGGCGCCGGGGGACCTCCAGAAAGGGAGCCAGCATGCCGCCATAGCTGAGACCCACCACCAGGTCGACCTCCAGGGGGCACTCAGCCTGGGCCTCCGCCAGCGCCTTGCGGAAATAGGCTTCATCGAGGGCACGGTCACCGGGTGCATTCACCGCGGGCAATGTGGGCCGAAGGAAGCGAGTCTCCAACCACCCAAGGGAGCGAAGCTCGGCTTCCAGTAGACTCACGGATCCTTGGCCGGAGCCACCCATGCCGTGGAGCAGGAGGACCGTTCGGGGTGTGAGCATAGGGGAGCCTCCTCTTCGGACCTAGCGAGAACAAGGACGGTAGGCCGTCGCTTCACACAATGATGGGGCAGCACTTCGATTTCAGGACGCTCGCCCCGTGAACCCGATGGGCTTGCGGCGGGAGTCAGGCTTCACCTGGCACTCGGCCTCGAGGCGGGCCAGTAGCTCGCGGGAGTCCTTGGGTTTGTTCAGGCGGGCCTGGCGCAGCACCGTGGCGAAATCGCCGGGGGTCAGGATGGCCAGGCTCGACAGGCCACCCTTCACCAGCAAGTCGGCCTCGATGCCGAGCCGGCCAGCCGCGTCCTGGAACATGATCCAGGCCTGCTCGGGGCGCAGGTAGTCGAAGCGCACCTTCAAGTCGAAGCGCCGGAGGGCGGCGGTGTCGAGCTGGTCCATGAGGTTCGTGGAGGCGATAAAGACGCCTTCAAAGGCCTCCATTTGGGTGAGCATCTCGTTGACCTGACTGATTTCCCAGGAGCGCTGGGCCTTGCCCCGATCCTGCAGGAAGCTGTCGGCCTCGTCCAGGAGTAGCACGGCCCCCTCGACCCGGGCCTCCTCGAACATCTGGGCCATCAGTTGCTCAGTCCCCCCCAGCCACATGCTGAGCAGGTCAGAAGCGCGCTTCAGGAGCAGAGGACGGTCCAGCTGCTCCGCCAGGTGGCGGCCGTAGGCGGTCTTCCCGGTGCCCGGAGGGCCGTAGAAGCAGATGCGCCCGCCACCGTGCGCGCGGAGGCCACCCAGCACTGGGCTCAGGTCGCAGTCGGTGTTCACCAATTCCGGCCGGTAGTCCGTGACCACCTCCACGGCCTGCCGGGGCGTGCGCGAGTGCCCGAGGGACTCCAGGGCGTTGCCCAGCAGGTGGCTGAGGAGGGGGCCAGCATCCTTCTGGTCCAGGAGTGGATGAACCGTGCGGACCACCTCCGCCACGCGGCTGATCAAGGCGGGGGACAGACCTGCATGCTCAGCGAGGTTGTCCTTGCGGCGGCCATCCACGGGCAGCTTCGTCAGATTCTCCTCCAGCATCCGACGGCGGACGCTGCGTGGGGGGTTGTCGAGGCGGAGTACATAGTCGAAGCGCCGAATGAAGGCGCTATCCAGAACGTGGAGGTAATTCGTCACCCAGAAGGCGGGCACCGGGTTTTCCTCTAGGGTCTTGTTGATCCAGGCCTTGACCCCGCTCACGTTATTGCGGCGGGAGCGCCGCCCGTCCTCCTGGGGGCGGAAGACATCCTCGATCTCGTCGAAGAAGATCAAGCTGTTCTCCCGGCGTGCCAAAACAGACTGGGCCAGGCGATACCCGCGGAAGCGGTCATTGCCCTCCACTGGGCCGCCCCGCGGATCCTCAGACGCAACCTCGAAGAGCTGCGAGCCCAGATGGGCCGCCAGGGTGCGGACGAGCTCCGTCTTGCCCGTCCCAGGGGTGCCGTGGATGAGGATGTTCACCCCCTTGCGCTGTTCGCGCAGGGCGGCCTCCAGGAAAGGCTCCAGGATCCCCAGGTCCTTGCTGACATGCGGGTAGTGGGACAGGGTCAGCTTTGACTTCGGGGCGTGGACGAAGGCGCTGCGGAAGAGGCTCCAGGCGTCCTTGTGCCGGCTGGTCATGCGGTCGCCAAGGCCCGGCAGCACCTCGATCTTGCCCCGGAAGGCGAAATTCGCGTTGCTATCCACCCACATGAGCCCGGTCCGGGTCAACGGGCCCGTGGCATCGAGGGCCTTGGCGACCTGGACGGCCGATAGGCCCAGCACCCGCACGAACACCGTCTGGAGGGTGCCCAGGCTAAGCCCACCCATTTGGTCCAGGGCGTTCTCCAGGCCGGTGTGGTGGAAGCCCAGGATGACAAAATGCAGGATAAGCCGGTCCACCGCACCGAGGCCGGTGGCTTCCCCCAACCACTGGATGTTCTGGGACAGGGGGGTGCTTTCCGGCAACTCGGGAGCTTCCGCTTCCGCCTCGCGCAAGGCCGCCTTGAAGTCGGCCTCGGCGGCCATCGCCTGGGCCTGACCGCCTTCCTGGAGGCGTCCGTTGAAGAGGGTCAGGCCGGCTGCATCCATGGCCTCCCGGGAGATGTCGGAGCGGTTCCGACGCTCTGCGGTGAGCCCGCCGCCCTGGTTGATGAGGCGAAGGACCCAAAGGCGGAGGATGGGGTTGTAGGCCTTGGGTATGACGCTGATGGAAGGCGCCCGGCGGCTTCGGCGGCTTTTGGAGTAGGTTTTGTTCATAGAACCTCATGGAAGGAAGTCTTCATTCGTGCCATTTCAAGTACCCGGGCCTGGCCCCTGCTCAGGTCCAGGTCCAGCAGGGCGAAGCCCGTGGCCGCATTCACGATCAGGGTCCGGCCCTGCCGCATCTCCCCGAAGGACTCGTGGACATGGCCGCAGAGCACCAGCAGCGGTGGCTCCGGGCTCTCATCCAGATAGTTGCGGAGGGGGGGATGGCCGATAGGCTGGCCCTCCGTGTTGACATCAAGCCAGCCGTGGGGTGGGCAGTGGGAGAGCACCACCAGGGGACGGTCCAGGGTGTCCACCTCGGCCTGTAGCTGGTTGGGCTCGTATTCCCGGGAGAACCCCCAGGCGCCAAACTCGGCGGGATTGCCCTGGAGCACCCCAACCCTGCCTTGGAGGGCCTCAGGAACGGCCTCGAGCTCCCGGTCGCGGAACCCATCGATCT
>SESG01000558.1_pt1 | contig 15239 bp, 10 predicted proteins | sample 3171421 | NCBI WGS metagenome assembly SESG01 (sample SAMN10866946, study PRJNA518727) | freshwater metagenome | biome: subpolar coniferous forest; feature: holomictic lake; material: water; isolation source: holomictic Lake 227, 6 m and 8 m depth | place: Canada: near Kenora, Ontario | collected... | reverse complement strand
TCACGGCACACAATCATGATTTTGGGGGACTGGCGATAACAATCAAAATTACTTCAGTATAATATATGAATTCACAAAATAAACATCTGGTCTTGATCATCGATGATGAACCGCAGATCCGCCGTTTATTAATACTAACACTGGAGGCAAATTCTTATCGGGTCAAGGAGGCTGCTACTGGAAAAGAAGGCCTTGTTGCTGTGAGTATGCATCATCCTGATGTTGTTTTGCTTGATCTCGGACTCCCTGATATGGATGGGCTTCAGGTTTTAAAACAATTAAGAGAATGGAGTAAGGTCCCGCTTATTATCTTGAGCGTCAGAGATGCTGAGGAAACAATGATAGAAGCCCTCGACTCCGGAGCCGATGACTATGTTTCGAAGCCATTTAATACCGGTGAATTACTTGCCCGTATCAGAGTTTCTATGCGTCATTCATTGAAATTGGATGAATTACCGGTATTTAGCAGCGGCGGACTTGAGGTCGACCTGATCAACAGGACCGTCAGGCTTGAAGGACAGGAGGTTAAGCTCACCGTGATGGAATATTCACTTCTTGCCTTATTTCTGAAATATTCGGGCAGGGTCTTAACCCACACCTTTATTATTCGCGAGATCTGGGGAAACCCCTATGCTGATAATTCTCAGATTTTAAGGGTTCACATTGCTCAACTGCGTAAAAAGATTGAGAAAAACCCATCTATCCCAGAATTGCTGATCACGGAGCCCGGGGTCGGTTATCGCCTCAAAGTAATTTGAGATTGAAAAAAAATGGCACTGAATTCACCATGTAGGATAATTTGGCGTATTTTGCAGCAACAAACATAGGCCATTAATTAAAAATTTCAATTATAGTTATCAAGCGAGCATGAAAAAACCATTGTCCATCCCAGGGTCTTTTGGTTTGAGCTGGATCATACCTGGCGCAGGTGGACTTATTTTGCTTATCGGGATGATTGCCCTGCTCGGATGGATCGCTGGTCTTGAGGTTTTAAGCAGCTTTTCACCTAAGTATATGCCAATGGCTCCGGCTACCGCAATCATGGCTTCAATTTTTGGATTGGTTTTTTTATCAGGCTCTTTTAATACGTTGAATAAAATCGTCAGAAATTTAAGTATTGTTGCTCTTATCCTTGTTTCTCTTTATGGGCTTATGAAGTTTATGGGTTTCCTGGTGAATTTGGACCTAACGGGCGACTCTATATTTTTTCCGACAAGCAATTATCTGGGACGTTTTCCTATTAACCGGTCTTCACCACTTACAGGTTTTTTATTTTTTCTCAGTGGCGTAGGTGCTTTGATACAAATGACGTTTAAAAACAATCTGCGAGCTAATAACCTGATCAGTATTTTTGGGATGCTTGTTTTATTGTCAGGATTCGCCTGTGTTTTTGGATACCTCTATAATGCACCTTTTTTCTATGACGGGAATATCATCCCGATCGCTTTACCTTCATCGATCGTGTTTTTCTTACTAGGTTTGGTTTTGGTAAGCCTGGCAGGAAGTGAAAGTTATCTGTTACGTCCCTTGTCAGGGAATTCACCAAGTGCTGTAATTTTAAGGGCCATTATCCCGGTCATTATTATTTCAATATTGGGGGATGATTTTTTCGACCTTATTTTTGTGAAACTATCACCCGCAAACCACATTTTATTTTCAACAGCGGCAGCTGTTTTTCTTATTCCGCTTACGATATGGGTCGTTGTAAAAGTGTCTCAGCGGGTTTTTCAACAGGCTGAAAAAGCAGAGTCGGCGCGCTTGCAAGCCGAGGCCTTCCTCAAGGAAAGCGAACAAAGGTATCGCTTGCTCATTGAAAACCAGGGAGAGGGCGTGGGATTGGTTAATAGCGAGGAGTGCTTTGTATTTGCAAATCCAGCTGCTGAAACAATTTTTGGAGTTCCAAAAGGTGGACTTGATGGAAGAGATCTCAGGGATTTCCTTTCCCCTGAGGCGCTTTCAAGGGTGTTGGAAGAAACAGAAAAACGGTCTCAATTTGAAAGCTCTTCCTATGAAATAGAAATTCTAAGTGCCGACAAACAGTTAAAATATTTGTTGGTTACTGCTACACCTCAAATTAGTAATACGGGAGCTTTTCTTGGAACTTTTGGCGTTTTCAGAGATATCACGGAACGCAAAAAGGCTGAAGCAGTTTTGAATGTATACACCAACGAACTTAAAGAATCTAATGTCACTAAAGATAATTTTTTTACCATTATTGCCCACGATCTCAAAAATCCTTTTAATGCAATCCTTGGGTTGACAGATATTCTGATCTCTGATGTTAATTCTTTAGAGAACAAGGAAATTGAAGCTACCCTCAAAATAATTAAGAATTCCTCGGAGTCAGCCTTTGAGTTGCTCGAGGACCTTTTGTTATGGGCGAACGCTCAAACCGGAGTTATTAAATACAAACCGGAGCAGATAAATCTGCATAATATAGTTTATGAAATTGAGACTCTTCTTGAAGCCCAGGCGAAACGAAAAAATATCAGGCTTTCTAATCTTGTCAGTGATGACGATATTGCATTCGGCGATAATTACATGATCCAAACAGTAGTAAGAAATCTACTTTCCAATGCAATTAAATTTACACATACTGGTGGTCAGGTGAAAATTACTGCGGAGCGGCAGGACACCCATCTTAAGATAATCATCAAGGATAGTGGCATTGGTATTGAACAAAAAAACCTTTTATTGCTTTTTAACATAGACAAAAAGTATAGTAGTTTAGGGACAAATGCCGAAAGGGGCACAGGTTTGGGATTGATCCTGTGTAAAGATTTCGTTGAGAAAAACGGTGGAGAAATAGGCGTAAGCAGTGAGCCCGGATTGGGAAGTACTTTCTTTTTTACGATACCTTGTAATAAATGACCGCTTAGGCAACTTAAACCCTTTTCGCGTGTAGCGCATTCAAGCGATTCTGGAAGGATTTTTTCGGATAAAAGCAATTTCTGATGGGGAAATTGTGTCAAATGACTCAGGATTGTTTTTATATTTGTATCTAATGGATTGAATAAGCTCATGGAAACACATTTTCAAAAAAGATCAATTTCATCCGAAATAGCCAAAATGATGCTGCTGGCAGCAGAGCAAAAAGCCCTGGAGATTGGAATCGGGATTTCTGTGTATATCGTTGATGAAAGTGCGGTAATCAAAGCCTTTAGTCGTATGGACAAGGCCAAACTGGTGACCGTAGATGCGGCCAGGCAAAAGGCAGTAACAGCAGTCGGTTTTGGAAAACCCACAGGAGAGTGGTGGTACAACCACATCAAAGATGATCCGATTTTATTCAATGGGGTTCAGCAGTTTAAAGATTTCAACCTTTTAGGCGGTGGCTTACCTATACTTATTGAGGGTGAGATTGCTGGTGCTATTGGGATAAGCGGAGGTAGTTATCAGCAGGATATCCTTTGTGCCGAAGCTGCCCTGGCTGTTTTGAAATAAGAAATGTCACGACATGAAATTCGATAAAATTACTTCAGTCCTTGATTGCTTGAATAAATTTGCATCTCATTCAACAGAGATTCTCAATATCAAGGATTTGGCGTTTGAAGTTGAGCTTGTTCTCGAAGAAATGATTGATATGGATTATAATGGACTGTTCCTTTATGATTTTGAGGATCAGAAACTGAAACTTTATTATGCCAGGGGATTTTCAGAGGAAGAGAGAATAGAAGCAGAAAGGACGGCAATGGAAAGACATCCTGGCTATGTTTTCAATTCAGGAAAGACTTTATATGTTCCGGATGTTGAAAAGGACAATCCCTCGGAAAGTATAGACAGCAAGCGAAGTTTTAAAATCAGGACAAGATTGCACATCCCGGTTTTCAATGCAAATAATGTAGTCGGAGTCTTTAGTATTGCCAGTACTGAAAAAAATAAATTCACTGATGAGCACATAGTCGTATTTTCATTCATCGGGAATCTTGCCGGATCTGTTTACGGACACATCCTGAACCGCAGCAAATTAGAATCAAGCTATTCTATTCTGAAACAAGCCAGGCAGGAAGCTGTTGCTGCCAATGAGGCCAAAAGTCTGTTCCTGGCCAATATGAGTCACGAAATCAGAACGCCGCTTAATGCAATCCATGGTTTGACAGGTTTGCTGGAAGAGACTGACATTAACGAGGAACAGAAAAAATTGATCACAGGCCTGAGAAGCTCTTCCGACGGTCTTTTAGAAATTGTAAATGACATTCTTGATTTTTCAAAGATTGAAGCAGGCCTGATGGAACTCAAAGAGACTGAATTTTCCCTTCAGGAGGTTGTGAAACGGGTCTTTGATGGATTTGATTACAAAGCCGAAGAAAAGGGTCTTAAGCTTCAACTGATCTTTGATGCGAAAATAACAAGCAATCTCCTGGGTGATAGAATGCGATTGCGTCAGGTCTTTATTAATTTATTGAACAATGCCATAAAGTTCACTCAAAAAGGCAGTGTGACTTTGGAATGTAAAATGATATCATCAAATCAGGAGCACTGTTGCATTCTTTTTAAAGTCTCAGATACAGGTATTGGCATCGGCCAGGAAAATATTTCGAAAATATTTCAGAGTTTTCAGCAAGTTGATACTGGAACCACCCGGAATTATGGGGGGACTGGATTAGGACTCGCAATTAGCATGCAATTGGTGGTTTTGATGGGCGGTTTACTTGAAGTTAGAAGTTTGAAAAATTTGGGGAGTGATTTTTTCTTTACCCTAAACTTTAAAAAGTCAAATCAAAAGAGCCAGTTAAGTGTGGAGGCAGCTGTTGAATTAAATATAAATTTCTTGCAGGGTGTCAGGGTTTTACTTGTAGAGGACAATCATCTTAACAGATTGATTGCCAAAGCGATGCTCGGAAAATGGAACATGATTGTTACAGAGGCCAGCAATGGGGAAGAAGCATTGGATCAACTAAAAAACCAAGCTTTTGACCTTATTCTGATGGACCTTCAAATGCCTGTAATGGGAGGATTGGAAGCTTCCCGTAAAATCCGAAACGAACTTAATTTGACTTTGCCAATTATTGCGCTTACTGCGAATGCTATTAATGATGTGATCGCAGAATGTATTGATGCCGGGATGAATGATTATATTTCGAAACCATTTAATCCTGAGATTTTAGCAAAAAAAATCATTGACCTCCTTGAATAAATAATCTGAAGCCTGGCAGGGTTTCGCAATGGAAATCAAAAATTGACTTTCACACTAAGAATCGGCAGCAATAAAAGATCATAGTCATATTTGACAGTCCCGGAATAGGTGTTGTATTTCATCCCGATTATCGTCTGCTGGTTTGTTAGATTTTCAAGATCCAGGGTCACAATCCACGAGTATTTGCTGTGATTTTGTTTATAACTGATTCCCACGTCAAAGTTTTTGACATCAGGGGTGATCATGCTGTAGTTTTCATTTTTGTTGTAAACGGCTTTCCCTGCCTCCTGAGATGCGGTGAGGTCAATTCCCTGGTAGCGCATGCCACCCCGGATTAAAAACCGGCAATTAAACCCAAGAGTCCTGTTTTTCTTAGCCCCCAGGGCCCATTCTTTTCCCATCAAAGCATTGAAAATATACTGCCCGTTAAAGCTGGTATTATACAATTTCCCATCAGCAGGGATGTATTTAGAATCATACAATGAGCCTGAAACCATAAAATACCAGGATTGGTTAAAATACTTTTCAAATGTCAGGTCCAGCCCGTAATTGCGTCCTTTCCCGAGATTCTCAAGTGGGATGGTAACAAAACCGTAACGAAGATTTAGAACGGAGAACTGATCATTTTCGGTGCCGAAACCCACCGGAATATTATATAAATATTGATAATATAGTTCTGCTTTAATATGAAGGTCTTCCGTGAAGGAATAGTCATATCCCAGCACGGCATGAAGTGATTTCGATAGTCCGATGTTTTTATTAGGCTGAGCGTTTCCCTGGATATGTGTCAGGTAAATCGACAAGGGCTCAATGCGGGAATGCAAGCCGAATCCAGCACTCAGTGATTGTTTTTTATCGAGCTGGTATACAAGTCCGGCGCGAGGTTCAATAGTATTTTCATTGTTGAGGAAAAAACGCAACAAATGAATCCCGCTGTTCAGTGTCATCTTTTCTGATAATCGGTATTTCCATTCGAGATAAGTCTGCAAAACAAAAGTGTTTCCTTTGTCGTCGAAAAGTTTTTGATCCTGTTTCAGGTTAAAATCATATCCAGCAGAATAAAGATTATAATATTCATTGCTGAAAATCAGTCCTCCGCGCAGGGTGCTCAAACGATTGAATTTATGATTCACCTGGAGTGAGCCGCGTAAGCTTGTATAGCTGATTTTTTCGTTGTAGATGTTATGGTCATTAAATTGGAAGTCCATGGTATCAGATCTCATGCGGTTTGTGGTCCCCATAAGGGCAATTACGGTTTTATAAGAAGTCTTCTTGTTAGAAGCCAGGTAGTTATTGGTAATCCCTGTGATCCAGACATTTCCCTGGTCATATTCTTCATAGCGATTGGTTTTATCGCTCAGGAATACAGAATCTTTTTCGGCTTTAATCCCCGAACTGCTGTTTCCCATGATCCCAAAAATTGAAAAGTTTCCTGAGTGTTTTGTTGGCAGGCTCAGGTTGAAATTTAAGTCCTGGAATTTGGGTATGATATTTTCATTGGAGACTTTGATCCCCATTTCACGCAATAAGGCAAAGGTGGAGTACCTATAATTAATAAGATAGGAGGATTCTCTCTTTCTATAAAGCGGACCTTCAAGTGTTAATTCCGTACCTACAACACTAAGCAAGACCGACGACTGGACAAATTCATCACTTCCTTTACGGATGTTCAGGTCAAAAACGCCTGAAAGTGCGTTGCCATATTCCGCCGGAAAGGCGCTGGTAAAGAAATCTGAATTCGAGATAACATTAGAACTAAGGATACAGATTCCGCCGCCACTTGCCCCTTCATCTTCCTGAAAATGGTTTGGATTTGGGATCTCAATGCCTTCAATTTTCCAAAGCAACCCGCGGGGGGAGTTCCCCCTAACCACGATTTCATTGTTCCCGTTTGAGGTAGCGGCAACACCCGCATAAGCCTGCGCCATACGTGAAGGATCAGTGATGCCTCCGGCAAAACGTTGCGTTTCGTCAATGCTGAATGAACGCGCACTGATACTCGCCATGGTATTCAAAGCCTTGTCTTTGTCTAATTTGGCAGTGATGGTAACCCCTTTCATGGTGTTGACTGCCTCATTCATTTGGATGTCGAGGGAAATATCCTGTTCTGAAGTAACCAGAACATTTTGCATCAGCTGATCTTCGTAGCCTACATAGCTGATCTTTAGCGTTTGCCGGCCAACAGGGACTTTTAGGATTTTAAAATATCCGGAAGAATCTGATGTATTCCCCAAAAGGGGAGTGGAACCCATCACCACCACTGTCGCACCCCATAAAGGTGTTTTAGAATCTTTGTCTTCAATTTTCCCTTTTACAGTTTGAAACGCATCCTCCTCCTCCTGGGCAACAGAAATAACTGCTGTCATTGAAAAAATAAAAAGTGCAACGAGGAATTTCATTACTTTAGTTAAAGGATAGCATTGTCAGCGTCGGGATCATTGTAAGAATTTTTGTCAAATGTAAATAAGATGATTAGAAAATTTATACCAAGTTTCATTATACTTTGCCTGAGCGTATCGATTACAGCACAAAATAGCATGCCAGGAAAGACGGCAGCGAAATATCCTTACCTTATTTATTTGCCTGAGCAGTATAGGAGTCATCCGGATAGCCTGTATCCCCTGATGATTTATTTACATGGGGGTTCGCACCGCGGTACTGACCTGGACTTGTTAAAAGAATGGGGTCCGCCGAAATTAATATCTGAAGGGAAACAATTCGATTTCATCGTCGTGTCGCCGCAATGCCCTGGGAATAAACTGTGGATATCAGAAAACTGGTTTGAGCCATTAATGAAGGATTTGATCAGCCAATATCGGATTGACACTGGATTTATCGGCGTCACCGGGATAAGCATGGGTGGTTTTGGCGCCTGGAATGTTGCCATGGATTTTCACAATCGGATTAAAGCCATTGTTCCTTTATGTGGAAGTTGTGCAGATTCGGTCAATATCTGCAAAATTCGTCATATTTCCATTTGGGCCATACATGGTGTCAATGACGGTTTAGTCAAGGTTATCAATAGTGACAGGCTTGTGAACAGGCTCAAAGAATGTGGCGCTGATGTAAAATACTCACGGCTCGAAAACCGTCATCATGGAATTTGGAACCTTTATGACACTAACGAGATCTATGACTGGTTTAAATCGGTGTATATTTCCAGAAAATCATCCAGGTAAAGCCTCCTGAGGCAGACGCGGAGTCCAATCATCGATCATCTTTAGAAATGCTTTGATATCCAGCGGTTTGGTTAAATAGTCTTTCGCGCCAGCCTGAACCAGCTTCTCAATTTGCCTCGTCATGGCATCAGCACTTATAATAACGACAGGGATATGGCATGTTTTTTCGCTTGATTTCAAATTGTCAAATACAATACTACCATGAACCTTTGGCAAGTCGAGATCGAGTAATATTAAATCTGGAGTGAATTCAATTGCTTCCATTACAGCGTTTTCCCCGGTTTTGGATATATGGAGGTGGATTTCCGGGCGATGGTTTTTGAGAATATCTTCCACCAGTTCAATATTAGAGATATTATCTTCAATATAGAAAACGGTAGCGGCTTGAAAATTAGTATTCGTATTCAGCTGTGTTGACTGTAATGATTGTATATCCCGATTGTATTGACTGTCAGCCTGTAGGAGCTCTATCCAAAAAGTACTGCCTTCTCCGGGGACGCTATCCACACCCACGGCTCCACCCATCACGGTCATCAGTTTTTTTACAACAGTGAGCCCTAGCCCGCTACCTTCGATTTCTGATTTTTTCTCACCAAAACGCTCAAAGGGAAGGAAAAGTTTATCGAGATTGTCGGTGGATATCCCAATCCCAGTATCAATTACTGATATTCTGATGACAGGGATTTTTGATTTTTTGGAGTGAATTACGCTGGTTTTTATAATTACGGAACCTTCATTCTTGTTGTATTTAACGGCATTGTTAATCAAATTTAGTAAAACCTGTTTTAAACGATGAAGGTCAGCTTTTACAAAAAGTTGATTGTTAGGTGATTCTTGCAGTTTGATACTTACATTTTTCTTTAATGCATTTGGAAGCACACTGTCAATCGTTTCTTTAATTGGCGAAAGTAATTGAACAGGTTCCATCAAAAGCGAGATCCGGCCCGCTTCAATTTGTGCTATATTAAGTACTTCATTGATTAAGTGAAGCAGGTGTACCCCGCTTGTCATAATATGTTTAATGCTTTTATTTTGCCCGGGTGTGAGTTCGCCCATTTGTAGCAATTGGGCAAAGCCAAGAATAGAATTCATTGGGGTTCGTAACTCGTGACTCATACGAGAAAGAAATTCGCTTTTGGCATGGTTCGCTTTTTCTGCTTCTTTTCTGGCACTCAGGATTTCATCCTCTGCTTTTTTTCTATCAGTAATATCAATAGCAATACCCCCAAGAAGATGGTTATGCCCAGGTCTTGGCATGACAAATTTTTGGGTTTCATAGGTACGCAATTCATTATCAAGATTTAAGAGGCTCTCTTCAATTTTCTGGTAGCCAAACTTTAATGAATTCAAATCATCAGCCAATAGTTTTTTCCCAAATTCGTTTGGGATAACTTCATACATGGTTTTCCCTAACCAGGCTGAAGCACCAAAGGCATTGTCCATATATTTGTTAACAAATAAAGTTTTCCCTTCATGATCTTTTAAAAAGACTGCAGCTTGTAAATAGTCCATGAAAACGGAAAATCGCGCCTCGCTTTCGCGGAGCGTTTCCTCTGCCATTTTCTGTTCAGTAATATCCCAGTTGGTCCCGATCATACGCAGGGGTCTGCCTGACTCATCATGTTGTACAATAGACATAGCCCTGATATTCCGGACCGTCCCATTGGGCCATACAACTCTGAACTCAGTATCAAATTCTTTTTCACCTTTTAAGGCCATCTCGATTTCCGCATCACCCCGCGCTTTGTCATCGGGGTGGAGACCCGATCGCCAGGCCTCATAGGCGCCTCCGAAATCTTCTTTATTGATGCCATAAAGGGCAAACATCTGACCATCCCAGACAAGGATGTTGTTGACAACATCAAAGTCCCATATCCCAACACCCCCGGCACGTGTTGCTAAAGAAAGGCGTGCAGATACCTGTTTTACTTCTTCCTCAGCTTGTTTGCGCTTGCTGATGTCTGTTAAGGAGGTAACCCGAACATTTTTCCCTTTATAGAACATCATTTTACCACCCAAAATACATGGGAATGTCGTACCATCTTTTCTTAGAGCGGTGGATTCATAAGGCTCTGTATATCCTGAGATCATTTTCGCCATCACCATGTCTCTATCTTCAGGCACGATCCATTCAGTTCCGTATTTGGTTAAAGCTTCTTCCGAAGTATAGCCAAACATCTTTTCAGCAGCCAGGTTTTGTTCAATACATTTTCCTTTTTCAGAAATGAAGATCGCTTCAAATGAGGCTTCCGACAAGCCCCGGTATTTTTCCTTGCTTTCTTCGAGTTCTGCTTCAATTAGTTTCCGGTCTGTGATATCTGTTATAAAACCATGCCATATTACTGAACCATCAGTCTCATTCTTAGGCATGGCATTTCCAAGCAGCCATCGCACAACGCCATCCTCAAATTTTACCCGGTATTCATAACGCCAAAGAGCCAGGTTCTTAGACGACTGCTCAATAGAGGCAACCACACCATCGAAATCTTCAGGATGAAGTCTCGAAAATACAGGAGAGGCATCTTTTGATACATCTTCCGGACTGAGCCTGTAAATATCACGAATCCCCTCGCTGGAATATGGGAAGCAGGATGTGCCATCGGAGCGAACGTGGAACTGATAAACCATTCCCGGAACCTGGTCTGCAATCGTATTCAGCCTGGTCAAGGATTCTTCCAATGCGGCTGCAATCCTTATACGTTCATCTATTTCCTTCTGAATATTTATATTGGCCTCAACCAAAAGGGTGTTTTTTTTCATCAAATACAATGCTTTTGTATCATGGATTTTAGTATTCTACTTTCAATAGGTTTGGGAATATAGTCATTGCAACCTGCTTTGATTGACTTTTCCCGGTCGCCAGAAAGTGCATACGCTGTTTGGGCGATAATAATCACATCTTTATTTTCCTTACGGATGAGCCTCGTAACGTCATATCCGTTCATATCTGCCAATTGAATATCCATTAAAATAAGATCAATGCCAGGGTTTTCTTGGAAAATCTTTACCGCTTCAGCTCCTGTTTTGGCAATCAGTGTTTCTTTACTAAGTGGTTTCAGGATAAAGGCGAGATACGTAGCTGATGAGGAGTCGTCTTCGGCAATGAGTACTTTTAATTTCCGTAAAGCTGGATTATTGTCGTTTCCTGAATTGTCCAGAGCCATTTTGTCGTTGTTTGTCATTACGTCATCTATTGGAATTGTAAAAAAGAATGTTGTGCCTTCACCGAATTCGCTTTCAAACCAGATCGTTCCACCCAGCAGCTCCACAAAGGCTTTGGTTATTGATAATCCCAAGCCAGATCCTTCGTATCCTCTTGAGATTCCTTCCTCGACCTGTCTGAAATGTTGGTAAATAATGTCCTGATGTTTTTGATGAATTCCGATCCCAGTATCTTTAATATAGAACTCAAGTTGGTTGTTTTTACGCGTATATCCATATTCAACACTGCCATTTTGGGTAAATTTAATCGCATTATTGATGAGGTTGGTCAAAATTGTAATTAGTTTGTCCTTGTCAGTATTAATAATGTACTCTTGCTCAGTTGGTGTTGTGTTGTATAAAAACTGTAATCCTTTTCTTTCTGCGGTTCTTCTGAAGAATTCGAAAATGGTTTCCAGTTTATTATTGATATTGGTTTGTGTCCGAAAAACAACAACCTGCTTTGCTTCAATTTTTGAAATATCAATAATATCATTGATCGTATTTAACATCCGGATGCCGCTTTTTTCGATGAGTGAAATATACTTTAATTGATCTTCACCATTAAGATTTGGTATTTTCAGCAATTCAGAAAAGCCTAAAATCCCATTCAACGGGGTTCTGATTTCATGACTCATATTGGCAAGAAAGGATGATTTTAAACGGTCGCTTTCTTCAGCTCTTTCTTTGGTTTTAATAAGATCTTGTTCGATTTGTCGCCGATCAGTTATGTCGCGGTCAATACCACTATATCCAATAAGCACTCCATTTGAATTAAACAAAGGGTTTGCTGTTGATTCAAAATATCGGTATGATCCATCTTTGTGTAACCATTCAACGACAACATTACGCCAACCTTCCTTCTTCCCAATGCAATTTTCAAGCATTGTTTTGATCGGATCGATGTAATCAGGATGTATCAAATCAAAGGTACTGGCTCCGATAAATTCATCAATACTGTAACCCAATAGTACAAAGATGGCGTTGTTACAGAAAGTGTAAACCCCCTCTAGATTGCTGATCCACACAAGGTCATTAGAGGTTTCAACCAAATGCCTGTATTTATTTTCACTAATTTTCAGGACTTCTTCAGCGAGCTTGCGCTCAGTAATATCCTTATCTGCCCCAATAAAGCCCTTTAGGTTCCCTAAATCATTAAACATAGGGATCCCATTTGTTAATAAACATACCCTATGCCCATCCTTGTGCAGATTCCAGTTTTCCAGATCAACAATCGGGAGTTTCTTTTCAACGATCTCTCGAAAAACATCTAACATATGCTCCAGCTCATCTGGAGGCATGAGGTCAAAAGGCGATTTTCCCAGGATCTCATTAACCGTATATCCCAGGATTTTCTCAATTTTTTCAGAACAATAAGTATACCTTCCCTGCGCATCAATTTCCCAGATCCAGTCAGAAGTAGATTGAATGATAGCCCGGGTTGCTTCTAAATTGGCTTTAGTAATATGGTCAGGGGAAACTTCGAAAAGGGTATCCATAATTTTATAATTGGACAATACAATAACGGCAATATATAGATGTGAATTACCCCCCCCGAGTAATTGCGCAAATATAGTATGATAATCAGATATTTTAACATATGAGATTGCGTGATACTGAAATGTTATTTTATCGTTCAAAATTGAGATTGAGAAATACTTATTAACAGAAACAGATTAGAATAGGTGAATCTAAGCATCTTTGCTTCGAAAACCTGAAAAGCTTCAGTATAATAGGATGATCATAGGTTAAAAATATCCCGATGTTAAAGAATAAATTAATACTTCTTGTAGAAGATGAGCAAGTTAATCAACAAATTGCTTTAGCGCTCCTTCAACAATGGAATGCCGAAATCGACCTGGCAGAAAACGGTCAAGAGGCTCTAAATATGTTGCAAAAGAAAGCTTACGATCTCATTCTGATGGATATATCGATGCCAGTCCTTGATGGTTTTTCTACAGCAAAAATTATCCGGAATGAATTGGGAATTACAACGCCGATCATAGCGATTTCAGCTGATGAGGGTGAAGTTTTCAAGCAAAAGGTACTAGATTCGGGGATGAACGACGCTCTTTCGAAGCCTATCAGTATGGATAGCCTGTTCGTTAAAATTGCCATTGCACTTGAAATGAAACCTGCCATTCAAAAAGATGGGAACGAGTCGGTGAATGCTCCCGATGCCAGAAATTATAAGCTTTGCGACATTGAAAAGCTCAGAAGAGTCTTGGGAATCGACACAGCTCAGCTTAAGATTATGATTCTCAAATTCCTTGAAATCACGCCTAACTACTATTTAGATATTCTTAATGCGTATGAAATTAGCGATTTCAAGGCTATCAGCCAGACTGCGCATAAATTGAAGTCAAGCCTTGAACTCCTTTCTTCTATGGAGATGATCAGCAATATCAGGCTGATCAAGGAATATGCAGAAAGTAAAGAAAACAATCAGAAACTCATACCACTCATTCATTTTTTCCGTGATGCATATCCGGAGCTGTGTAAACAATTGAAGGAAGAACTATTAAATTTAACATAGTAACCACAAGGCCATGTGTATAAATATGAGACAAAGTCTCATAATAATACACCCCCTTGTCGTTCAAAAATATCATAATATATTGAAAGGCAGATAGATATAATATTGGCATAGGTTTGGATATGGGTTGGTCAGTATCAACACTGATTAATTTTTAAACTAAACTAATATTATGAAATCAAATATATTATCGCTCGCAACTTTAAGCCTTTTGATTATTTTCTTCTTAGGCTATAAAAACACAGCTTACGCACAATCAGAGGACTTAACACTGCACCCCGACGGTGATTATTCAAACACCGGCTGGACGCCAAGTCCAATGTACACCCGTTTGAATTCTGAGGATAACGGTGCGCTTACCTCAAACAGTAATAATGATGCCGGGGTGGTTACCATGCAAAACACAAGCCATGCAGGTACTTAAACTCAAATCCACCTTTTATTTAAAGCAAATAAAACAGGATCCGGATCAGCAAGCCTGGCAACGAACATTATTATTAATGGCAACCCGGTATCAATGAAAACAATTTCTATTGATAAAGGATCTTCATTTGAGGATTATGAAGAAACCTGGACCGGGCTTAGTTTTACTCAAAGTGACATAAACTCATTAATGGTTTATTTCGCCCCTAATGTAATTGGGAGCGGAACAATTCACATCGATTTTCTTGAAGCCACTCTAAATTATAGCCAATCACAAACTTTTTCCCTCGGATGTACACTTCCTGTTCTTTCTTTGCCGGGCTCAATTTTACAAGCTTCTGCCGCAGCTAGTTGTAGTGCAAATGTTAGCTTTGCTGCCACGGCAACAGGCACTCCTTCTCCAATTCTCACTTATAGTTTGAATGGAACAACTATTACAAGCCCCTTTTCTTTCCCAAAAGGAACAAACACTGTTGATGTTACAGCCAGCAATACTTGTGGCAATGCTACTGGTAGCTTTACTGTTACAATTTCCGACAACCAAAACCCCACAATCACAGCCCCGGCCAGTGTTTCAGCCTTTACCAATACCGCTTGTACTGCAACCGGCGTTGCCCTTGGAACTCCTATCACTGCTGACAATTGTTCTGTAGCCAGTGTGACCAACAATGCTCCTTCAGCATTCGCTCTTGGAAATACCACAGTAATCTGGACCGTAACTGACGGCAGCGGCAATACTGCGATGGCATCTCAAATTGTTACA
>SESG01006501.1_pt1 | contig 15242 bp, 11 predicted proteins | sample 3171421 | NCBI WGS metagenome assembly SESG01 (sample SAMN10866946, study PRJNA518727) | freshwater metagenome | biome: subpolar coniferous forest; feature: holomictic lake; material: water; isolation source: holomictic Lake 227, 6 m and 8 m depth | place: Canada: near Kenora, Ontario | collected... | reverse complement strand
GCCTACCGCAACGACTTTTTGCACCCCGTCGACATCACCGAAGATGTGATGATCGGCCACGGCATGGCGAACTTCGAGCCCGAGACGCCCAGCGACGCCACCGTGGGCCGCCTCAGCAACGAGGAGCTGTTTGGCCGCCAGGTGCGCGACCTGATGATCGGCATGGGCTTTCAAGAGATGATTTACAACTACCTGGGCAGCAAGAAGGACTTCATCGACAAGATGACCATCAGCGGCCACGACGTGCTGCAGATTCTCAACCCCATGACCGAGAACTACGAGTTTGTGCGCAATTCGGTGGCCCCCAACCTGCTCGAAACCGAGGCTGCCAGCGCCCACGCCGTTTACCCGCATCATATCTTTGAGGTCGGCAAGATCGTTCGGCTCGAGCCCAGCGACAACCAGGGCAGCGTCACCCGCAACAGCCTGGGCTGGCTGAGCGCTGGTGCCGACGAAGGCTTCAACCAGACCAACGCGCGCGTCGCCAGCCTGTTCTACTATCTCGGTACAGATTACACCGTCAAGGAAAGTGCCGACCCTCGCTTCATTCCTGGCCGGGGTGCGGACGTGTTCGTGGGCGGCAAAAAGTGCGGCGTGTTCGGCGAAGTGCACCCTCAGGTGCTCGAAAACTGGAACATCGGCGTGCCTGCGACGCTCGGCGAGGTCGACCTCGACACGCTGCTGGTGAAGTAGGTCGGGAAGGGGGGCGCCCCCCTCACCGGTCGGTGAGGGTCGGGGTGTCTCTGGGGTGCCGTTTTCGGCTGCGCCGAAGAACCCGGCGGAACGCTCAGCGTTCGGCCGGCCCGCCGACTCCCTGGCGCAAAGTGTGGATCTCCCGGCGCAGGATTTCGTTTAGGATCAGCTATGACTCGGCCGCAGACCTAGTCACGCGGTCGGCCCCGGTTGGTCGAAAACCACGGCCTGCGCCGGGATCATAGTTCCTAACAGTACGATTTCAGCATGCTGAAAGAAACACATTGATGAGGTGAATGTTCTCATTATACTTTAAGGAATGATGCAAGACGAAAGAACCTTTGATCGTGATGGATACATGGAGCGATTGCGCCCTTTTATTGGAAAAGGCGTCATCAAGGTCATCACCGGCCAACGGCGGGTCGGCAAGAGCTACTTTCTGCGTCAGATACGGAGTGAACTGAACCGCCTGGACGCTGGCTTGCGCATCGTCGAGTTTTCCACCGAGGACGAGCGTTTTTTAGGCATTCGCGATGCGGCTTCTTTTGGGGCCTGGGTCAACGAGCAGGCGAACAACGAACGGTGTGCTCTGCTGATCGACGAGGTTCAGGAGATTGCGGGTTTTACCGAAGCCTTGGCCGTCCTTTTGGCCCGCGGCGACCGGGACTTGTACTGCACGGGGAGCAACGCCCGGTTTCTATCGGTCGATGTCCTGGGACGGCTTTCGGGCCGGTGTGTTGAGGTTCGGCTCTATCCGCTGGGTTATCGCGAGTTCCTCAGGTTCCATGCGCGCCCGGATTCCGACGAGACTCTGGCCCTCTTCCTGCGGCTCGGGGGTTTGCCCTTCCTTTACCACCTCGATTTGACCGATGAGGTCGTGTTTGAATACCTGAAAGGCGTCTACGGGACCATTCTCTACAAAGACGTCGCCGGACGGACGGGAATCCGGAACACCGACTTGTTGGAACGTTTGGTCCGATTCCTGGCCGACAACGTCGGGTCGCTGGTGAGCGCTAAGCGCATTGCGGACTTTTTGAAATCGCAGCGCAGCACAGCGTCGCCGGCGTCCATTTTGGGCTACCTGACGGCCTTGACGGACGCCTGTTTTGCCACCCAGGTTCGACGCTACGACATTACCGGCAAGCGGTACCTCGAGGTGGGCGAAAAGTACTACTTCACCGACCTCGGTCTGCGCCACGTCGTGACACCCTTCCGACCGGCGGACTTGGGCAAAGTGCTGGAAAACGCCGTATTTCAGCACCTGGTTTGTTCGGGCTGGTCTGTCGCCATTGGGCACGACAACAAGCGCGAAGTTGATTTTGTGGGTCAAAAGGGCGACAAAAGGATTTACGTGCAGGTCGCGCTGCAACTCAGGGACCCCGCCACCCTGGAGCGGGAGTTCGGCAACCTGCTGGCCCTTCGCGATGCGTGGCCCCGGTATGTCATCAGTCTTGACCCCTTGGCGGCCGGGCAGGACGGGGTGATCCACGTTCCGCTGCGTCAGTTCCTCATGAAGGAAGAGGGCTGGTAAGCCTCACCGGACCAATCAACCCCGACTCGAGGCTCCCCCGGTAACGGGTGGGGATGGTCGTGTAGTGGTTGGCCAGGGTGTTGTACACGAGCACCTCGAGGGTGTTGGCGCCCGGACGCAACGCGGGGCTCAGGTCGAAGGTCCACGGTGGCGCGACGCGTACGCCTAGCGGGGTGCCATTGAGGGTGACCTCGGCGCCGGAAACCACCCGGCCCCGGTTCCGTCGACTTGGATGGCGTTGGTCATGTTGAGCACCACGGTGTTCGGCAGGGTCGAGGGGTAAATCAGCACGTGGCCGGCCGGGTCCGGAACCACCTTGCGGGCGGGTTCATTGTAGGTCAAGGTTTCGTGGGGGTTCATGAATATCTCCTTCCAGCCCGGCAATGCGGGGAAGTATCCCCAGCCTACCCGGCAGAGCCCAACCATTCCCGCACGGGCTTGCGAATCGTTAGCACGTGGTTACGGCGTGGCGGTCGGTATCGCCGTAGCGGAGCTTGTCGATGGTTGTGAGAGTTAAGTTAATTTTTATCAGGATTTTCTGAATAATCTTAACTTAACTGTCACATCCGCTCATTCTTGTTCCATGCGACGCAAGATCATCGGGGCGCTAAGACAGTGGAAAGACTCCCCTCAGCGCAAGCCGTTGGTTCTGCAGGGGGCCAGGCAGGTGGGCAAGACCTTTAGCTTGCGCGAGTTTGGCCAGCTCGAGTTTGCCAACACGGTGCATGTGAACCTCGAGGCCCAGCAGGCTGTGGCCCAAGCTTTTCTGGAAACGGTAGAACCCCGTCGCCTTCTCCCGGTGCTGGAGGCCGCTTCGGGGCAGCGCATCGAAGCCGGGAAGACCCTGATCATTCTGGACGAGATTCAGGCGGCGCCGAGGGCCTTGACGGCGCTCAAATACTTCCGCGAAATAGCGCCCGAATACCACATTGCTGCCGCCGGGAGTCTGCTGGGCGTGGCCATCCACCGCGAATCGGTATCGTTTCCGGTGGGCAACGTCACTACCCTCAACCTGAACCCGTTCGATTTCGAAGAATTCCTGTGGGCCATGGGCCAGGACGACTTGGCGTTGGCCATCCGGGCGGGCTACCACAACCGGGAACCGCTGAACGCCGTGTGGCACGAGGAAGCCGTGATCTGGTACCGGAAGTACCTGATTTGCGGGGGATTGCCTGCCGTCGTCGACCAGTTGAGGCAAAGTGGCAGTCTGATTGAGATTCCGACGCTTCAGAACCAAATTTTGAACGACTACGTGGCCGATATGGCCAAATACACCAGCGCGAGCGAGAGCGTCAAAGTCAGGGCCGCCTACCAGTCCATTCCGGTGCAGCTGGCCAAGGAAAACCGCAAGTTCCAATACAAGGTGGTTCAGCGGGGTGGCTCGGCGGCTTTGCTCGGCGCAGCCCTGGAATGGCTGGGTTCGGCCGGCATCGTGCTCAAGTGCCAGAAGGTCCAGCCGCCGTTGTACCCTTTGGCCACGCATGCCGACCTGGCCAGTTTCAAGTTGTACCTGGCCGACACAGGCCTGCTCACCATGCGCAGTGGCATTGCACCCCAGACCCTTCTGTCACCGATGGCGTCCGACCAGAGCTTTCTGGGTGCCCTGACGGAAAACTACGTTGCCCAGGCCCTGACCGCTGCCGGGCACCCGTTGTCCTACTGGGAATCGGAGGGTCAGGCCGAGGTGGATTTTTTGGTCACGGTGGGGAGTGATGTGATTCCCATCGAGGTGAAGGCTTCCACGCACACGAGGTCGAGGAGTCTTCATCGGTTCGGTCAACTCTACCCGCCGCCGTACTCCATACGGTTGAGCACCAGAAACTTTGGTTTCGAGAATGGGATCTTTTCGGTTCCCTTGTATGCCGTGTTCTGTTTGGCGGCGTTGCGGTAGCAAATTGACCCCCGACCCCTCCCGGGGTACACTTGACTCATGGCCCTGCCCAAACTGCCCATTGGCATCCAGAGTTTTGAGAAACTTCGCACCCAAGGCTTCGCTTACGTCGACAAAACTCCCTTGATCGCGCGGATGACGGAGTCGGCGGCGGTTTTTTTGTCGCGCCCGCGCCGCTTTGGCAAGAGCCTGCTTGTCGATACCCTCGACTTGGCTTTCAGCGGTCGCCGTGACCTTTTCCAGAGCCTTTTTTTGGACCGCGACGATTCGGGTTGGGATTGGACGCGTACCAACCCCGTGCTGCGTTTTGACTTCACCACCGGCGCACCGAACGATCCCGACGGTCTGGCCGCTTTCCTGATCCGAAAGATCGAAGCTTACGGTCGGCGCTTTGGTGTCACCTCTGGCGAAGGGTCCCCCGGCGAACGGCTTTACGCGTTGCTCGAAGCCATGGCGGCCAAGGGTCTGGAAAAAGCCGTGGTGCTGGTCGACGAGTACGACAAGCCGATTCTCGACAACCTGCTCGACACCCCTCTGGCCATCCGGATGCGCGAGGTGCTGAAACAGTTCTACGGCATCCTCAAGCCTGCCGACCCCTACCTGCGCTTTGTTTTTCTGACGGGCGTCAGCAAGTTCAGCAAGGCCGGAGTGTTTAGCGGCCTGAATCAGCTCAATGACATCACCCTAGAGGAAGCCTACGGTACCGTATGCGGCTACACGCAAAAGGATGTCGACACGTTGTTTTCCCCACATCTGGTCAAGTTCGACCGCGAGGTGGTACGCAACTGGTATAACGGCTACACGTGGGGCTCCGAGGGCGTCTACAACCCTTTTGACATCCTGCTGCTTTGCGCGAACCAAGAACTGCGTCCCTGGTGGTTCGAAACCGGTACACCCAGCTTTTTGATCAAGCTGTTGCGCGAACAACCCCGGTCTCTCCCCGAACTCGACACGCTCAAAATCGGTGCCGAATTGTCCGACAGCTTTGAGCCCGAGTCGATGAGCCTGCCGGTGATGCTGTTCCAGACGGGCTACCTTACCATCAAAGAGCGGCTTGTCGATCCCGAGGAGGGCACCCGGTTTCGTTTGGGCTTTCCCAACCACGAGGTCAGGATGTCGTTCTCGCGCCTCAACTTAGTGAACCTGACCGGTGACAACGATGGAACTTCCGACAACCGCAACAGGCTACGCGACATCCTCGAAGCCGGTGACGGTCCAGCCCTGCGTGACCTATTCACGGCATTTTTCGCGTCCATCCCCGCCGACAACTACCGCAACAACCAACTGTCGCGCTACGAGGGCTTCTACGCCAGCGTGGTGTACGCCTACTTCGCCAGCCTGGGCCTCAGCGTGATTCCCGAGGACGTGACCAACCGGGGACGCATCGACCTGACGGTGATTGGCCCGCACGGCATCTGGATTTTTGAGTTCAAGGTGAAAGGCCTCGACAAGAGCGGCAGCGAGGCCCCGCTGGCCCAGATCCTTCGCAAGGATTACGCCGCCAAGTACCGGGGCCGCACCAACGCCCAAGGCAAAGTGCTCCCTCTGCGTCAGGTCGGCATCGTCTTCGACGAGGTGGCCCGCAACGTGGAGAGCTGGGAAGAGGGTTGAGAGGCGACGGTGCGTTCAGGCGCCTGGTTGACCCGCCCCCAGTTGATACGCGGCCGGGGTAACGCCGGTGTACTTTTTGAACACGGTGAAAAAGTAGTTGGGGTTGGAATAGCCCACCATCGTGGCCACCTCGGAAACCCGCAGCGTGTCGTGACCGCGAAGCAACTCCTTGGCGGCGTCGATACGCAGGCTGTTGAGCCGGTTGGTGAAGGAATCGCCGGTGGAACCGCGAAAGATCTGCCCCAGGTAAAACGCGTTCATACCAAGTTCGTAGGCCACGGTCTTGAGGTTGATTTCCTGACGGTAGTGGTCCGCGATGTACTCATTCACTTTTGCCGCCAGGTGGGAGCTGCGGCTGAGGGGAGATGTAGACGCGGGTGTTTGCGGATCTTCGGGGGTTTCGATGACCTGCAGGTACGCGTCGTGCACCAATTCCATGCCACTGACGACTTCGGAAGCCCGAAAGACGGGAAAGGACTCCCCGTGAACCACCAACGCAGCGCGGAAACGTTCCATCGCGTCGTTGGCAAACCTGGCCAGCGACGGGGCGTCGCCTGCGGAAAACAGAACCACCAGGTTGCCCGGTACGTCGCGGAAAACCTCGGCGTCCATGCCGGGCGACATCGCAACACTCGTCCGCCACACCGCTGCCCAAGCGTCAGGCACGGGATTCTGGTCGGAAGACGAGACAAGGTCGACCCGGTAGTGTGTCGCCGCCAGCGGCAGCTTGAGAAAACGGCCTTTGTCCTGCAGCTCATTGGGGCTGATGCTGCCGCTCACCCACCGTGCCAGGATGTTCCCGCGCAGGAGGGGAGCCCCTTCGGCTTCGAGCCAGTTGCGCTGGGATTCGAATTGGATCTTGTCGATGGCGCTGAGCAGGGTATTGCGCAGTTCCACGGCTTCGACGGGCTTGAGCAGGTAATTCTCGATGCCGTAGACAGCCGCCCGCCGCACGTAGTCAAAGTCGCTGAAGGCGCTCAGGATGATGCGTCGGGTTTTGACGCCGCGGTCCACCAGGTTGCGGATCAGGTCGATCCCGTCCATGACGGGCATTTTCACATCGGTAATCAGCAGGTCGATGGGTCGGGTGGTCAGGATTGCCAGAGCCTCGCGGCCGTTGGAGGCCGTCGCCACCACCTCCATCTGGTCCTCGGCCCACGGGATAAGTTCCAGCAGTCCCTGGCAAATGGTCGGGTTGTCGTCAGCGATCAGAACCGTATACATGGTACCTTAACTCCTCCCAACTCAGTGCCTTCAGGTAGATGGTCACGCGGGTGCCCGCTCCAGGTGCTGACTCAATCTCCAGTCGGAACCCCTCGCCAAAGATGAGTCGCAGACGTTCCGCGACGTTGCTCAAGCCGATGCTCTCGGTCGCCAGGGGATTCGGCGACGACAGCCGCTCTCGAACTTCGGCCAACCTTGGTGCGCTCAGGCCACAGCCGTTGTCCTCGACCACCAGCACCAGTTCGTTGCCACGGCCGAGGCCCGGATGGCCAGGGTGTTCCTTCGGCCTTCCACGAAACCGTGCTGAAAGCTGTTCTCAACAACGGGCTGGAGCACATTCCGCAGAATACCTAGCTGCCGCACCGCGGGGTCAATTTCCAGGGTGACCTCCCAGCGGGCGTCCTTGAGACTCATGATGGCGAGGTAGGATTCGGTGCGTTCCACTTCCTCTCCCAGCGTGATCAGCAGTTCTCGCCCCATCGAGAACCGAAGAAGCCGCGCCAAAGTCATGATCATTTTCTCGGCGTCGTCGGCTCCTGCAGCCCTGGCCTTCATGCGGATCTCGTCGAGGGTGTTGTACAGAAAGTGCGGGTCGATCTGCGACTGGAGGCTTTGCAGTTCGGCCTGTTTGATGCGGAGCTCCGATCGGTACTCGCGCTCGATGTGCTTCTCCAGGTCGGCACACATGGCGTTGAGGGTCAGGGCCACGTCGGAGACCTCGTCGGTGGCGCGGCTCCGTGGCAACCTGACGGTCAGATCGCCGGCGGCGATTTTATCGAGCGCTACACGGATCGAGACGATGCGGCGGGCAAAAGACCGCGATGAAAGGTAGGCAATCAAAGGTGCCAGAACGATAAAAACCAGGGCGATAATCAGCACAAACCGGTTGATGGTGTCGGCCGTCCGCCGAATTTCGCTCGCCGCCGTCACGCCCACCACCGTGATTCCCAGGGGGTTGTCCGAAAGCACCTGTACCAACTGGTCACCCTGCGCCGAGTCGGTCAGACGGCCCTCATAAGGTAGGCCGACGCCACGGCCCTGGTTGTTGAACAGAACCGTGTGATCACGAGACACCAAAGAGATGTCGGTGGCGATGGCACCTTGGTAGAACTCGGCAATGAGGCGGCCCAGCCGGGTTTGGGAAAACGACAGCTCAAGCACCGCCAGGTTTTGGTAGGTGACCACGTCTTTCAGGTTGACCATCAGGAGCAGTTCGTCGGCACCTGGACCGGCCTCGCGCGGCGATGCCACGAAATCGGCATTGAGAATGCCCAGCTGTCCGAGCATGGCCGCCTGCTGCCCGGGGCTCGCGGCCGTGCCTCCGGCAGAGGTGCGGGGAAAGCGGTGAAGCGCGCCGTCGGACTTTCTCAAAACGCTGATGGCGGTGAGATCCTCGTCGACGCCGAGCATGGCAAGAAAGTGACGGCGGAAACCCTCGTAGTCGCGGATGGAGCGGCCTTGGTCGTCCGCCCCTTCAACGGCCAGAAGGAAATCCGAAACGGTGCGGTCGGTCGTGGTTTGGGTTTGCAGGGTATCGACCAGCACCTGCCGGGCCGAGCGCAACTTGGCGTTCACGAAATCGTTCACGCGGGCCAGCACCAAACGATTGTATTCGGTCTTTTCGGTTTCGAGCACCGAGGTGATCACGGCGGCCGAGAGAACCGACAGCAGGAGGAGCCCCGCCATCATCAGAACGCTGAAAATGGCGAGCAACTTCCAGACGATGCGGTACCGGAAGGCACGAAACAGGCTCGCAATCATAAGCCTCAAGGATACCACGGACCCGCTGACCGCGAAACTCTGGAAACCATGGCTTTGCTCCAATAAACGCAGGCAATGAAGTTCAAAGCTGGCCAGTGGTATTCAAAGTTTACGGTTCTTACCCGGTGGCCCTAACGTGAAAGCATGAAATCGGACAACACCAACAGATGGTTGCTCCTGGGCATGGCGCTTCCCGCTGTACTCTTGGTTCTCGTTTTTGCGTACGGACCCATTCTCGGTTGGGCGTTTGCCTTCTCGGACTACCGCATCGGGATGGCCTTCGACAGGATGAACTTTGTCGGTTTCAAGGCTTTTGAGGCGGCGTTTACCGACCCGAGCATGTACCAGGCCATCATCAATACGCTGGCCATGAGCCTGCTGGCGCTCACCATTCTCCCGGCAGCAGCCTCTTTTGCCATTCTGGTTTCTGAGCTTCGCTACCGCCGCTATGGCCGGTTTCTGCAGACCATTGCCACCCTTCCCAACTTCATGAGCTGGGTCATCGTCTTCTCGGTGTTCTCGGTGTTTCTGTCGCAAGGCGATGGCGTTGTCAACAACCTGCTGCAAGACCTGAAACTCACCACCGAGCCCATCAATTTTCTGGGCAATGCCGACCTCACCTGGACGCTCCAGACCTTTGTCCGCTACTGGAAGGAACTGGGCTACAGCTCGGTGATCTTCTTTGCGGCATTGGCGGGCCTGGACCCCGAGTTGTACGAGGCCGCCAAGATCGACGGGGCCGGCCGCTGGGCCACCATCAAAGCCATCACCATTCCTGGCTTGATGCCCACGTTCTTGGTGCTGTTGCTGATCAACATCGGGTCCATCCTTTCCTCGGGTTTTGACCAGTACTACGTGTTCTGGAACGGCATGGTGAGTCCCGCCATCACCACGCTCGATTACTACACCTACGCCATCGGCCTCAAGAACGACGACATTCCCTACGCCACCGCCGTCAGCGTAGCCAAAACGGTGGTGAGCGTGGCGCTGGTGTTTCTGGCGAACTCGCTGAGCAAAAAACTCGCAGGCAGGTCGATTGTATGAAGAGTCCCCGTTTTCAAGAACTCGCCTTTCAGGGTGCTGTGCTGGCGGCCGTCACGGCGTTCGCTTTCCTCTGTTTTTACCCGTTCTACTACATGGCCATTTATTCTCTCAGTGATCCGGCCGAGGTCGTGAAAACACGCCTGTACTGGCTTCCCGTGGGCTTCACCTTCAGCAATTACATCGAACTGATCTCGCTCAAGGGCGTGGCTCTCGCGGCGGTGATTTCGGTTTCCCGTACCGTGCTGGGAACACTTGTGACGGTGTTGGTCAGCGCGCTCTTTGCGTACGCCCTCACCAAAGTTGACCTGCCTTTCCGCAAGGTCTTCTACCGGTTCGCGGTGATCAGCATGTACGTCAACGCCGGGTTGATTCCCTGGTACGTGGTGATGTTCAAGCTCGGCCTCAAGGACAACTACCTCGTCTACATTTTGCCGTACGCAGTTTCGGTGTTCTTTGTCATGATCATCAAGACCTCCATCGAACAGTTGCCAACTGCCCTGGAGGAATCGGCCGTGATCGACGGAGCCAACGTCTGGACCATCTTCTGGAAGATCATCCTTCCCCTGGTGACGCCCATTTTGGCGGCCGTGGCGGTTTTTAGCGCCGTGGGCCAGTGGAACAACTGGACCGACAACTTCTTTCTGGTGCGGGACCCGAACCTGCAGACTCTGCAAATGACGCTGATGCGTTATCTGATGCAGGCCGACGCGCTGGCCCAGCAGGCTCGCTCAGGCGTTTCGGCCCAAAACCTTCATGCAACGCTGTCGCCGATTGCGATCAAGATGACGCTCACGGTGATCGTCGCGCTTCCCATCGTCATCGTGTACCCGCTGATGCAGAAGTACTTTGTCAAAGGCCTTCTGATCGGAGCCGTGAAAGGCTGACGAAATCATTGCCGAGGAGGAAAGGTTGCGCTTTGCGATAGTCCGAAGGGATTGGTTCCCTGGGACCGATAGAAAAAGGAGAAATACAATGAAGAGATCTTGGAAACAGAACATGAAGACTTGGGCCGCTCTCGCATTGCTGGTGGTTCCGGCAATGGCCTACGCTGCCGATCCGGTGGTACTTCGCTACGTCGATACTCAGGGCAGCCCGGCTACCATTGCCGACGGTGTGCAGACCGACCCCGTGAGCCTGGCCCTTCAGCCCGCAACCGGTGCGGCCTTGTCCTTCGAAGCGTCGGTCAACACGGCCGACAAATACAATGTGATGATCGCCAGCGGCGATATTCCCGACCTGTTTGCCTTCGGCCCGGAAACCAGGCCCAAACTGGGCAACCTGATCCAGGCCGGTGCGCTCCTGGACTTGGCGGCGCTGGTCGACAAATACGGCCCGAACATCAAAAAGGTCGCTGGGTCCTCCCTGAACTTCAGCAAGAAGGAGCTCAGCGGTGGTACGGGCAAGCTCTACGCCATTCCGGCGCGTCTGGTTGCCGGCGGCCCGCAGAATGTGTACTACCAACCGTACGTCGGCACCCATATGCGCTGGGACTACTTCAAGGAAATCGGCAAGCCGGCCCTCAAGAGTTTCGACGATGTGGCGAAAGCAGTGATCGCCATCCAGAAAAAACACCCCACGACGCCCGAGGGCAAAAAGATCTACGGCGTTTCGATGTGGAGCGACTGGGGACTGTGGCACTACACCGTGCTCAGCGAAGTCATGCGCGGGATCCAGGGCAAAGGCGGCGCCAATTTCATCGACACGAAAACCTACGAGTATGTCGACGGTTTGAAAGACGCCCGCTCGCCCCTGTGGATCGACAGCGCCTTCTACAATAAGCTTTGGCGCGCCGGAATCGTCGACCCGGATTCGTTCACGCAAACCTTCGACCAAGCCATTGCCAAGTTCAACGCCGGACAAGTGACCATGCAGGCAGCCTATTGGGTTCTCGGGGGGCAAAACAGCACCCTCGTGAAAACCAACGCCGATTACCTTTCCATTCCCGTGGAGGGGATGAGCTACAACGCTGCCCAATACAATCCCTTGGGCAGCAAGTTCTACGTGGTTTCCGCCAATAGCAAGAACCCCGAAAAGGCCATCCAGGTGCTCAACTGGATGTACTCCGACGAAGGGGCGCGGTCTTTGCTCGACGGGGCTAAGGGCGACACTTGGACCGTCGACGCTTCGGGGAAGGCCGTTCTGACGGCAAAAGGCCTGACGCTGAAAGAAGACAAAGACTTCGTGGTCAATTCCGGTGCCCAAAAGTACCTGAACTCGACGGCACTGGACCCCCAGGCCAAGGACTCCACGGGTAAGCAGTTCATTGACCTGTTCAACGAGCCTGAGGTTCAGGCAAAGACCCTGACCGAAGCGCAGAAGGAATGGCTTGCCAACTACAAAATGGATTCGACGCATAACCTGTGGAAGAAGTTCAACGCCTTTGCGCCGAACTCCGCCTACGACCAGTTTGCACCAGTCCCCTCGGACGAGAGCAAGCGAACGTCGTCGAAGATCGACACCTACCTCAGTACTGCGATTCCCAAGCTGATCATGTCGAAGACCGATGCCGAGTTTACGACCAACAAAGCAACGATCATCAAGGATGTCAACGCGATTCAAGGGTATGCTGCCATGGTTGCCGAAACCAAGGCGAACATCGCCAAAGCCAAGGCTGCAGGCGCAGGCTACTGATCGCCCAACGCCCAGACGGAAGAACTGAACCGGGGGGCCTAGCGCCCCCCTTTTTTTGTGAGGCAACGCCGATGAGTCAGCAAAATCAAGTCCTCTGGTACCGACAACCGGCCCGTGGGTGGACAGAGGCCCTTCCCCTAGGCAATGGCCACTTGGGTGCCATGGTTCACGGCGGCCTTGCCGAGGAAAGACTCGACCTGAACGACGACACGCTGTGGTCCGGCTACCCCGCCCCATGGACAAACCCGAACGCCTTGCCAGCGCTGGAGCACGTCCGTGCCCACCTTCGCGCGGGACGGGTATCCGAAGCGCAGGCGTTGGTCGAAGGCTCGATGGTGGGCCGCTGGAGCCAGTCGTTTTTGCCTCTCGGAACCCTGGCCCTCACGTTTGCCGACAACGCTGCCACCGGTTACCGCCGCGAGCTCGACCTGACGACGGCAACCACCACCGTGGAATATCAAACGCCACAAGGACGCGTGCGGCGCACCGCGTTCGTCTCGTGCACCGACGACGTGCTGGTCTACCGCATCACCAGCGATTTTCCCCTTTCCTTTTCGCTTTCGCTTCCATCGCCCCTCCGGTCGCAGGTGACAGTTTCTGGCCAAACCCTTGTTTTGAAAGGAGAAGCTCCTGCCTTCGTCGCTCCGCATTACGTGACCACCGACGAGCCGGTGATCTACGGCGACACGCCCGAGACCACGGGGATGCGGTTCTGCGTGTTGGTCGGCGTCCAGTTGGGCAGCGGCCGTGTCGAGGCAACTGCGACGGGTCTGATGATCCACGGCAGCACCGAAGCTATGATCGTGTTGAGCAGCGCAACCAGTTACGTCGACAGCGACACCCACCCGTTTTTGTGCGGACGCGACGAGATTGCGGTCGCCACCGCGACGCTTCGTGGGGCCTTGCAAAAGACCTACGCCGAACTGGAATCGGCCCACGTCGCTGAGCATCAGCGGCTGTACAACCGGTGTTCGATGCAACTGGGCGAGGACCGCGACGCCGAGCCTACCGACGAGCGGCTCGCCAAGTGCCGGAAGGGCACGCCGGATGCGGGTCTCGCGGCGCTCGTTTTCCACTACGGCCGCTATCTGCTTCTGGGCTCTTCGCGTCCCGGAACCCAGGCGGCCAACCTGCAAGGCATCTGGAACAAGGAAATGCGCGCGTACTGGACCGGCAACTACACCACCAACATCAACGTCGAAATGAACTACTGGCCGGCCGAGGTCACCAACCTGTCGGAGTGCCACCTGCCCCTGTTTGACCTGATCCGCACGACGGCAGCGCACGGTTCCCTCGTGGCCAAGGCCCACTACGGTGCCCGGGGCTGGGTGGCCCACCACAACCTCGATATCTGGGCCACTGGGCTCCCGGCAGGTTTTGACGGGCAAGCCCCCGAGCACTGGGCCTGCTGCCTGTTTTGGCCGTTGGGGGGCGCCTGGCTGTGCCTACACCTGTGGGAACATTGGTTGTTCACCCGTGACGAGACTTTTTTGCGCGACACGGCGTACCCGCTTCTCAAAGGTGCTGCGGAGTTCTGCCTTGACTGGCTCACCGAAGGCCCGGGGGGAACCCTGACCACGATGCCGTCGACGTCGCCCGAGAACAGCTACCTCGATGCGTCGGGACACCGCCGGAGCGTCGATGTCGGCACCACTTGCGATATCGCGAGCATCCGCGAGCTGTTTCAAGCCTGCTTGGGTACCGCCAAGGAACTCAAGGTCGACGACGCGTTCGCGCAGACTGTCGAAAACGCCCTATCGCGGCTGCCGCCGTTCCGCGTGGGCCAGCATGGCGAGCTGGCAGAATGGTCGCAAGACTTCGGCGAGTTTGAACCGAGCCACCGCCACCATTCGCACCTGTATGGCCTTCACCCGGGCAGCCAGATTTCGGCCACACGAAACCCAGAGTTACTGGCCACGTGCCGCCAGTCGCTGGAGCGTCGCTCGCTGGCGGGTGTTGGCCACGGTTGGGGCCTTGCGTGGAAAATCAACCAGTACGCCCGCCTGAAAGACCCCCAAACGGCGGGCGAGTTGGCCGCCACCTGGCTTGCTACCTCGATTTACCCCAATCTGTTTGACCTTCATCCACCGCTCTCCGAAAGCGAAACCGAGGTGTTCCAAATCGATGGCAACTTCGGCTTTACGGCGGCCGTGGCCGAAATGCTGCTGCAAAGCCATGAAGGGTTCATCGAGCTGCTTCCTGCGTTGCCGCCCCTGTGGCAAACCGGCCAAGTCCACGGCTTGCGGGCACGCGGTGGGCTCGAGGTGAGTTTGACCTGGGATGGCGGCGAACTGGTGGAAGCGGTTCTGGTGCCCGACCGCGACGCCGAGGTGACGGTGGTTTATCGCGGGCAGTGTCAGATTGTCAGGTGTTCGGCAGGTCGAAAAAGCCTTGTGAATTGGTTCGACTAAGGCACCGATAAGTCCAGACCTGAAGCATCACTCCAGGATTGCCCGTTATCAAAAACTTTCTGGATCGACGAAGAACTCCCTGTTGTAACCGAATCTTTCATGGTAATATCATTAAGATTCTGGTAAGACAGAATCTTTTGGAGTTCTTCATGCAGGATATTCGTCGCGAAGTCTATCTCTCCCGCATCGCTCCTTTCATGAACAAGCCCGTCATCAAGGTAATTACCGGAATGCGCCGGGTGGGAAAGAGCAGTCTTGTACGGCTGCTAATCCAGAACCTCAGGGATTCGGGGGTCCCCGATTCGTCCATTCTTTACCTCAACCTCGAGTCGCTCGAGTGGGATTCTCTCCGGTCGTATCAGGATCTGAACGGTAAAATCCGAACCTACTTCGAAACGGTGGCCAGTCCACGCTACGTGTTTCTTGACGAGGTCCAGGAAATTCC
>SESG01006294.1_pt1 | contig 15243 bp, 14 predicted proteins | sample 3171421 | NCBI WGS metagenome assembly SESG01 (sample SAMN10866946, study PRJNA518727) | freshwater metagenome | biome: subpolar coniferous forest; feature: holomictic lake; material: water; isolation source: holomictic Lake 227, 6 m and 8 m depth | place: Canada: near Kenora, Ontario | collected... | reverse complement strand
AGCAACATCATCGGTTTTAATGTTGATGGCGTAATCCATAATGAGTTGCAATCAAAAGATGTCATGCAGCAATGGTTTATCGAACACAGTAATCCTAATAATTTCAAAGGAAGTATCGGCGAGGCGATGGCTGATGCAGATATATTTATTGGTGTTAGCGCACCTAACGTATTGACTGAAGCAGATGTTGCATCAATGGCCAAGGGCGCAATTGTTTTCGCACTTGCAAACCCAGATCCTGAAATTGATCCCGTGATTGCGCGCAAATACGCAACGGTTGTCGCAACTGGACGCAGCGATCAGCCAAATCAAATCAACAACGTTTTAGCTTTCCCCGGGATCTTCCGTGGTTTGTTGGATGCTAACGCTAGTAAAGTCTCAGATCAGATGCTACTTGCTGCCGCTGCAGCGATTTCAGAGTGTGTTTCACCCGAACAGCTCAACACATCATTTATTGTCCCAAGTGTTTTCGATCCCAACGTTGTGAAGGCTGTAGCTGCGGCGGTTAAGAAGTCAGTGTGATCGAGCTAGCCGCCTCTTTTGATTCTCAGTTCGCCTCAATCGCGCCATTCTTTCTCTACCTACTTATTGGCGTAATAATCTTTGTAGAAACAGGCATCCTTTTGGGGTTCTTTCTTCCAGGTGATTCAGTTTTGTTTAGCGCTGGATTGGTCGCTGCTGCGCACGGAAACATAAATATTTTAATCCTAGTCTCAGTTATTTTCTTGGCTGCATTCTTTGGCGATCAGGTCGGATTCGTATTAGGTAGAACTATTGGGCGGCCTTATCTCGAAAAACATAACGGACCCAGAATTCAGAAGATGATCGAGCGTTCTGAGCGTTTTTATGAACAAACCGGTTGGTGGGCTGTAGTTGCAGCCAGATTCTTCCCGTGGGTTCGTACCTTTGTTCCACCTATTGCTGGTGCGTCAAAAATGAATTACTACAAGTTTTTATCAGCAAACGCCTTAGGTGCTTTGTTGTGGGGTGTCGGAATTACATTAGCTGGATACTACGCAGCAACGCTTCCGTGGGTTAAAACATCATCCTACGGAATTGCTGCCTTCTTTATTACTGCCTCTGTGGTTTCTTCACTCGTGAACTACCTACGCCACCGGCGATAACGCCGGCATATGTCATTGCAATGCCAGTTACTAAATAAGCACTAACGCTTACTCCATCTGTTGGTGACACTAAATCAATAATTAACGATCCGGCCAGCTGTCCGCCAACGCTAAACAATGTAAATGTGAGAACGCCTAAATGCTGAACAATTGTTGATGTAAAAGCAATATAAATTACTCCAATTGTTCCACCTGTATATATCCACCATGGTCCAGTGGGTAGAGGTGAGAGATCAATGAATCCGAGGATAACTGCCGTGACTATTACAATCAACAAAAATGTCGCACCGGTAGCGAAGTTGAGTAAGGAAGTTGTAAAACTTTGATGAGAGTACTCATTTATTTCGCCATTTAAAGCTCGCTGCACTGCAACGATTGCACCTGCAATGCAGCCGGTAGTTACTGCAAATAAGGAAAGATTATTGGCATCAATTCGATCCCACACTGACACCAGAACGGCTATGACAGTTAAAACCGCAGCTAATACGCGACGTATCGAGATTAGCTTTTTGCCGCCGCCTGTTAGCCCAATTCTGTCCACCACTAGTGACATTGCAGTCTGACCCGCAATTGATGCAACTGAAAAGATCGCGACACCTATCAGTGGAACGATCTGTGACTGCATTGCTACAAAGCCCCCGCCCAGCGCGCCAGCAAACAACTTCCATCGTGCGATCTCTTTGCGAGCAATTGCGCCGCGTAGGTTTCTAATTCCCTCTTTGATGTGTGGAGAAAAGGGCGTAATCAGAAGGATGATTAGCAATCCCGAACTAAATGAAACTAGCGCTGCTTGTAATCCATTATCTAATCGATGTGAAAGCTCTCCGTTGGCGCGCGCTTGCAAGGCAATCATTGCCCCAGATAGGGCTGCCAAAAAATCTAAACGCATTGTGCGAGGTTATCAAGAAAAGCAAAAGCCGGGCGGGACCCTCGTAGCCCACCCGGCTTTAACCTTATTGATTTGTTATCCGTTAAAGACTGTATTCCAATCAGTAACAGTTAAGAGGTAGTACTGACCTCCTTCAACCGTTGCATTGTCAACGATTGTCTTTTTACCAGAATTTGTTCGAACCAAATCTGGGCGAGAAGGTGTTGTGGCACCCTTAGCGGTTGCATCAACAACAGTCACACCGCTGTATGTGTGAATCTGTGCGTTCAAGAAGAAGTAAGAGTTCTTGTCATTACCCTTACGGATTAGCGCAGTTGCATCGATGATTCCACTTGATTCTTCATCGATTGTCATGAAGTTTGATCCTGTTGCAGTGAAGTACTTAGGGTCGAACTGTGCAACAGTTGCAATCTTTGCATCCTTGATTCGGTAAGCAAGCAAACGTGCAACGTGTGCGTTGTTACCTGGATCTTCCTGAATCATGATGACGCCATCTTTTGTCAGAGTTAGATTGTCAGGCTTGCTCAAGAACGGAGCTTCTCCACCGTTAAGCAATAGTTCAAGCTTTGCACCTAGCAATGGGTTCTGTGCATCCTTAAATGTGAGGCGCCATAGTCCGCCGCCATCACGTGCAATGCCTGGCTCTGAAGGATTGTCCTTTGTTGCTACTGGGTCCTTGTTTGACTCTGTTGTGATGAAGTAGAAGACATCTGGGTTATTTGGGTCCCATTCGCCATCTTCAATACGTGAGAATCTAAATCCATTCTCGCGTGCTCCCTTTGCAAAGCCTGCAACATCTGTGTTCCATTCAATCTTCTTGAATGTCGCATCTACTGGTGTTGACTTTGCAATCGTTGTGCGGAACACGTTGTCATCAGTGATTGTTGGTACGTTTAATACGTACAAATCACCGTTTGTAAGTCCGGCCTTGTCTACAGATGATCCTGTTGACTGCTTCTTTCCAAGGTACATGTGAAGTTGGCTATCTGTAGCAGAACCATCTTCGTTAATCAGTGCCATTGTGTTAATTCCTGGCTTACGTGTAGGAATAATATTTTCCATTGAGAGCATACCTACGCGAGGAAGTTGGTATCCAGTTCCATTCATGTCAAAAGCAAATCCGCGTGAGTTATCGCCTACTTCTTCACCAGTTGTGAATAGTGCGCCCTCGTAGCCGATGCCGTTATAAATAAAAGTTCCTTCAGGTGAGTATGTTGCTGAACAGAAACGGCTGATTCCCCAACCGAATGATCCTGCTGCAGCTCCTGTTGGTTCACCACCAATTGGTGTGTCCTGATACTGACTTGTCTTGTAGTTCCAGTACTTGATGCTGTTATACAAGTTTCCAGCAGATGTAACTGTCTTTGAAGTCGGGCTGAAGTTCATTGAAGTGATTGATACACCCCACTGGCTGGTATCTGACTTGCTGCGTAGTGCAACTTTGTCTGTAATGGCAACTTCGTGGTTTGAAAGCAAAGTGATTCCGCCACGTCCGTTATCAAAAGCGCCCATTCCATCTGGAATACCGCGAATAATTGTGCCGCCAACTGTGTCGCCAGTTGTGACGATTGGCGTTAGAGATACTGCGCTATTTGTAGAAATCATGTAGATAGGTTTCTTTGTTGGCCATGTTGCAGCGCTCAAAGAACCGACGAGTGCGATTGCGACAAGCGCAATGATGCTCTTCTTGAGTTTCATAGTTCCCATTCCTAAATAGAGGTTTGGGAGAAGTGTTCTTTACGGTCCCCAAACAGTTAGGGGACGCAGAGGAAACCCTTGGTAAATCAAAAGTGAACTTTTAGGCGTGGGTTCCGTGGAACTCGCGCTTGTCTGCGATCCAATCCATGAGTGCAAAGAGAACACCAGAGGCAACAAAAGTTAAGTGAATAACGATTCTCCACTTTGTGCCTCCGCCAACATGATCCTGACCGGCTAATTCAATGAAGTCCTTTAATAGTTCAATCACTGAAATCGCTACAAGTGAACCAATCAACTTGATCTTTAGACCACTGAAATCAATCGTTCCCATCCAATGCGGACGATCCTTGGATTCTGTTGCCACATCAATGCGAGAAACAAAGTTTTCGTATCCTGCGAAAATAACCATCAAGATTAGATTCGCAAGCAATGTCAGATCCAGTAACGCTAATAGGTCCAGGGTAAAACTCTGTGGGGTTGCTTCTCCAATATGAAGAGCTAGATGATAAAACTCAATGACAAACCGGAAGCAGAGAAGAACCAGTGCTCCGACTAACCCCAAGTACAAAGGGGCGAGTAAAAAGCGAGAACGGAAAAGAACTACTTCAATAGCATGTGACAGTTGGCTCATGTAGAAATTTTAACTCAACCCTCTAAAGAAAGCGTGACGTGCAGCCAATCTTCTTCAAGTTTTGCTGCCTCTGCGCTCAAAACTAGAAGCTCTGAAGCAATCGCAACTAGCCGATCAGCATCAAAAGCAGCGGTTTCTTGTTCAGCAGTTAGTGTTGCAATGGCTGCATTGCATTTTTCAATCTGACGTTCAAGACGGGTTAAATCTTTCTTTAATTGACGTTGCTCTGCCGCGTTAGAAGTTTTCTTTTCCTTAACAACAATCTCAACCGAGTTCAATGCTTCGGATCGTTGTTCAAGATATTCATCAACCCCACGCGGTAAGTCGCGCACTTTTTTGTCTCCCAATAATCCAACAAATCGATCGCATACACGTTCTAGGAAGTAACGATCGTGAGAGATAACAATTAAAGTACCTCCATAGCTATCTAACAAATCTTCAAGTTCGGTCAGGGTTTCGATATCAAAGTCATTTGTAGGTTCATCAAGAAGTAAAACATTGGGGCTATCCATCAATAAACGAGTCAATTGCAGGCGTCGTTTTTCTCCCCCTGATAAATCCCCAACTGGTGTCCATTGTGATTCTCGATCAAATCCCAATCGCTCGCACAACTGTGAAGCAGAAAGTTCGCGGCCACCACCTAACTCAACGCGATTTGCGATCTTTTCGACCGCTTCAAGAACACGCCAAGTTGGATCTAATTCATCTAGATGCTGAGTCAAAAACGCTGCCTTAACCGTTATGCCAGTTACTAACTTGCCTGCAGTCGGTTGAATTTCCCCAGTAAAGGTGCGCATTAATGTTGTTTTGCCAGCGCCGTTAACTCCAACGATTCCAATGCGATCTCCTGGACCAATGTTCCAATACAGATCATCAATAAGTTCGTTATCACCAAGCTTTACTTGCACATGATGTGCTTCATAAACAGTTTTGCCCAAACGATTAAGCGCAAACTTTAGTAATTCACCTTGATCACGTGGTGCTGGCTCATCTGCAATTAAAACATTTGCAGCATCAATTCGAAACTTTGGTTTAGATGTTCTTGCCGGTGCACCGCGGCGAAGCCAGGCAAGTTCTTTCTTAATCAACATATTGCGACGCTGATCCATTACAGATGCTTGGCGAGATCGTTCGGCTTTAGATAAAACGAATGCGCTATATCCGCCGTCATACTCTTCAACTTTGCCTTCTACGACTTCCCAAGTGCGCTCTGTTACTGCATCTAAGAACCAACGATCGTGTGTTACGACTACGACCGCTAAACCTTTTCGATTATTAATATATGAAGCAAGCCAGGCAACACCTTCGACATCTAGATGGTTAGTTGGCTCATCAAGCAAAATCAAATCAAGTTCATTAATAAGCAGTTTTGCTAAACCTACTCTGCGACGCTCACCACCAGATAGCTGCCCAAACTTGCGATCGAAGATGTGATCATCAAAGCTTCCAAACAATCCGGTAAATACTTCACGGATATTTGGATCACTAGCCCACTGATGTTTTTCGGTATCGCCTAATACAACTTCACCAACAGTGCTGTCAGGATTTGCTAAATCAACTTGTGATAACAAACCAATCTTTGCACTATTTGATTTTGTTACACGCCCAGAATCAGGAGGCTCAATACCTGCCATAACTTTCATTAATGTACTTTTGCCAGATCCGTTTCGACCAACAATTCCAATTCGATCGCCCTCGGAAACGCCAAGCGAGACGCCTACTAACAGCTCTTTGATATCAAAGGCTTTAGAGACATCTTCGATGTTTACAACATTGCGCGCCACGGTAGGAGAGCGTACCTTTCCCTCATGAAGGTAACTGACCGCGAATACGCACTAGAGCTCGATAAAAATGATCCGTTGGCACATTTCAAATCACAATTTGTCGTAGGTGACCCCGAAATGTGTTATCTCGACGGTAATTCATTGGGGCGCTTACCAAAAGCAACGGTTACTGCAATCAATGATTTCATGACCAAAGAATGGGGCCCAGAAGTTGTTACTGGCTGGAGTCATTGGGTTGATGAAGCACAGCCCACAGGTGACCTATTGGGTGCAGCGGCGTTAGGTGCAGCTGCTGGTCAGGTGTTGGTGTGTGACACAACATCAGTAAATTTTTATCAACTGTGTCTGGCTGCGATTCATGCGCGCCCGGGTCGTAAAACCATAATCACGGATGCTGCAAACTTTCCAACGGATAGATACATCCTTGATGGAATTGCAAAGCAGTTTGGCTTAAATCTTGTCATTATTGATAATGAAGATCCAGCAATTGCTAAGCATGAACGCATCACAACAGAAGTCCTTGCGCCATATCTAAATGATGATGTTGCAATGGTGACTCTTGAAGTTATTCAATACCGATCAGGTGCACGCACAGATTTGAAATCAATTACTGATCAGGTCAGAGCAATTGGTGCTTTAGTTGTCTGGGATGCCAGCCACGCAGTTGGTGCAATTGAATTAAATCTGGATGCAAACGGTGTAGATCTGTGTGTTGGATGTACATACAAGTACGGAAACTCTGGACCTGGTGCGCCAGCTTGGCTCTATGTTTCAAAGCGAGTTCAAAATGAGTTACAAGTTCCGATTCAAGGTTGGTTTGCACAAGATGCACAATTTGAAATGGGCCCAGTATTCCAACGCTCACAAACTATTCGCGGTTTTCAGATTGCTAGTCCCTCATTAATGGGTATCCGTTGCGTACAAACTGCATTTTCAATGATCAAAGAAGCTGGAATAGCTTCGATTGCACACAAAGCAGCCGTTGGAACTCAGATGATGATCGAACTTTATGACGCTTGGCTAGCACCTCTTGGTATCGAACTAAATACATCGCGTGATGCAAGCGAACGTGGTGGGCATATTTCACTAGTCCATCCAGATGCTGCGCAAATATGCGTGGCTATGCGCACGATTTCAAATGTAATTCCTGATTACCGAACACCTAATTCAATCCGTTTGGCGATATCTCCGCTACCGACTTCTTATGTTGAAATCTGGGATGGGTTTGAACGAATGCGAGATTTAGTGGCATCTGGCCGCTATAAAGAGGTTAAAGAGGGTGGGTCTCGCGTCACATGAGCGAAAACTTTGATTCAGCACTTACCTACACATCGTATTTAGCAGTTGATGAACTTCTTAAACTGCAGCGCCCACTTTCCATTGGCCCAGAACATGATGAGATGCTTTTTATCATCATCCATCAAACCTATGAATTGTGGTTTAAACAATTAATTCATGAATTCAAGCAAGCACAAGTTGCAATGGAATCAGGCGATTCACATTACTCGCTAGCTATTTTGGGACGTATCCGAACAATTCTAAAAGTGTGTGTTACACAGATCGATATTTTAGAAACAATGACACCGCTGCAATTCAACGCTTTCCGTTCATATCTTTCTTCATCTAGTGGGTTCCAATCCGCGCAGTTCAGAATGGTTGAAGCATTGTTGGGTCGCCGTGATAGCAAGATGGCTGGACACTTACCGTTAGACATACAAGAGCAGATAAAAGAAATCACTGCACGCAATAGTGTGTGGGATTCGGCGCTTGTTTATATTTCAAAGCGTGGCCATGCAATTCCACACGATGTTTTAAATCGCGATAAATCGACTGGCTATGTTGCAAACACCGCGGTGCAGGAAGTATTGCTCGAAGTCCATCGCAAGGATCCTGAATCTGCAATGGTCTGCGAGCGCTTGGTAGATATTGATGAAGGAATGCAAGAATGGCGCTATCGTCACGTGAAAATGGTGGAACGAACTATTGGCCACAAAATTGGGACTGGTGGATCAAGCGGAGTTGCTTACTTAAGTAGCACCTTATTTAATCCAACTTTTCCAGATCTCTGGGAGATCCGATCTAGTTTTTAGTTAGGCAATCCTTTAATTACGATCTCTGAAAGCTCCTTGCGTGTACGAGGTGCTACTTCACGATCATAGGCAGGACCTTCTAATTGTTCTGCAGGTGCTTGCTTGCCAATAGCCATAATCACAATAGGAACTGCGCCATCAAATAACACTGCTGCTTTTTCATGATCAAAGCCGGCCATCTGATGAACAACAAATCCGCGATGATGAGCTTCGATAGTTAATTGTGATGCGGCTAAGCCACAGTCATACATAAATGTTGGAATCGCAGTTCCATCTGCCTGTGCCGGAGTTCCAGCAATTGCAATAAAGGCTGCTGCGCGCTTTGACCAGCTTTGGTTAAAGGGGACTAAACATTCGAGCAGTGCTGTGAAATTTGAGTCATCTCGTGTGCCTGCGATTAACCGCCATGGCTGGAGGTTATTGGCTGATGGTGCCCAACGAGCGGCTTCAAGTAAGGCCAACAGATCTTCTTTTTCGATAGTTGCTGTTGCATCAAGTGAACGTGGGCTACGACGCTCTGCAATGAGATCGTGAATTTCTACTGAAGTTTTTGCTCTAGTCATCCGTTCAGTCTAATAGACAGATACGATCAGCGCATGTCGGGATGGATTCACACAACTGCTGATTGGCTGATTGCGCATAACTTACAACTACCGCTTTTTATTCTGCTTATTCTCTTTGCATTTCTAGAAGCAGCCGCATTTGTTGGCTTTATATTGCCAGGTGAAACTTCACTATTAATTGGTGGTGTTCTCGCCCACTCACACGTGTGGTCTTTTTGGTTATTTTTAATCTGCGCGATTGTCGGCGCAATTGCCGGTGATTCAGTTGGATATGAAGTTGGTAAACATTTTGGAGCACGCATCAAAGTAAATCGCTTAGGGCGGCTTGTCGGAGAAAAGCGCTGGCGCATTGCCGAACATATATTTTCTAAGTACCACGGTGGGGCAATTTTCTTTGGCCGGGCACAAGCATTGCTTCGCGCACTTATCCCAGCTATGGCCGGAATGCACAATGTTCCATATCGAACATTTTTGAAATGGAACGCTGCGGGCGGGATTGTTTTTTCAACAATAATTGTGTCTTTGGGGTATCAATTCGCAAATTCACTGTCTGCGCTAGAAAAATACCTAAAGTACTGGGCACTTGGGTTCTTAACCTTAGTTGTAATTATTGTAATACTTATTAAACGTAATCTTGAAGAAAAGATTGTTAAAGAGTAATCAATTTCTTCCATAGTAAATAAAAATCGCAACTATGGACAGGACCGCGCCACCCGAAATGATGAAGTACTTAACCCATGGCTTCATGCCTGTCTTTTCAGCCGCCTTTGCTGCGATGCGCTTGGTATGCATCATTACTTCACCAGCCCATGCAAACTCTGTTGCCAAAATACCTAAACCAGCCAGCAGAACAAGAATTCCAGGTCCTGGGCCGATCAACGCAACAGCTCCTGCAACAGTAACTCCACCACCGATTAATCCAATGAAAATTCGCCACGCAAGGCGACCTGCTTTTGTACGTTTAATCCAGGTGCGAAACTTCATTGCATTATTTCCACAGTCATAGTTTCCCTAAACTTTAATTGCTCCACGAAGAATGTAGTGGACGACCTTCAGCGTAACCTGCAGATGATTGAACGCCAACAGTTGCTTTCTCAGCAAACTCTTCGATGTTCTTTGCACCTGCATAGGTAAATGAAGAACGAACTCCTGCAATTATTTCATCTAGCAAATCTTCGACTCCAGGACGAGCGGGATTTAAGAACATACGTGATGTTGAAATTCCTTCTTCAAACAAAGCCTTACGGGCTCGATCAAAGGCATCTTCCTGCGAAGTTCGTGCAGCAACGGCGCGAGCAGATGCCATTCCAAAAGATTCCTTATACAAGCGACCATTTGCATCACTCTGTAAATCTCCAGGTGATTCATAGGTTCCTGCAAACCACGAACCAATCATCACTTGAGACGCACCTGCAGCTAAGGCCAGCGCAACATCGCGCGGATGGCGAACTCCACCATCGGCCCAAACGTGTGCCCCAAGTTTTTTAGTCTCTGTTGCACATTCCAGAACCGCTGAAAATTGTGGCCGTCCGACACCTGTTTGCATGCGAGTTGTACACATTGCACCAGGGCCAACGCCAACCTTGATGATGTTGGCACCGGCTTGTACTAAATCATGCGCGCCTTGAGCGGTAACAACATTGCCAGCAACGATTGGAATTGTTGGATTTATTGAACGAATTGCAGCTAAGGCTTCCAGCATCTTCTTTTGGTGACCATGGGCTGTATCGACTACTAATACATCTGCGCCAGATTCAATAAGTGCTGAAGCTTTTGCTGCAACATCACCATTAATTCCAACTGCTGCTGCGATTCGTAATTTGCCATGTGCATCAAGTGCTGGTGAATACAAAGTCCCACGCAATGCACCGAGTCGCGTCATGATTCCGACTAAGTCGCCATTTTTTGCAACAACGGGCGCCAACTTGTGACGATGTTGATTCAAGAATTCAAATGCTTCACGAGCACCAAGTGTGTCTGACATTGTAATTAAATCTTTGCTCATGACTTGATGCAATTGTGTAAAGCGATCAACGCTTTTGCAATCCTCTTCAGTAATAATTCCAACAGGCTTTCCGCCTTCAACAACTACAACGGCTCCGTGTGCTCGCTTATGTAACAAACTGACGGCATCGGCAACAGTTGATTGTGGTGACAAAGTAATTGGAGTATCAAAGAAGGGGTGACGTTCTTTCACCCATTTAATAACTGAATCAACAACAGTGTGTGGAATATCTTGCGGGATTACAGTTAAGCCGCCTCGACGTGCCATTGTTTCTGCCATGCGTCGGCCAGCGATAGCGGTCATGTTTGCAACAACTAAAGGAATTGTTGTTCCGGTTCCATCTATTGATGAAAGATCAACATCCATTCTGGATGAAAGTTCAGATCTGCTGGGCACCATGAAAACATCGTCATAGGTGAGGTCGTGGGTAGGTTCGTTAATGAATCGCACGTAGGCAAACAATACTCAGGTAGAATAGAAGAATGTCTAAACCACTCATTTCTGTACGTGGGTTGACCAAGGTTTTCGGGGATTTCACAGCTGTAGACGGCATTGATTTCGACGTGGCTAAGGGTGAGTCCTTTGGATTACTGGGCCCTAACGGTGCTGGTAAATCAACCACCATGCGCATCTTGGCCGCTACATCGACCCGTACTTCTGGCACCGTTGAAATCTTAGATAAAGATCCAGAAAAGTTTGGTCCACTTGTTCGCGCACACTTAGGTGTTGTTCCGCAGCAAGATAATTTGGATGGCGAGTTAACTGTTACTGAAAACTTATTTATCTATGGGCGGTATTTTGGGCTTTCAAAAAAGTTTATTAAAGTAAAAGTTGAAGAGCTTCTTGAATTTGCACAGCTTGAAGAAAAGCGTGATGTTAAGGTTGAAGCTCTTAGCGGTGGAATGAAACGTCGTTTAACAATTGCACGTGGTCTTGTGAGTGAACCAGATATTTTGTTATTGGATGAACCAACAACTGGTCTTGATCCTCAAGCACGACATATCTTGTGGGATCGCTTGTTCCGCTTAAAGGAACAAGGAGTGACTCTGGTTCTAACAACTCACTTCATGGATGAAGCAGAACAGTTGTGTGATCGCCTTGTTGTGATGGACAAAGGCGCGATTATGGCCGAGGGCACGCCACAAGGTTTGATCAAAGAGTATTCAAGCAAGGAAGTTCTTGAGGTTCGCTTTGGAAGCGATCGCAACAAAGAAGTTGCTCCGCAGTTATCGCAAATGTGTGAACGAATGGAAACTTTGCCCGATCGTTTATTGATGTACACCGAAGATGGTGAAAAATTGCTAGAACAAATTGCGGCTGCCAATCTGCATCCAACTACATCTTTGGTTCGTCGTTCATCGCTAGAAGATGTTTTCTTACGCCTAACCGGAAGAACGCTGATTGAATGAACACCGGTATTGATGTCCCTCAGATTCAACGTTTTGGATCTTTGTATATAGCTTCTGCTCGCTTGAAATCTATGTCTAAATGGAAAGCGATTATCGCCGCCGTGGACATCGGAAATCCCCTGTTTTACTTGATCGCAGTGGGCATCGGTATCGGTGTTCTAGTTGAAAAGGGTTCTGGGACCAGCGGTACAAACGGCATCAAATACATTGCTTTTATCGCCCCTGCCCTTCTAGCAAATACCGCTATAACCGGCGTTATGGATGAAACTGTTTTCCCAACAATCGAAGGTTTTAAATGGCGCAAGCTATTTTTCGCACAAAACGCAACACCAATTACGGGGCGCCAAATTGCATTGGGTGTTTATTTAGCTGCAATTTGCCGAGCAATTTTCAGCGTATCTGTGTATTACCTTCTTTTGCTGGCATTTAATGTGGTCGATGTTGGAATCAGCCTGCTGTTAATTCCTATCGCGGTTTTGGGTGGTAGCGCATTTGGTGCAATTATTTTGTACTTTGCTGCAAAGATCGAAAAAGATGATCAATTCTTTAACATCCTTGGTCGCCTGGTGATCATGCCAATGTTTTTATTTTCTGGCACATTCTTTCCACTATCTTCAATGCCGATTTACCTGCAGCCAATTGGATGGATTTCACCGCTGTGGCACACAACCGAACTTGGTCGCGAGGCGGCATTTGATTATGGAATCAGTGGGCTCATGGTTGTTGTACACCTTATTTATCTTTTCACTTTAGTAGCTGTAGGAGTTGTCCTATCCCGCCGTCAGTTTGAACGGAGGTTAGCCAAGTGAGTGCCGCAGTTGATATTGCCGAAAAAAGTAAGTCCAGCTCTATGTACGCCGGCCGCCCCCATGTCTTGCTAGAACGAGGTTGGTTAGCTTTTAGATCATCAACATGGATTCCAGTTGTGACAGGATTTGTTGAGCCAGTGCTTTTCCTCTTGGCGTTTGGATATGGCATGGGTAACCTGGTCGGCGATGTAACTATTGGAAACACAACAATTGATTACACAGCATTTATTGCACCAGGTTTGCTCGCAAACAGCGCGATGAATGGTGCAATTTATGATTCAACTTGGAACGTATTCTGGAAATTAAATGAATCTAAGTTGTACAAAACAATGCTTTCAACGCCTCTTGGGCCTATGGATATTGCACTTGGAGAAATAAGTTGGGCCTTACTTCGTGGCCTTGTTTATTCTTTAGGATTTCTAACAATCGTTACAGTTTTAGGAATTACACCTAGTTTCTGGGCGCTATTGGCTATCCCCGCTGCATCACTAGTTGCATTTGGCTTTGCATCATTTGGAATGGCGATTACTTCATACTTTAAGACCTATCAGCAGATGGGCTTCATCAACATTATTTTGTTGCCGATGACCTTGTTTTCGGGTTCGCTTTATCCAATTTCGGTTTATCCAGATTGGCTAGAAAAAGTAATCATGGCACTTCCTTTATGGCATGGAATTGCTATGGTCCGCGCTTTCTGGTTTGGCGATGTAAACGCAGGGGTACTCGTTCATGTCGCATACTTTTTGGTGATGATCTCCGCAGGGTTATTCGTGACTTCTCGCCGGTTACGAGCGCTTTTCTTGCGTTAATGCGAGGCGGGGTTGCTTTTTAATTAAAGAGTGAGAGAATTACCGCTAGTTAAGAAATTAACTAAAACGAACCGGGAGAGTACTTCTCAAACGAGTTTCAAAAGCTGAAACCTTTGCCGTACAAGTTTTACAAATGCTGACACAAACGAACCACAAGCAAACATTTAGATTTGTCCCTACAACATCAGTTCCAGTAGACCCGCAGAGGGTTGAAGCTATTCTCAAGCAAGAATGGGAACTATTTACTAAAAATACTGGCAAGAGCGCCGAAGAAAGTCGTCGTTCATTCAAGTCCTTGCCACTGGGTGTTACTTCAAGCTTCCAGCACTGGGACCCATACCCAATCTCAATAGCTTCTGCCAAGGGCGCATACATGACCGATGTTGATGGTCGCCAACTTTTAGATCTTTCCATGGGTTTTGGCGCAATGTTTGCTGGTCACCTAAATCCAATAGTGATCGAAGAAATTCAAAGCTCATTAACAACAGGAATGCTTTTTGTAACTCCATCACCAATTTCAACTGATGCTGCGCAAATGATTTGTAACCGATTTAAAATTGACCAAGTCCGCTTTACTAATAGTGGAACTGAATCAACAATGTACGCAGTCCGTGTTGCACGCTCAGCCTCAGATAAAATGGGAATTCTCAAAGTAGAAGGCGGTTACCACGGTAGCTACGACCCATTTGTTGTATCAAGCAAGCCTGCATTAGATGTCATTGGTGATCCTGAAGAACCAATTCCTGCAATCGATTCAAACTTGGTTCCAGGAGATATCTACGTAGTTCCTTACAACAATATTCCTGCACTTGAAGCAATGTTTGAAAAGAATGCCTCAAAGATTGCCTGCTTTATCGTCGAGCCTGTTCTAGAAAACCTCGCAATTATTCTGCCCGATGAAGGCTATCTAGAACGCGTTCGCGAATTGTGCGATGAGTACAACGTCATTCTTATCTTTGATGAGGTAAAGACAGGGCTGACAGCTGGCGCGCACGGTGCCTCTGTTCGTCTAGGCGTTGAGCCAGATCTAATTACGCTTGCTAAATCAATTGGTGGCGGAGTTCCTTTAGCTGCATTTGGTGGAAAAAAGAAGTACATGGATTTTGTAACAAACGGCAAGATGGCGCACTTCGGCACATTTAACGGTAATCCCCTTGCAATGGCTGGTGTTCGCGCAATTGATCGCCTTTGTTCAGATCAAGCACTCGCTGATGCTGAAACACTTAACCAACAAGCACTCAATCGCATCAGTGAAATTATTGATGAATACCAATTACCTGCACATACAGTTGGTTTTGGCGTAAAGGGCTGCGTTACTTGGTCTACAACACCTGTTCGCAATTATCGCGATTACAAGGCTACTGATTTCGGAATTGCTGAAGCACATTGGTTGTTCGCACTCAATCGCGGAATTATTACTCCACCGGGACTA
>SESG01005604.1_pt1 | contig 15256 bp, 14 predicted proteins | sample 3171421 | NCBI WGS metagenome assembly SESG01 (sample SAMN10866946, study PRJNA518727) | freshwater metagenome | biome: subpolar coniferous forest; feature: holomictic lake; material: water; isolation source: holomictic Lake 227, 6 m and 8 m depth | place: Canada: near Kenora, Ontario | collected... | reverse complement strand
GTCACCACTAGGTTTCGGGCCTTCCCTTTTGCTGTAAGTGTTGACCGCATCGGGTCCGCTTCCTTCGCCTTCTGGTTCGTAAGTGCTGCAATTTTCCAGTCTTTTCGGGTCGCAGTCTGTATATGGTCTGTCTGTCTTTCGTGTTCTTTCATGGACATTCCATGTCGGATCGTGTCCGTAAGTGATGATTCGACATGTGTCACTTACGAGTTCTTGACCGCAGCGCTGGGGCCTTCGCATTCGGTTTCGCCTTGGCTGCAGGCTTTTTGACCCCTGCGGCCACCTTCGCGTGACTAACGTCACACATGTCAACCACAAAAACTATTGACCCTGCTTAGCGACAAAACTCCTGACCCCCTAGATGCGACCGCAGCCCGACTGCCTCTGGGCGTGGTTCTGGTGGGGTCAATCCACAGCCTGGTTTTGGCGGAACAGGCCAGACTTACGCATTTCTCGGAGGCGGTAGCTCTCGCCCTAGATGAATTCATTGCTGCCGGCCGGATCCATGCGTGCAGACGTTCGTGCCGGGGAGGCTGTCCCCCGCTTCGACCAGCCTTATGGTCGGGCCACTTGGCCCGCCTGATTTGGGCGTGGATATAGCATTCCTTCGCCTTCTTCTTCCCTCCCAGTTGCTCCGACCTCAGACTGAAGTGATGACTAAGGCACCCCAACAGATTCAGGTGGCCGTTTGCGAGGATAACGATGCCCTGCGGGGCATTCTGACTTCGGTGCTGCCTGAGTTCGGGATCCGGGTATTCGGCGTGTCCTCTGCGGAGGCCCTGGATCGCCTGCTGGTAGAACGGGAAGTGGACTTGGTCATCCTCGACATCGGCCTACCCGGTGAAGACGGGTTTTCGGCCTCGGCGCGGCTGCGACACGAGCGCCCCCACCTCGGCATCGTCATGTTGACTGCCCGGACCCTGGTTGCTGACCGCGTCCAGGGCCTGAACCAGGGCGCCGATCTCTACTTCACCAAGCCAGTGGACATGGAGGAATTGGCCGCCAGCCTTTTCAGCCTCCAACGGCGCCTTGGGCGGAATGTGGTGAAACCTGTCCGCCCCTGGGAACTTCACCAGAGCCAATTTTCCCTGGAGGCTCCAACCGGGGTGGTGGTGGAACTCACTGCGAACGAAGTCCTGCTGCTGGCGCGGCTGATGGAGGTTCCAGGCACCCGCGTCGACCGCGAGGAACTCTACCGCGCACTGGATTGGCCCTCGGACGATAACACAGAGAATCGTATGGGTACTCTGATCAGCCGTCTCAGGAGCAAGGTGTCCCAGGCCATCCCGGCCTTCCCCTTTCCTTTGCGTACCCTCCATGGCTTTGGCTACATGTTTAAAACCGATCAGGTTCCCAAGCCATGATCAAGGCTCCGGACTTGCCATGAACATCGACATCAGAACCCTCTCCTTCATCATCGGCCTTTCATTCATCCTTCAGACCTTCGTCCTCCTCTTCCAATACCGGGTGAACCGCAGCCAGCCGGGGCCGGGCTGGTGGGTCCTGGGCAGTGCATCCCTGGCGGTTGGCTTTCTAACCTTCAGCCAGCGTGAACATCCCCGCTTCGGGACGGTTGCTGTCCTCGCCCTCAACGCCTGTTTGCTGCTGGGAATCACCTGGCTGTATGTCGGCACCCTCCGCTTCCTGGGGCTGCGGGAACGGCGTGATCGGCTGGTTCCCTTCTGCGTGCTATCCACCCTCTTCACTTTCTATTTTACCTTCTTCAACGACAGTCTCTCGGCTCGGCGCCTGAATCTTTCACTGACCTTGGCCGCCATGTCGTTCTTGATCGCGTGGACGCTCATCAAATACCGGACGCGCGTCATCTCCGCCTCGGCAGTTCTCCTGGGCCTGGTGTTTCTGGCCACAGGGGCCATCTGGTGCATACGCGGGTTTGACACTCTGACCAGCCGAAGCGCAGACCATTTCGTGCCCACCTTGATCCAGTCTGCGACAGGTCTTGGCATGCTCATGACCAGCACCCTTTCCACCTTTGGTTTTGTTCTGATGGTCAATCAGCACCTGAACGCCGCGAACCGCACCGCCAAGGAGACCGTGGATCGGACACTTGAAGATCTTCGGGAGGAGCAGGCTCGCACCACAGTGGCGCTCGAACATGAGCGTCAGATCGTCGCGGAGCAGAAACAGTTCCTGTCCATGGTGTCCCACGAATTCCGTACCCCATTGGCCGTGATTGACGGGGCGGCCCAGATGGCACGCAGGGCAGTTAAAACACCAACGCCTAACCTGGAGGCCAGCACTGGCATCATTCAGCGGAGCGTCGCTGACCTGCTGAGCCTCCTGGAAACTTGGCTGGCACAAGACCGCATCGCCTCGGGCCTCTGGGCGCCCCGCCTCCAAACGATACCCTTGGCTGAGTGGATGGCCGAGGTGGTTCAGCACACCCAGGACGCGTTCCCGGAACGGAAGCTGGTCCTCGAGACTGGCGAGCTGCCCCCTGCCTTTGTCTGTGACCCCGATTTACTGGGCATTGCCCTCCAGAACTTGCTCGGCAATGCGCTGAAGTACTCACCCGAAGGCAGCCTTGTCACGGTCCGCGGCAACCATGGGGATGGCTGGCTCCACCTAAGCGTGATTGACCACGGCCATGGCATTCCCGCCGATCAGGTGGACCAGGTCACCATGCGCTATTTCCGGGGTCGCAATTCCGGGAAAATTCCTGGCCTCGGCCTGGGGCTGAGCCTGGTGAGCACCATCGCTGCCCTGCATGGCGGGCGGCTGGAACTTGAAAGCCTCGAAGGACAGGGCGCCACGGCGCGGTTACTGCTGCCGTTCTTGGCCCCGGCGCCCTAAACCAAGCAGGCCCCTGGAGCAGAGGCCTGCTGACTTCACGCCAACTGGAACCTACTGCGGCAGCTTGGCCAAGAGCGCTGCCAGCTTGGCCTCCAGCGCCTCGACCCGGCCCTTCAGGGCGTCGTTCTCGACCTTCAGTTCCTGCACGGCCTTCACGGTGTATGGGATGACCTGGTTGTAGCTCACGGTCCAGATTCCCTTGCTTTCATCGGCCGGGCGATGTGCCGCCATGGGCAGGATCTCGTGGAGCTCCTGCGCGATGAAGCCCGCTTCATCCATGCCTTCATCCTCCAACACCAGCGCACCGTTGGCGAAGTGATTGCGGTGCTTGAAGTAGGTCTTGGGGCGAAGTGCCATCAGAGTGCCGAGTCCACTGGTAATGGGCTGCTGGTTCGTCTTGAGGCGACCATCGGATGTCAGCGCAACATAACCAGCCCATACAGAGCCACTGGCCCAAATATCAGCCCATTGATTCGACACTGATCCCAAATCCGCAGTGCCGTCCTTTCCTGGAATCACCTGCGTGATGGGGGCGAAGGTCATGCCAATGGCTGGATCCTGTACCCCACTGCCACCGATCACCATCTGGTTGTCTTGAATGGCCCGGGCACCGTAGCCGATGGCGATGCGGTTGGTAGCTGCCGGGGCTGGAATGGTATAGCTATTGGTTTGCCAGTGATAGGTGGGGCGGTTCACATCGGCGTATGTCCCGATGAGAACATTGCCGTTGCCTGTTTGGACTCCTGAGCCAGTCTGTCCACCCAGGGAGACGTTATCGGACCCAGAACCAACCAACCAGAGCGCTGATATACCCACGGCCGTATTCTGTGTGCCCGATGCTGGGGTTCCAAATGGGTTGTACATGGCATCACTGCCAATGGCGGTATTCCAGTTCCCCGTGAGGAGGGATCCGGCGGTGTATCCGACGACGGTGTTGTCGAAACTGTTTCCCTTAGTCAGGGCACCGTCCCCGAGCGCTGTGTTCCGACCGCTATTTCCACCAGCGAGATCGGGGGTAGGTGAGCTCAAATTGGTCGGCCCCACGGCCGTATTACCACCCGTATCGGAGGCGATGGTGGTGCTGCCACCGCCACTTCCTGCAGCCACCCAACTGCGCGCACCTGCTGCGGTGGACGAGAGCACATACCCATCAGCCCCGGGATTTCCTAGGGTGGGCTCCTTCCCCGCCACGGCTGAGGTCACGAAGGCCGTGGTGGCGATCTGTGTAGTATTGGTGCCACCGGTCGCAGTGGGCGCGGCCGGGGTGCCCGTGAAGGTGGGTGAGGCCAGCGGGGCCGTGCCCGTCACGGCTGAGGTCACGAAGGCCGTCGTGGCGATCTGGGTGGTGTTGGTGCCACCGGTGGCCGTGGGTGCCGCCGGTGTGCCCGTAAAGGTGGGTGAAGCGAGTGGGGCCTTGCCGTTGAAGGTCGCCCAGTCCGCGGCGCTCAGCGCGCCACGATTGGTGGCCGAGGCGTTCGGCACATGGAGTGTGATGACGGGAGTCGAGGTGCCAGTGGCCACACTGGAAGACAGATCGGTTCCAGTGGTTCCAAGGGTCAAGGCCGCTACGCTGGTGACCGTGCCGGAACCTTTGCCCGCGAAGGTGGCGAAATCGGCGGCCGCCAGATAGCCGTCCACGCTGCTGGTAGCCTTGGCCAGGCTGATGATCGGGGCCGTGGTGCCCGTCACGGTGATCGGGGCTGTGCCCGTGACGCCGGTAACACTGCCAGCGCCGACCTGGGCCCAGGTAACGCCATCGAACTGATACAAGCCCGCAGTGCCATCGGTCTGATAAACCATCAGGCCCGCAGGGGGCGTGACGACAGCCGCACGCTGGACGGACGTCATGCGGGGCGGCAGGAAGCCCTTGCTGGTGCTGGTGAGGTCCAGCAGAGCGCTTGCATCCGGTGGGCTGATGCCGATACCGAGGGAACCTGCCGTGTAGACGGCATCTGAGCCGTTCAGAGTGAAGGGACTCGCGCCAGCAGGGCCTTGGGTGCCCTGGGGGCCGGTGAGTCCGGTCGGTCCGATGGGCCCCTGGGTACCCGTGCCCCCTGTGGCACCGGCAGGGCCCTGAGGCCCAACCAGGAACACCCCTGTCAACCCAACCCAGGTGGCGCCAACCTTGGGGCCATACAGGATGCTATTAAGGGTATCAAGGTAGAAATCTCCCGGGATACCTGCTGCGCCTGAGGTCACAGGGGTTCCCACGCCGTTCAAAACCGTCTTGCCATCGAGCCCGTTGGAACCCACTGGACCTTGGATGCCCTGGGGGCCGATGAGTCCGGTCAATCCAATTGGACCTTGCGGCCCCGTTGCCCCAATGGAACCGGTGGCCCCGATTGGCCCCTGCGGGCCTGCAGGTCCCATAGGACCGGTGGCACCAACAACGCTTGAGGCCACCCACTTGCTGCCGTTGAAGACCAGAGCCTGCCCATTGGTGGGCGTGGTGGTGGTGAGATCCAGGGGCATGCCCTGCAGCTTCATGATCAATGTCTGATTCTGGGTGCCGGTGACATCCCCGGCGAAGTCACCGGTCACCTCCCAAGCGCTACGGGCTTGGAAGGCCGGGATGATGTCCACATCCGGCGTCATGGCCTGGCCTGCGAGGACCACGTGCAACTTCAGCCCCGCCTTGCCCAGCAGGGTGGCCGGTAGGGCGGGCATGCCGGTGGCGCCAAGCACCACGGAGTAGAGGCCCTCGCTCACGGTCAGCGTAAGGGTCCCCGAGTTCCAATGCTCGGCGCCTGCACTGTCAAGGATCGAGAAGGTGAAGCTGCGGGCGCCGTTGGCCGCCGCCGCCCCTTCCATGAGTCGCCCCTGGTAGGCGATGGCGGGCAGGGGCGCGAGGTCCGCGGCCACCGCAATTGGAGCCACCTGAGCCTGCAGCACGAAGGCCGTGCAGGCAATGAGGGCCGTGATGGTGGGGGTCAGCAGTGAAGGGCGCATGGGGTTCACCTGTGGGTGGGTTGGGTTGCGGAGGAAGGTCGATGCGTAGCTGGATCTCACTTGGGCGGTTCAAAGCCGTGGCGCAGGCTGACAGAAGGATCAGCGGTGCCAGTGGCCGTGGTGGCCGTAACGGTCTCGCCACCCACGGCCCCATGGGAGATGCCGGTACCAGCCACCTGTTGATGGCTACCGAAGCCTTGGACGAGATTCGGCGAACTGACGATGGGTGGCGGCGGCGGCAGGATGGTGACTGGGACACTGGCGACATAGCGCACGTCCTGGGCCCACATCGCGTAGACCGTGCACGTCCCAGGTGTGCCCGCAGCGGTGAAACGACCTGCAGGCGTGAGGGTGCCGGCGCTGGCGGGTAGCACGGACCAGAGCGTCTGGTTGCCCCAGGGTGTGCTGGCGGCGAATTGGAAGGATTGTCCTGGCGCCAGGGTGGCCTGGCCAGGATTGATCTTCATGGTCCAATTCGCACTGGCGACGCGGTCGCCTGATGTGGTGGAGCCACCACACGCGGAACCAAGGAGCAGGGCGCCAAGGCCAAAAATGGAAAGCAAACGGGACATGGTCATGGGCCCCTCCTAGAAGTGCCAGAGCAGGTTTAGAGACAGGGTGCGGGCTGGCTGGTTCTGGTAGCCGTAGTGGCTGCTCATCAGGCGCAGCTCAAGCTCGGTCCGTTTGTCCCAGCGATAGCTTCCAAACAAGCTCTGGCCCTGGCGGGTCCAAGAACTGGTGCTGCTGAATGCGAAGGCTCCACCGGGCTGTTCGATCCGACTCGTGCTGGCGACGGTCCAACGGACGAGGTGAAGCCCAGCCCCCAGAGACCAACGCTGCCCATCAAACGGAAGCTGCTGGAGGTACTCGCCGCCCAGACTTTTATTGCGAACTTTGGTGCCGATCTCTTGATGCACTCCCGGTGAATCACTCACCTGCTCGCCTCGATTGAATCCCTGCAAATCAATGCGAACTCGTAGGGCGTGCTTCTGGTTGAACCGCCACTCGCCATGGGCCCCCAAGGTGGGATTCAGGCCCGCCCCTGTCGTGACCCGCAGATCATTCGAGGATGGAACTGCCAGGCCCAATTGCAGGCCATAGCGCAGCGGCTCTTCAGCACGCATGACAACCATGCCCGCCCATAGCGGGAAAAGGATTCTTCCGAAACTTGCACCAACACCTCTCGCCATAGATAACCTCGCCAGGTCCGCGGTGGGTGGCAACCAGACCATCCGGGGGGACTTGGTAGGTTCATCGTCCGCTGGCTAGCGATTTTTAAATTTTGTTATTGTTTATCTTATTGCATTTCATGCATTCATATTTGATTCATTACAATTCTTGCAATTTATGTCACACCTGACACCTCGGAGGGTGGCCAAAGCATCCCCTCCATGGCTTCTGGGCTGAAAATAGTGACGTGGAATGTCACTTGGGCCCAGGTTCTGCAAATGGGAGCTGAGGCTACCCCCTTACCCCAAACACGGCGGTCGTTCTTGTGCTGATGGTCAATGTTGGTTGCCGTCTAATTGGACTGCCCAGGTGTGAGCACCGCTTTGCAATCCATTACATGCAAAAGACGTTCACGACGATTTCGTTGGGTAGATAGTTGCTTTCGGTGATGCCCGCCCCGCATGTGCCCCAGTCCGCCGCCCCCTATTGTGAGGGCGACGGTCTGGGACCCATGCGGGGCAGGCATTGATGGGACGGCCGAGGCATGGCCTCGGCCGTCTGTCCCTGAAAGATCAGGCTCGGGCCCTTCCCATCGGGGCAGGGGTCAAAGTGGTAATAGCAAGACCGATCAAGGCCCAGTCCATCCTGCTGATCGTAGTTGCAAATCAATGCGGTCCCATTCCGCTGATGGCACGCTGCTCACCCACTCATCCGGCCAGGACAGGCTGAACAGGTCAGGGGCCGATGATTCAGGAATCCCCAAAGCGGCGCACACGCGACAGATTCCGCGCCAGGACCATGGCCGGCGCCACCCATGGACTTCCAACCATTCCGTGACAGGGGCTTGCTGTTCTAGCGGGATCGTTGCCTGGGACAACCCGGGGCCCAGCCATGCATCCAGGCCGCCAATGCCAAAGTGCCGACAGAAATCTAACGGCTCAATTCCCGAATCCTGAAGTGCTGCACTGACCCCACCCGCCGTCCACGATCCCCAGCCATCGGCTTGGGACTGATGCAGCGCCACCATCGCAGGGTGCAAATGCAGCCGCTGTCGGACGATCTCGGCCTGAAGATCCTCAGTCCGAATGTTATCCATGGCTGAAAGCCACTTCTCCTTGCCCAGATGCTCCATGGCTACAGCCGGTCAATCATCTGGTGTAGCCGCTGCAGCACCATCTGGCTGTCGTCCAATTCACGCTGGATCCCGTCGAGGTACATGGAAATAGTTCTTTGTTGCTGGGCAAGCAGGTCCTTGGCCTCCATGACCGCTACACCCACATCCTCGATTGGGCCAGAAGCGCGAAGCACTTCGGCCAACACGCAGTTCTGGACGTGGTCCTCACGCCAGTGTTCACCACACCAAGGGCAACACCCCATCGGCGTGCCGGGAAGCCCCCATTGAACGTCGCGGATGAAGCGGTCCAATTTCGCCAATTTCGATGCCACGCGGATCAAGATCGAATTGGCCAGAGGCCCTCCGCGAGTGATAGACGGATTGGTCAGTTCATCCACGATGGCGCCCCCATCTCGCCAGCATAGGCAGCGTGGCGATCAAATGGAGTGGGAGTCCTTTGCCTGCTGGCCCAACCGCGATCACTTCAAGGCAGGGATCATCGCATCAACCCTGTGTGACCGGCGGGCCCTGCGCACGCGGGTGGACGCCTCAGCAAGATCTCACACGGGCCGTTTCGATCGACCTGGGTGAACCCTGGGCATATGGGTGGCAACAGAACAGAAATATTGGGGTAGGGAGCCGCAGAATCTATGGGTGGCACAGGTTTAGAAATTGCCAGAAACAGGGTCGGGTCGGTTCAGGAATAGCCCGTAAATCAATACAGGTCAATGGATCATGGACTGGAAAGTCTTTTGAAAGCGTGTAGTTCTTCCTGTTGAAAGTACCGACCACGACGATCAGCTCGGCAGGATCGGACCTTCGATGCCAAGTCCATCATTCGCGCCTGAAGCACCGCAACGCGCCGCCGGTACCAAGGATAACTGCGCCATTGGGTGGCGGCACAAGGATCGTGGTCCAGACGGACATCGGTTCGGAAACGGATGAAAAGCGCCTTTGGGACTGCGTTGCAGGGACGGCCCACCTCTTCCCCGTTCTTCGACGTGATCAGGTCTGATGTGGAAGGAGGTGAAACATGGCTGCTTTGCACTCAAGGAAGGGCATCCCGCGGATCGTTGTCCCAGATCTTATCGGCCTTCCCCGCCCGGTCATTAGGGCTGGTCTTCCCTGCCGTCACGGGGTTAGGGACCTGCCTGCCGTGACCCGCGTGGGGAAGAAACAGGTCTGGGTCACGCGGTGGATGACGGACGGGTTGGAACTGCCTCACGGCATGGACTGGTTGTGGTACGTGGCCATTCTGGCTGTGGCCACTGCCGCCCAAGCGAATCACCGGCTCAGGTTCCAATCGCTTGCCGAAGCCCAGCGGCTGGCCAGTCAGGTGGGGGCTGGGAAGTGTGGAACGGTCCTGCGGAAGCGGATGCTGGATGCCCTTCGCCGTTTGGCCTTGGCCCGCTTCGGGTGGGCTAAGGCTGAACTCGGCGACGGCAATATGCTGGCCTCGCGCCAGCTCATGACCGAACCCATTCTGCGTATTTCTTCAGCCCTGGCCAGCGTCCTGTGGCCGGATGGTTACCCGGCAGGCGCGCAGATCGAACTTGACGATTCCGACCTCTGGTTGGAACCGACCGTGCGGCACCTTGCCATGGCACTGGAGGCGCCCTTCCGTGTGCCCACGGACATCTTCAGGGCCATGGCCGGCCGTCCCCACCTGATGTCCCTGGCCCTTGTGATCGCCACTTACGCTCAGGCGGCTTCCCGGCCTCTGGTGCTGGGTCGTACAAGCTGGGAAATCATCACGAACCGGCTCTTCCAGGCCCCGCCTCGGGTGAAAGATGCAGAAACCATCAGCCTCCCGTTTGGCCGTGTCCGTGAGCGCGTGCTGGAAGCCGTGGCTTGGTTGGAGTCGGCCTGCAGCCAAGCAGGGTTCGCTGGCGCCGTGAAGATCTTTGACCCGAAAGTCGTCAATGCCTACGGCTATTCGGTCACCCGTCGGACGGGGCAGCAGATTCCCGAACGGACGGAACAGAAAGTCAACGAACCTGGCCGTCCGCGGGAGCGGTGGCTGCTGGCTATCTCGCCTGCTGGGCCCCCGTTCGTTCGGTCCTGACCACGGGCGGGCGGTAACCATTGGTCACCGCCCGCGTCGCCTTGGTAGGCCTATTTCAGGATGCCCTTCTGCTGAAGTGTCATGTAGTTCTCGATCGTGAGTTCCATTGGCCCTGTGGGTGGGCGTTCCACCAGGGTCAGAAGTTTTCGGCACCGCCAGGCAGCCCATACCCAGGGTCGTGCGAACGTGTGATCGAGCTGTTCTGAATCCCCCCGGAACCCTGTCCATCCCGTCAGATCCTCTCGGCTCCATGGGGCAACCATCATCACGCCGCCCTGATGCTCCTCCGGTATGAAGCCCTTTGGTGCGACTAGAACGATCAGTCCGCGCCCCGTGGAAACTACGTGAACTGCGTTCAGGGGCACCGCCGGTTCGCTGCTGATGCGTTGGATCCTGGCGGTCAAGTCCTGTGGCCACGGGGTCGGGCTGTGCTGCATCTCCTGTGAGAGTTGGGCCGCTGCTGAAGCATGGGACTGCAGGACGCTCTCCATCGCATCCCAGGTTTCCATCCAGGCTGGTGGAATGCCGGGTCCCCGAAGACTTGGCGCCGGCTTCCGATTTAGGACGGCGTCCACTGAGGTCATCCAACTGGGAATCGTCTTGGACGAACTGTGGAAAAACGTTTTTGCTGTGGCGGCCATTTCTGTTCTCCTCTGCGTCATGAAGGACATTGCGCTTCAACCACTCCGTGACTGTGTATCGCTTCCCGAGATCCGATCCCTTCATCCGCTGACCACTCTTCTGGTCGACCCAGGTCACGCCCTTTGGTCGCCCTGCCGCGAACCTCAAGTCCATGTCCAACCCCGCGGCCAGTAGGGCTTGGCGAAGGTCCGATCCCTTCAGGCCAAGGGCCTCGACCGCATCAAGGCGGGACCGGATCACATCCCTCAACAAAGGCTTTCCTCTTGCACGGGCCTGGTCATCCATCCGGCCGGATTTTCTTTCAAGCGTCGCCCGCCCGTGTGGCCGATCAGGACGTGGCGGTGTCGCCACTGGCACAAGGCCCAGAAATTTCTCCCATTTTCTGGCCCAGCGCATCTGAATTTGGAAGTCGCGGAGGCGATCCCGGGATAAAACGCCCATCTCGTCGACGCGGGATGAAAGGTAATGCCAGTGCTGCCGTCCCGGGCGATGATCGTCATGACGCAGATGGTCGTCATGGCGGAAAAGACACCATGCGGAATGATCTGCTGTCCATGCCCAATCCTCCGCCATCTGGATGGCCTCATCGTCCGTGATGTGCCTATCGTCTGGATGAGCGGAAAATGAGATGTGGACGAATGGACGCTTCACTTCCGGGCGAATACTGGCGATGGCATTCAATTCAGCAGCGAGGCTTTCCACATCTTGGCCGAGCAATGTCCCACCAAGGATGGTGGCCCTCCCAGGCATGCGCGAACGTCCGGGGCCAAGAAGGTACCCGCATATGGTCCTTGCATCGCTGGCGGTTGTTTTTTTTAAGATCATGGCGCACCCCCAAGAAGGGTGTGCCGCAGTGTCCGGATGACATCGTAGAGGTCCTTCAGATCGTCCGGGGCGATGCCGACCACCAGACCGACATTCGCCTTGCGGGCTAATTGATTGATCACCGCGCCTGCTTTCCCCAGCATGGCTGCGGTACGTGAATCAACGGCAGCAACGGGGCGGGCTGATACCAGGCGTCTGAACAACAAAGCTGACACGCTGATCTGGCGCTGGTACGCCTCATTTCTGAATTCGATCAGGTCGGACTCGCGCACCGCTACTCGAACGGAGTAGAGGCGAGCTTCACTGGGATTCCTACGTTTCGGCATGAATCCAGGGTGCCGTCGTCAGACAACACGTCCAGGTTTCACGTCCGCATCCAACTGTCATTTTTCTTCTCAGACCTCGAAGCAGCACACGACGATGTGCTGCCTGCGCGAGCCAGGCAAACACGCCATGGGTCGGTCACCGACTTCGCCGGTTCGCTTCCCATGGCCGGACGTGTTTGCGGTCTCGCCCCGGTGGGGCCTGGTCTTAGATGGATGTGGTTGCTTGTATGGGGCACCGCTATGCGGAGCCATGAGGGGAAGGGCAGCCGAGTGTTTTCCCGCCGGTGTCACGGTCCCATCCAGGAGCGCGAGACCGTTCCTTTTGGGGGCTAGGCGCCCGGTGGATCAAGCAGTTCGAAACTTTCCAAAATCATAAGATTAATCAATACAATATTAGAAAAAAATGTAGAACTCTACACAAAAATAAAACTTGCACGGTTTGCAAAACGGATGAAACTCATCTGTGTTGGCATTGCTTTCTGATTCGCACGACCCCCTGGAGCCACCATGACCCTTGCACTGACCTTCCCTGTATTGCTGGCCACGGCCGAACCCATTGGCCCAAGCCACCCCGAACCTGGCCTGACCGGGCTGACCATCTACCGCGGGATTGCCAAGTCGCTGCATTTCATCCGCCGCGCCGAGGAACGGGGACTCCGCGAGGAAGTCCTGGAGTTCATCCTGACCTTCGGAACCGAATGGCGTCGTGCCCGGGCTACTCATCTGACTGTGGTCGAGCGGGACCTTCCCCAGGGCGTCCGTGGAAGCGCAATGGCCGCCAAGGCCAAAGATTGGATCGTCCTGATCTCGGATGACGATGTGCCCATCACCTGTTACCGAAGGGCAGGAGCTGTTCGTTTCCTGGCTCGGAAGGACAAGCGGAGCTGGTCCGAAGACCAGATCACCGAGCGCCGCCAGAAGAGGAGCCGCTGACATGACCAGGAAGCGCGACAACCCGATGGTCCGATTGAGCGACGTTGCTGATGTCTTCGTGGGAACGTCAACCATGCGGAAGGAAGGCGGCGATGCACAGGAAGTGCGGGTGCTCCAGGTGGGGGACATCGATGAACGGACCGGCGGTGCCCGACCGCTGAAGGACCTGAACCTGATGTCGCTTCCCGACAAATCGGGACTGGATCGATACCGGGTTCAGCCTGGTGATGTCGTCGTGTCCTGCAAGGGGACCCTTCTGAAGACCGGGCTCATCGAGGAATCCACCGCTGGCGCCATTGCTTCAGCCAACCTGGTGGTGGTCCGTGCCCGGGGCGATGTTTCTCCGAAGACCCTGTATCTGGTCCTTCGCAGCGAAGGGGCCAAACGCAGGCTGAAAGGCCTTCAGAAGGTGGGGGCCACCATCGCTTCGCTGTCCTACAAGGACATCCAGACACTGGAATTTCGCCTGCCCAATCATCAGACCCAGGTCAGGATCGCGTCCTTGCTTGATACCCATCGGGAGTATCAGGAACTGACACTGAAGGCGGTTCAGATCAGGGAGGAAATGGTGAACGGCCTGGTCGAGAAGGCAATCTGGGGTGATTCCTCCACCGGGGGTGAACGATGATGAATTCGGACATGCTACGGGATGCGTTCACGCGGTTTTTGTGGACGCTGGCCGATGATCTCCGCGGCAGGATGGCCATGGGCTCGGACGACCTCATCTGGCTATCGGGGATCGCCTTGCTGGGCAAGCAGGCCTCTGAATCCGATTCGCGGTCCAGCGGATCGGCCATGGTACAGAAGGCATACCAGAACTTCCTGGCAACCACCTCAGAGGGACCGAAGGCATTTATGGACCTTGTGGATGCCTTGTCCGAAGGCGACAAGGAACTGGGAGAGGCCTTGTCCACCTTGGGGCCCAATTTCTTGGCCCACCCCGATCCGGGTGCCCTACTGACGATCCGGAATGCCCTGGTGCACGCATCGCTACCAAGCCTTGGCACCCGTGAAGCCCAGTTCGCCCTGGGTGACGCCGTCATTGACACCTATGTTCGAAGGTTCGGACGCATGGGGGGGGAACTGGTCATTCCGCGCTCCGTAGGCCAACTGGTGGCGACCCTTGCACACCCAGCGCCTGAGGAAACCACCCACGTCCCATTTTCACGGCTTGGAACCCTTATCGCAGAAGCCCATCGCATGCAGCCAGGTTCCCAAACCATGGAAGGAAGCGGCTGCATTCAAGGGTTCGAAAGGAACCAGGGCACCTGGGCCCGCGGTGTGCTTATGCTTCGGCTCTACGGAATTCCAGGTGGCTTTACGGAAACGTTTCCGTCGTACCGATTCCAGGGGGTCCAGGCAGATGTCGTAATGTCCTGCCCCCCCTTCGGTGTAGCGGATCCTGGAACCGCCCAGGCCATTCGTTATTCCATTCCGGAACTGGCCAGTGACCTCCCCGAACAGGCGATCCGGGACTTCGCCGGCGTCTTCCAGGTCCTGCAATCCGTTGGCCCGAAGGGGCGTGCGGTGGTTGTTGTCACCCCTGGCTTGCTGTTCCGGATGGGGGCAGTGGCACGCGTCAGGGCAGGGTGGGTGGCCGAAGACATGCTAGAAGCTGTGATCACCCTGCCACCCGGCCTGTTTTCGGGAATAGCCATTGCGACCGCCGTCATGGTGTTCAACCGCGACAAACCCGTAGATCGCCGCGGAAGGGTCCTGCTGGTGGCCGCTGAGAACCTATCGAAGGCCCGACCCTCCAGGAAAGCGGAGGACGAACCGTTCATTCAACAGATCCAGAGGATCTTGCTGGCCTACACCCTGTTCCAGGACGACCCATCTCTGGCAGTAGTGGTCACTGCCGAGGAACTGGCGGCCCAGGATTGGAACTTTTCCCCTTCGCGTTACCTCGCTCTCGAAGAGCAGCACGTGACTGGGCCAGATTTGAAGACCCTCCAGGATTCCCTGGTGGTGACTGAAGCCAAGGCCGCCGAGGCCCGTGATCGGCTGGACGCAGCCATCAAAAGCCTTCTGAGCGACACGTAACCCTTTCCAAGTAGACGCATTCGACATTCCTTGACGCTTCCCCCATGAGAGAACCGTCGTGTCCCATCCCAACCTGAGGAACCATGAACCAGAAACTTTCCGAACTGATGTGGTCCGTCGCCGACCTGCTCCGGGGCGATTACAAGCAAGCCGACTACGGCAAGGTCATCCTGCCCTTCGCCCTGCTTCGGCGCCTGGATTGCGTGCTGAAGGACACGAAGGACGCCGTGCTGAAGGAGGTCGCTTCCAGAAAGGGCATGGCGGAAGCCGCCCGGGAGCATTTCCTGTTGAAGGCCGCTGGCCAGAGTTTCTACAACACCAGCCGCTATGACGTGCCGGCCCTGGTGGGCGACCCCCAGCACCTGAAGGAAAACC
>SESG01003992.1_pt1 | contig 15271 bp, 24 predicted proteins | sample 3171421 | NCBI WGS metagenome assembly SESG01 (sample SAMN10866946, study PRJNA518727) | freshwater metagenome | biome: subpolar coniferous forest; feature: holomictic lake; material: water; isolation source: holomictic Lake 227, 6 m and 8 m depth | place: Canada: near Kenora, Ontario | collected... | reverse complement strand
TGAGATGACAGCATCTCCTTGGCTCGCCGGGCTCGGTGCATTTTATCAAATAAATGAGATATGGGTTGAGGGCGATCTTGTTCCCTTTATTCCTGGCACCTCCAGCTTCTTCCAATTCTTCTAAGCCGATGCCACAAACTCCCCTTGCTAGGAAGCGTAAACTGGAAACTCTGAGGAACCAGATTCCCCCGGAGGGTCAGTTATGTGAAAACAATTGTGGACAAACGGCCCGGTTTCATCTGCTCCGAACAATCCGAACCGCTACCGGAACCATAGTTCGATGGTATTGGTGCTGCTCGAATCATTATCGAAAATGTCCCACTGGGTGCAAAGCAGCAGAAGAGAAGAAACGCAAGACCTCTCTGGAGCGATATGGTGTCGAACACCCTATGCGTAATCCCCAAACCATACAGAAGAGAGATAGAACCGAAATGGAACGGTATGGGGTTACGAATGTCATGCACCTTCAGGAATTTGTTGACCGGAGACAGCGATCAATCATTCTGCATAACGGCTCCTTACGCTGTGGGTATGAAACGAGGTTGGCCAGATTTAGGGAAGCGACTGGTCTGTCTCATTGGAACTCCATACCGGGTCAAGGTCAAAGAGTGCAAGCGGCTATTCGACTTCGATTCGGCACACACTATTCCAAGAATGCGGAATGGCGTTCAGAGCGATTGGAGCGAACGGGTTATGAACATCCCCGTGCCGACCCTGCGGTTGAAATGAAACGCACCCGAACCTGCTTGGGTCGTTATGGGGCTCCGTACCGAATCAAACGGTTTGAACCGTTTGTCTTTCCATCCGGCAGAACCGTTCTGGTCCGTGAACCCCGTGTCCTCCAGAGACTATTGGCCCGAGGAGTAGTGGAGTCGGATATTGCGGTGGGAGCGGATTGTCCGATCTTTGTCTATGAGGGTGGCCGGTACGTCCCCGATGTTCTGGTTCGTTCTGAGAAGCTGATCATTCAGGTTGGCCGGAAGAAGAATCTCGCAATCGCCACAGCCATCCTGAATGCTGGTTACCGGTTTGAATTTCATACTCCAAAACGAAAGAGGCTTCCCAATCCTTTACGGAGGGGCCGCTTCGTACATATGGATGCGACACTTTGGTCTCGACAATAAGGGTAACGTATGACATTCCAGATTGATGCCGCCGCATCTGACTCCCGCAAGAAACTCTTGGTCGAGAAGTATTTGACCAGGGTTGAGTGGGGACCGTGGTTTGTCGATGCGTGTGCTGATGCAGACCCTACACCGAATGGTCTGAACACCGAATGGCTGGTCAAGACGTTCCGGTCCGAGGCTTTCGCTAAAAGTCAAGAAGAGATGTTCGACCGTCTGGAAGACTTAACCGAGATGTTAACTGAGTTCGGACGATTGAAGAACAATCCCGAATGGGTCAGAACGATGACGGCTCAAAGGGGTCGGGATGCGGGTAACCTTCAGACCTATACGTATGAGGAACTCGTAGAGGTTTTGGGTGAAGCGACCCGAGAGAACCTGTCGAAGAAAGAACGAGAACGGGAACTTCGTCGTAAGCGGCAGAAGTATCTGGATGAAGGTGCCGAAACGGTCGGTACGGTGGATCAGCATACAGTCTATCAGGCCACTACGGGTGAAGCGGGTGCGCTGCTGGCCGAGGGTACGGCTTGGTGTACGAAGAACGTCCAGACCGCCGCTAACTATATTAAAAGAGGATCGCTGTATGTCTTTATGGAAGAGGAATCAGACGGCTGGCCGGATTATCGTAAAGGCTCTACCCAGGTTCCCACGGCTCAGTGCTACATCCCAGAAGATGTTTCGAGGATGGAGTTTGAAGATCCAACAGGTAGGGATCTGTACAGTTTGAACTTCAATGACCGTGCGGTTTGGGTCAGACCGGACTGGTGGTGGGTCATTGAGTTTTTGGCGAAACACAACGCAAGGCTCAGGAATTTTGTAGATAAGAGTCTCGTCTATACCGATGGGATGGAGTTCCCGGAGTTCCAAGAATGCGCTTACTGTGAAGAGATCATAGACGAGGGTGATGGGGAACACGTTCCAGACCCTGTCACTGGGGATACGATTATCCTGTGTGACAGTAATTGCTTCGACAGCTACTATGAAGACTATGTTAAGGATCAGGTCAGTGACCTTGTAATATACGATTCGTTCGAAGGCGATGCTGCCACCGCACAATTAGACGAGATACTATACAGGGGTGGGGGTTCCGAGACAACCAAGAAGGTGGTTACCACGATGATCGAATCGGCTAAGCGTCAGCATATGCCGAATACCCACACCTCACCACCCAGAGGGGGGTGGGAGTTCGAGGCCGCTTGGTACTTGGATAACGCCACCACATCCCTACGGTATTTCAAGTCTGGGGAACCCAGTAGGATCGCAACGATAGAGAAGGTCCTCCCCGGCTTGACCGAAGAGGAGTTCCAAATCATGGTCGATGAGGTCAAGCCGTTGGCTGAGAAGGCTGGTGGTAAGAACAAGTATGTTGACAAGGCAGTCCACGATGTTAGAGGAGAATTTCATGCCGATAACATGGATGTGGGTCGTATCCTCGAAGCTCTGGGGTATCAGATCAAGAAGCTGAAGAAGTCCTACGCACTCCTCCACAAGCAAGCCAAAGCAATAGACATTCCCACCCGTTTTACCGATGTGATGACCGATCTGATTCTGGAGATCTTTGAGAAGGCGTATCAGGGCTCGGACCCTTCGTTGCGATTGAAAGATGTGGTGCGGCGGGATACTTCGTGGGAGATTGAACGATCCGATTGGGAGAGTCGTGGGGTTGATTTTAAGCGTTCTGGCGGTCTTGAGCTAGATGGACTGCTGGTTGTGCTGGAGACCGACCCTGACAAGGCTACGGCCCAGGGTCAGCCATCTCCGGTCATCTACTCCGCTGGGGTGAACATCCAACAGGGTCACCGGATCGCTACGGTTGTTCTGACTCTGAATGGCAACATGACCATTCAGGCCGGGATGGACCAGCTACGTCAGCATGACCAAAATATCCGAATGATCCTGAAGCACGAGTTCGCTCATCTGTATGACCGGCAATTCATGGAAGACAAGGATCACAGAACTGAAGAGGATGAGGATGATGCCACATACCTGAATCGGCCTCATGAGGTTAGAGCATGGGTCACAACTCTCTTGGAAGAGTTCGACCAATTCGTTTCGAAGCAAAGAGGTGAGTTCGGAAACGAACTTGTCAACTCTTTTTTGAAGGGGTCGAGAGTCTGGTCGCTTCTTTCACAGAATTTAAATGCACAAAACAGGCGTGTTGCTTTAAGGGAAATCTCTCGCAAACTTGAGACTCTAAAGGGTGAGCGTCATGGAAAGCAAATGGTTGATCGAAACTCAAAGTGATGAAGACATGGAGGCGTACCGAATCCTAGAAGTGGGAAACGGTAAGGCTGAGTTGAAATACATCGCAATGGATGAAGCCGCTGCCACCAATCTGATTGATGCGTTGAACTGGATGGATACGTTCAGAACCGGCATGGTAGGTATACCAGCCTTACCCAAACCCAAGAGAGCGATGGCAAAGAAAAAGCCAATCGCCCGTAAACCCAAGACTATCTAAACAGAACCTCTGTACTGGATGAGATGAGTTCACCTCTGGTTGGAGGTAGCGGTCCATTCAAAGCCCTGACCTTCAGCCACGGGGCCGACTCCTTGACTTCCTCTGCGGTTAGGGGACAATCGGTGGATATGAATATAGTGGACCCGAACGGTACGTGTAAAATTCCTCCGACATCCCACTCTTCCTCCTCCTCCATCGAACCCTCACCAACGATCACATCGTCGATCTCAAGTCGGATCACCTTCTTCAATCGTGCGGCATCAAGCTGGGGAACCCGATTCGCTCTGCCCCAAATCTGTAGATATTTAACCAGATGATCAATTGAATTGATGGTAGCGGGGTGAGCGGTGACCCATGCTGTCATGCGGTCAGTCAAATTGATCAGGAACGGGTACTCCTCTTCCATCGAAACAGAGTGGGGCCGTCCTTCCAGGTCAGTTAATTTGGTAAAGTATTGACGTATGACGGTAGCGAATAGGTTTGCGTCTGGACCGTTGCCGCCGTGCCGGAGTACCCGGTGCCACCACCGAAGATTGTTCTTCAGCATACTCTCTACCGTATACTCCACTTTTCTAGACTGAGGATTGGTAGCGAGGAAAGCGGGTTCCGGCATCATCAACACAGCGGTATTCTCGGATAGCATATCGGTGAGTGACTCATACACATGGGATACCCCCTGGACACCCATCAGCTTCTTGGCCCTGATCTCCCGTAGGAAAACAGAGTCCAGATCGAATACCATCCAGAGTGGTTTGTTCTCTGTCTTTGCCGCAACTAGGTGTAGCAGTTCAGTCCATTCGAGTTTCGATTCGCTCATTTGTGTCGGTTCCTACTGAAGAGTTGCGAAATCTTTCTTTAGAAGAACTGGAAGAAACTGGAGGTTGTTTGTGGGGCTAGTGTTCCAACGGTCCATACGTCATAAAGCTGAATATCCTCTGTTGGGGTGTACGTCATGGGAGTCGTATGGGCAAACAAGAACATCCTAACCTTAAGTAATCTTATATCTGTTCCTGGTGGAATGATCAGGCCTTCTGTTAGAATTGTGTATGCGGGGTGCGACCACGGATTTTGGTAGATCCCCCAGACAGTAGTAAAATTATCAGTACTAAACCAGAATTCGGCATCCGCTTTGTAAAACCCATAAGCCGCACGAACATGGATCTCTAAGAGTGAGTAGGGTGCCGAAGCTTGCTGCCATCCTGCAAATTCTATGTAACTAGACCAGGTATTATAACTGGGGGGATCGCTGGTCGGCCCATCTGCATTCCCTTGCCAAACAAAACTTCCACATGAATTGGGATTTCCATCGTAAGCTAGGGTTGGGTTAGACGTATATGTCCAGACAAAGGTGCTATCCCCATTATCGTTCACCGGGTCAGGGGTTTGAATAGTGTAAGAACTGGGTCTTCTGATTTCGGTTGTCATACTACCCTCTCTTTATCAATGAATTCATATCTCTGATCTGTATGGATAATGAAGCCACAGAATTATTAATCGTCTTCAGCACCTCATCGACTTGTTCGATCATGCGGTCATGCTCGAAGAAGAACTTTACTTGATTCACTTTTGATTGGGCTGAGGCTTCCTGAAGATCTTCGATCTTTTCCAAAATGATTTGGTTCGTCTGCTCCAAATCCCCCAGGCGATCAACAAGTACTTCGGCCAATTGCTTTAATTCACTCTTGCTATCTTCTGACATCGAAATGCCCTCTCCATAGAATTCAAAAGTCAATTTGGTGGTGTGATTCGCAACCGGGTGGTGAAACGCAACACCTGTGAGACTTTGAGTCATTGCAAGGATTGGAGTTATGGTTGGCATGGGCCTTGCTTTGATAGAAGTACTTCATTTCTTAGGAGAAATTCATGAAGATTTTCGCACTGCTACTCACCACTACCCTAGCCTTTGCCCAGGCTCCGGTTGCCGCTCCTGTCAAGGCTGAGGCCCCCAAGGCTGAAGTCAAGGCCGTGGCCCCCGCCGCCCCCGTCAAGACCAAGGCTGTCAAGAAGGCCAAGAAGGTTGTGGCCAAGGCTGAAGTCAAGGCTACCCCCAAGGCCGAAATAAAGGTCGTGGCTCCGGTCAAGGCTGAAGTCAAGCCCGTTGTCAAGGCTGAAGTCAAGAAGTAATTTACACCGTTCTAGAAAAAGACCCCCGATTTGGGGGTCTTTTTTATTCTGCTTCTGTTCCGTATTCTACAGCTATTCGTTGAAGTTCTCGGTCATTGTACAGATCCCAGGGACTCACATCCCTCTCAAACGCCTCAATGGTTGCCTCCGCATCGTACCCGTTACGCCTTAACCAGCGAACTACTGAATCGTGCAGAAGGTTCCAAGCACATCTACTCGAACAAGCATCGGAATCTGTGTAATCCAGATACCCGCCTTCACACTCGCTATCATATGTGATACCACAATTCGAACACTCTCTTTCGTATTCGTTGACCGCATCATCATTATCATTCGCACAGCCCTCTGAGCAGTAGGGTGCGTGATCCCTTCCGGTATATCCATCAAAAGCTGGACGCTCACATCCCACACACTTACCGTGGTACGCCATCAAGCGTTGTAGAATCGCTGGGGGCACTTTACTATTATTATCCTCCCAGAGGCCGAAGTACAACTGCTCCAGTTTTCGAACGGACTCCCAACCCTTCGCCGCTGATTGAGGATGCTTGCCTTCTTCATCTATGACATTACCAATAGACTCGGCCATACGTTTGGTGATGATTTGAATTGGACGTTTGCCGTAGCCATTTTGACTCAGTGCGGTTAAGATAAGGGTGATGTCCATTCTAGTCTTTCGGCTGCCCACTGGCAGGATGGAAGTCAGTTTGAGTATCGTTGAATGCGAAGCGTATCCACTGGATCGGCACCGAGCCGTCCACAAAGGCCTGGGAATACTCCTTGATGTAATCGTCTGCCTTACCCTTCTTCAAGTACGCTAAGGTGGTGTGAGGCTTGTACTCGGGATAGGAGTTCATGCTATCGGGATAGATGTTGTTGAAGTCCTTGAACAACTCCTGACCGGCTGGAGTGTCGATCTCAATGATCAGTACGTCATACGCAGAGGATTCGAACTTGTTCAATCCTAACCACCTGACCGAGTTCATGGCCGGGTGGTTCTGGATGACCTGTTGAATCTTCTGGGTGTCTGGGGTATGCTCTTTGATCCCATACAGAATGGTTATGTGCGGCTTTGATTCCTTACCCGTGCCCTCTGGACCCTGAGATACATCTTCTGGGTCAATCTTCTCGTGGACAAACTCCAGGATCTGGCGATTCAGATCGGCCCGGTAGACTGCTTCGATGATTGCGTAATCGTATTCAGCGGCAGCAAGATGGAGGGAATCGAGGAGGGTCATACTCTAGATACGGTTAGACAGTTTTACGTTCGTTCAGGTCTTCTCCGAAGAACTCGGTTTGAAGTCTCTGCTTGCAGTAGTACCGCTTCATATTGCCATTATGTACAGTAATCGCATCCAACTGATCTCCTGCACAAATTTGTTCGATGTAATTAAACACCTCTCTATTAGCTTTGAGTAAATTATCATAGGCTTCGGAAATCAGGATATTCCCCGCCAGCGTGACCCCCACTTGCTTACAGATGTTGGATAAAAGGGTGTCGTAGTTGCCCTCATCGATGTCGGACCTATGCTTCTTCAATTCCAAAATTGCCAGCATATCGAAGGCAAAGGCCTCATCGACTTTGATTGTTAGCATACGGTTTCTCCATTAAATAGCCTTAAGTACCGATTGTAGTTTTCCCATGTTCCGAGATCCAAGTAGGATTCTCCATACACATGGGTTTTGTCACACTGATTCAAAATGTCCCCAATTTCGGTGTAGCGATCCAGTAGGCCAGCCTCAATTATTCCGTTCAAGTCTGCGGCGTCGAACTTGATAATACCCCAGAACCAGTTCTGATTCGAATCTGTTTTTTGTGTTTTAACTTCAAAAAATTGATCGTTAGTCTTTTGTAGACGATCTACCTTAGTATATGGGTCGGAGTTGAATAGGCCGCACACAATACCATTTTGTTCAACCATTTCGATGAACGGATTGCCTTCAAAGATCGAATCTGGCAAACCAAATAGAATTTGATCATCGTCCTTTAACGGTTGGAACTCATAAAAATCTCTCAGAACCGTGGCAAATCCGGGGGTACGCTGTACCAGATGGACCTGATCGGAATAATGACCAACAATCCCCTTCTTGAGTTCGTTACCGTGAACAAAACAAATGGTCTCAGCACCCGCTTGCTTCATCTTCTCAACCACATGGTTGATAAGGGGGTTGTAGTGGGTGAAGCCTTTTTGAGGCAAAAGCTCCTTTGGAAATGGGAGACCCAAACGGGAGCCCTTTCCTCCAACTGGCAGGACTCCGTAGACAGTCATAGAATCCCCGCTTCTTTCATTTTCTCCAGCATGATATCTGAGCTATTTGTACAGAAGCCGTCCCCCTTATAGTCACCCTCTCTCCTGGTTGTGAACTCGTGTACCCGTGATCTATCGAGTCTGGCAATAAGCCCATGCCAATATGTCCACTCCACCATGTAGTTCGTCTGTTCGGAGACGGGAAACAAATGACCTACCTTGGATGGAACAATAGCTAGGATTGAGCCATTGACATTTCGATAATCACCCCAATCTTGCCAACCCGCATATGCCGCATCCCAATCAATCTCCACCACTTCACGCAGAGTCTGCCCGGTTGTGAAAAAGTGATCTTCGGCTAACATCAGTAACTTTTGATCTGAATCCCTGAACTTTTCAAAGATGATATTGTAACCTTCGGCGAAGAATGACCCGTTATCTGGGTGTGCAAAACCTGAGATTTCAGCCGAATTCGTACCATCGTATACGTTCTTATTGCTGACATATTTAGTCTGTGCGGTAAACTCTTTAATAAATGGGAGCAAAGGTTCCTGGGAGGCGTATTCATCCATCGACTGCTTATACAAAGTCAGACAGTGGATGTCAGCGTTGGGGAGGAAATGTTTAACGCTTTGGGCGGTCAGATTGACCATACGGTTGCGCTGGAAGTTCTTGATCGCAACGGCGAGGGGTTGATCACTAATCATGAGAGAGTCTCCTACATCTACAAGAGAATGTAGAAGCTAAGCAGCAATGTCAAATGCATTGTACACTCCTGCCAGAATTTGCGTCCAGGTCCACGTAGACATCTAAGTATCCCTAATGAGGAGTCGGGTAGCCAGCGGGAATACCAGCCACACCAGTCAGAGTACCATTAGTGACAAGGGTATTGATTAGGCCTGTCGTTACGTACATGGTCTGCCCAAGATTTCCGTTGTTAGGGTACAGATCAAACGTTTGAGCGGCCGGATCGTACTGACCGTAATCCCCCGTAATCATAGGGATCGAGTCCGTCCCACCGACGAAAGAACGTTCACCACAAACGATAATGTCACTCAGGAATTTATAACTATTCTTGGCCATGTTAACCTCATACAAAGAGTTGGAGATTCGGTTTTTACTTCTGTTTGTTTAGATGGGCTTCAATTCGATCAAGCTGGCTCAAAATCTTGTCGTTGTCCATCTGTAAATCCCTGAGTTCTTGGAACTGAGCCTTGAGGGTTTCGTGGTCCTGTTTGGCACGGCGTTCTGATGTTTTGTTAAGAACAGCATTGCCTACGGCCAGCAAAGGCAAGGCCCAAAGTTGTATCCAGGCCGAGCTAACCAGCAGGACAATCCCCTTGAAGCCTACGGGTAGAAACGGTAGCATACCTAGCAAGCCCCATACGAAGAAAAGGTAAAAAGCCCACATTGTACCAAACATCTGGGTGCCGTATAGGGCTAATTTCTCATTAAATCGGTTTACCCAATGTTTGAATGTGACCATAATCCCTCCCAGGACTCTAATAAAGTAACGAATATTCGGCTTCCTGAGTCTTTAGTATGGCGAATACCCTCCTTCAAAAACCCGCTGCACTCACGGATATGGCAATCCTGACGATGGCTAGATCTGGCATAAAAAGCAAGGTTCTGGACATTTTTAACAAAAAGTTTGAGGCCGAGTACCCCGAGATGTGGATCGGAGAAGGTAATGCTGACGAAATACGACTTGACCAGGGGATGTCTCTCAACATTTTCCCTAATTGGAAGTCAGCGTTCAGCAGTGCAATTGCTGAGGATGATTTCGATCCGGCAGATGGGAAGGGTATTATTGTTAAGATTAAACTCAAAACCCCAGGCCACTTACCCATAGCCTTCTTGAATCACGAATCAGAATACGAGCCCCCATTTGATGATCACCACCATTTTTACATAGATGATACGAATTTTGATATAGTGAACTATCCATTCACCATCAAGACAGCCCCCAGGCTCAAATGGACGAAGGGTAGTCCCAAGACCGCATCTTCGGTTCAGTGGCTGAACGGCGATCCGGCCAAGACAGCCGGTACCAGCCAGATAAACGAGGCGTTGACTATGGTGAAATCCCCTGGTTTGGAGAAGATACGAGAAAAACTCGCCCTACCCCCAAAAATTCTGGTCATACCAGGAGTATCATCCGATAGGTCCATGACAATGCTTAGAGGGGGTACGGACTTTCTGGCAGCAGGGAGATACATTGGCCAAAAGCGATGGTGGAACGAAAATGGGCTAATAGTTAAGACTGGCCCACAAGATATTGTCAGACGTCCCAGAGATTCGAGTGGTGGCGATGATGTGTGGTCTATACAGGGAACCCCGGAGACAGAGTTGCTGTATGCGGGTATACTGCGTGATGCTCCAGAAGAAATTTGGAGCATCAAGGCTGGGGCCAAGACAGCGAAGGCTCCGTACAAGACTCAAGAGTTCGAGGGCTGGACCATACTGATCGGACGCTCTGCCGCCGATAACGATATCCTATCGATGGAGGTGGCTCAGCCTAACGACTTCTGGATGCACACCGCTGATTATCCGGGTAGCCATGTGGTCGTGCGGAATCCCCAGAACCTGCCGGAACTGCCTGAGAACGTCCTCCAGGAAGCTGCCAGAGCGGCCGTACATAACTCTAGGGCCAAGGGCCAGCTTGGAGTCCAGGTTGTGGTCGGAAGGGCTGCGGACCTATCCAAGCCCGAAGGATCGGCTGTGGGTGAGATCGACATTTCCAGTTACAAGACCGTGAAGGTTGCGGCAGCGGTTCCAACACCCAGCCCCAGCATCTGGAACGTACCTTCAATTTTGAGCGAAATGAACGAATCGGCTACAGAGTTCTGGTATCGAAAGATGAAGGGTAAGGAAATCGAATCGAAATACGCACTACCCCGAGGACTCCTGAAACACTTGATCGAAAAGGAATCGAAGGGTAACCCACTGGCAGTATCGCAGAGAGGTGCGAGAGGCCTGTTCCAGATCATGCCGGTGAACATCAGTGGGTTTACGGGAGACCCCTTTGATCCTCGTCAAGCGGCACACCATGCGGCCAAGACGATCAAAGAAATGAAGGACAAGTTCGGTTCGTACGAAGAAGCCCTGGCGGCTTACAATTGGGGTGAGACGAACCTTCGTCAGTTTGGAATTGAGAACGCACCCAAGGAAACGAGAAAGTTCCTCAAGTTCTTTAAATCAAAGGGTTTGATCTAGACTGTGTGAACAAAAACTGGCAACTTACGGCTCCGAGCAATCGCAATCATGTGACCCGTACCCTTACTTTTCGAGTCCCAAACTGCCACTAACGCTTCTGCATAGTCAGCCATGTGATTGTTACGAGAGAACCCGGCCATCTTGCCCTGACTCCAATCTGCTGGAAAGTGCTTGACTGGTACATCGTGTAGGTCGGCCCACTCTTCACCCAAAGAATCCACCCCTCTGGCATCCCCACACACTACCTCAGTGATGGTGAAACCAGACAGATGGATCGCTTCCTCTACTACGGAGAGGTCGGTTATACTTCGACTACCCGCTACGATAACCTTCATAAACGGAATCGAAGTCTATAGGCCCCAAAAGTGGGCCAGGGGGCCTCACCAATAATATTCACAGTGTAACACTTCCAGAGGAACGGAACTCGAATACCAAAAATGCACACGGGTCGTTCAATCTCAACGATCATTAGAGGTTGCCAGACTCAGACTTACGTGGACTCGGATCAATCAGGGTCTTGGAGTCCTTCTTACCGGGCTTCCAATCAACCAAATCCTTCTGCCTCTTCACCCACGAATCATGCTGACCCACTGCCTGTTTACCCTCAGTAGCGAGTTTACCCAGTACTTCCCTGAAAGTACGTTCGTTGCTCTCGGACCAGAAGTTGGCATCACGCTTGATACCCTCCACCTTATGCATCTTCTCTACAACATCGTTAATCCGACCCTTCCAGAAGATAATGCGGTCATCTATAGTCTGTTTCAATTTGAATCGTACGGCCTCAACATCATCCCCACATCTGTCAATGGCACTCTGCTCATCATCAGACATCTTGCTGAAATCACAGAACGCTACCATTGCCCTGATAGTAGACTGAGCCTGAAGGTGATTCTGCTCCTTCAGATATTCAGAGTAGGATCGGGTACCCAGTATCATTGCGCCCAGAACCACCAGGGTTCCCAGTACGATACTAAATTTTACTACAAAACTCTTTAAGGCTTGATCCATTACTTGCTCCTTTTATACCTATTACTCAATTCCAACGGATGAGTTCACCGTTATCCGCAACTTTACCGGTGGCACGATCCCAAATGGGACCTGGAGGCATCGGCCTCCAAAAATCTACCATACTGAGTGGAACGACCTCTCCGGTGTCTGTTTTCCATTCCTTCACCGTCTTACCTTCAAGTATGACAAGCTGGGCTCCGACTGGGTGTAGAAAGTCTCCTACAATCAGTGTTCGTTCTCCCAAATATGGGAGAACAGAGGTTTTAATCCACGCACTCTTCTTCTTGAGGGCCTCATGGTCATCCTTATGGACGCATACTCCATCACTCCAACTATGGTAACGATGAGTGTAACCATGCAGATTAACCATACTGATTCCAACACTTAGTCCCAGTAGAAAGGCTAAAGAGTAGCGTCTCACCATTACCTCCACCCTACATATTACTCAGGTTCGGCGGCTGGGGGACATATTTTTGAACTCGGCTGGGTAATTTTTGATCAAGTACTGACGGGTCTGGTTTTCTTGTTGTATCGCACTCTTCTCAACCGTGCGATCAGCCCAGGCCAGCCCCCTCTCCTCAGCGACCAGTCGGAAGAATTCCTCAATCCCATACGTATTGAACGCATCGTACGCATGAGAGATTTCGTGAGCGATGATAGGCTCTAACCGTTCGTTCTTAGCCTTGATCTCCATCCAATCGAATGTGATTTCGATTCTATCGGCGTATACGATGGTGGACGCTAAGGTCGTACCCTTCAGGTCTCCCATCTTCCAAGTAATTGGAACAGGTATGGCATGGAGCTTACGATTATCCTCGGGACTCTTAACCCACAGATTCTCCATGGCGACTTGAACTTGAGCTTCAGAAGGGACGGGCTTACAGGATAAGCTGAAAATCAACAGCAATCCCCCAAGAATTACAGAGGCTAGACCACAGCCAATACCAAAATCCCTTGCTTTTCTGCTCATTAGTTATTCCTCATATAAGAATCAGATAGTCTTTCCCTATTGTATGAAGAAGCTTCCAATCACAAGCCTGAAGCCCATGCTCCTGGGTGTAGGCTTGACCTACCCAAAAACCATTCAAATGGCGTTAGATGACGCTATCTCCAAAGTCTTACACAAAGGCGTATGGGTCCTTCCGATAGACCCTAAGATGACCCCCTACTGGGAAGTACGGGGAACAGAAGATGGACTCAAAGCGGCCATAGAGGCAGTGTACAAGTGGAGGTGCGGCGTGACGGGCTATGCGAATTTTGACTGCGTAGTACGCCAAACGGATGCATGAGATAACAAGGATCTGCTGGTGATCGATCCAGATGTTCTGATGGCCAATGCCGACAAGCTGATAGCATTTCCGAGAGGTTACACACGATACGTTTGTCTAACTGGGCTAACTGATCAGGGGCAACCCCAATACACCTCAGAACCCGCTGCGAGAGTCTCATTCTATGGTAAAGTTACCCCAGAGATGTTTACCAAAGTGATTATGGCAAAAAGATGAATATATTCAGTGTAATTCCCGAGCTTCTCCATCATTTCCCAAGCTCAAACTCAAAGGTGAAGCGGGTTTTGGAGCGAAAACCCAAACCTATTTACTGGGCTTTTGGGTTAAAGCTATCAGAGTTTGAAGACGATAAAAAAGTTGAAGCCGCATCCTACCCAACCCCTGAAGAGGCCTTGGAACGGGTATTAGAGTGGGCAAATAGGGCGATCACAGATCTCCCCGGAACTATCATCTGTTATCTATACCGACTCAAGCCCTTGTCAATTGATAATTACGTCGAACGGGCGCATGGAAAGGGTTGGGTATTCGTAATAACCAACGAAAATATAGCCGAGGTCTTTCCAGTACGAGTTCGGAATTGGGGTACGGGGAACCCCGAAGTAATCGACTGGCCCGAGGGGAATCCCTTAGACTGAATTGGCGGAAGCGGCGAGATTCGAACTCGCAAACCGGTCTCCCGGCGACACCATAGCAGGATGTTGCGTTACCATTACGCTACACTTCCTAAGATTGCTGGTTACTCTGGAGAGGACCAGAAAATGAAAACCAGAGAGACTAAACCCAAAATGAATCCTGTCATTTGTAATCTAGTTATGGGTTCTTTGTACGCCATCCCTATAACCACTGCTAACACAGCACAGGTGACGGCGAAAACCATACCCCCCTTGGCCAAAGTCATCCCCAACCTTAAGGAAAGTAACCAAGAGGCGTTTGCAAGCAGGTAACAGGATAAGGACAAAAAGTAAAACACCAACTTACGCTCTAATTGCCATTTCTTTGCCAGGATGTCTGCAAAGGCTTCAAAAATAAGGAGTCCAGCAAGGAACAACAGGGCGTTCATAGTTGATTTACCTTAGTTTGTCGCTACGATAATCCCTCGTTGGACACGAGCATTTGGCCATACTCTCTGCACTTCAGGTAGGTATGCCTTGAGTTTGAGGTTTGTCTGCCACGAATCTTCAAGCGTCTCTCTGCCGACTCCAGAGCCATCTCCTTCGTAGCACCAAACATAGATAATGCCACCGGGGCGAACACAGTGCTTAGAGCGGAGCATAACATCCATGCGAACTTCTGGCTCTTTGATGACGTTCAAAACGTTTGATATGGTGCTGGTATCGGCTGGTGTTTCTCTGACCTGTGCGAGAACCTCTCGATTATGGCCATTGGTTCGGTTATACGGATCGTATACCAGATTGGTCGCTCCAAACTTATCCAGATACTCTTGAGCTTTATCACTCGCTCCTCCGCCATTGTCGAAGTTCACCACACCCTCAGACCATTCAACCTTAGTAAATACGCCAGAAAGCTGTCTACGATCAGTTCGCTCGGAGGGGAAGGATTGCTGTACTTCGGACTCTGGCTCAACCTCTTCGGACTCTTCGTCCTCATCCTCGGGTTCCTTTAGATTCTCTTCCAGATCTTCCAAAAGCTCCTCGGATTCGAATTTCTTCTCGTCCTTCAGGAGGTCAGCCTTCAATCTAAACAAATGGGTCATACGATCCTCGATGGTCTCATCTAAGATTTGGGTAGTCGAAAACAAACTTCTAGCCGCTATTGTGAGGGACGATCATGGGATTGAGTACA
>SESG01009145.1_pt1 | contig 15277 bp, 13 predicted proteins | sample 3171421 | NCBI WGS metagenome assembly SESG01 (sample SAMN10866946, study PRJNA518727) | freshwater metagenome | biome: subpolar coniferous forest; feature: holomictic lake; material: water; isolation source: holomictic Lake 227, 6 m and 8 m depth | place: Canada: near Kenora, Ontario | collected... | reverse complement strand
AAACAATATTAAAGCCGCATATGGATAAGGTTTTTGTGGTTGATTATTTTGTAGCGCCTAGATAGTACTATACTTGTCGAAAAAATAATTAATGTATTTAATGCAAAAAGCCACTCGAAAGAGTGGCTTTTGCGGACCGGACGGGACTCGAACCCGCGACCTCCGCCGTGACAGGGCGGCATTCTAACCAACTGAACTACCGATCCGTTTCCTCAAAATTACCCAGTGGGGGTCGTTTTTCGGTTGGCAAAGATAAGGGGAAAGGCCTCTTATAAACAAATCTTTTAAAAAAAAAATTCAAACCTTATTTTTACTGTCTCAAACATGAAATATGCCTCAATACCCGAATAGACAATTTTTAGATTTTGAACAGCCTATCAAGGATTTGTATGAACAAATTGACGATACAAAGAAGTTGGCTGAAAAGAATCCAAAGATTGATTATAACTCTACTTTGGAACAATTAGAAGCTTCTATCATTGAAAAAAGAAAGGAAATAACTGCTTCACTTACCCCTTGGCAAAGGGTTCAATTGAGCCGCCACCCTGATCGTCCTTATACGGTGAAGTATATTCAAAATATGACTACGAATTTTCTAGAACTGCATGGTGATAGGAATGTAAAGGATGACAAAGCAATGGTGGGTGGTTTCGCTGAACTGGAAGGCGAAACGGTTATGATTATCGGACAACAGAAAGGAATCAATACCAAAACGCGACAGATGCGCAATTTTGGTATGGCCAACCCTGAAGGGTATCGGAAAGCACTTCGTTTGATGCGTCTAGCAGAAAAATTCAACAAACCTGTCATTTGTTTAATTGATACTCCAGGTGCTTATCCAGGTTTAGAAGCTGAAGAACGTGGCCAGGGTGAAGCCATCGCCCGTAATATTTATGAAATGATCCGATTAAAAGTACCAATCGTGATTGTAATCATTGGCGAAGGCGCTAGTGGAGGTGCATTAGGAATTGGTGTAGGGGATAAAACTTTGATGATGGAGAATACTTGGTATACTGTGATTTCTCCCGAAAGCTGTAGCTCTATTTTATGGCGTAGCTGGGATAAAAAAGAAGTAGCTGCTGAACAACTAAAACTAACTGCTACTGATATGAAAGGCTTTGGCTTAGTGGATGAAATAGTTAATGAACCAGATGGTGGAGCACATTGGGATTATGTAGCTGCAGCAGAAATTTTGAAAATACAAATCATTAAATCTTTAGCAGAACTTAAAACTAAAACACCAGAACAACGCATCAACGATAGAATTACCAAGTATGGTAAGATGGGATTCTGGGAAGAATTCGAAGAAGATGAAGAAGAACCTGAACTTACAAATTCATAAATTTGCTTACCACTGCAAATAGTGGTTGGATCATAAACAAAACGAACATGCTTTCTTTACGCAAAACTCTTCGCGGTACCGGTGTTGCCGTCGTTACTCCTTTCAAATCTAATTTTGAAATTGATTATCCTGCATTGGATAAGGTTTTAGATTCTCTTATTAATAATGGAGTAGAATATATCGTAACACTTGGAACTACTGGTGAAACGCCTGTTTTGGATAAACAAGAAAAGATTGATGTCGTTAACCACACTTTTGATAAAGTAGCTGGTCGTGTTCCAATAGTAGTAGGCATTGGTGGTAATAATACCCATGAGTTGATTAAAGATCTACATCAAATTCCTTTAGATAGAGCAGTAGCAGTTTTAAGCGCTTCTCCCTATTATAATAAACCTTCACAAGAAGGAATTTACTTTCACTATAAAGCTTTAGCAGAAGCATCACCAAAGCCAATCATATTGTACAATGTACCAGGGCGTACTGGAAAAAACATGACCGCTGATACTACATTGCGATTAGCGAATGATATTCCAAATATTGTAGGAATCAAAGAAGCTAGTGGAGATATGGCACAATGCATGGTATTGTTACGTGACCGCCCTAGTGAGTTCTTGATTGTAAGTGGTGATGATGCACTTGCACTTCCTCAATTGGCTTGTGGAATGGATGGAGTAATAAGTGTAGCAGGAAATGCATTTCCGAAAGAATTTTCTAATATGGTTCGTCATTGTTTGAATGGCGATTTTGGTTCTGCTAAACAAATTAATGATCAATTGATCAAGGCTTATGAACTGATGTTCGCAGAAAATAATCCAGCAGGAGTTAAAGCATTTATGACAGAAATGGGATTACTAGAAAACTTCTTACGATTACCAGATGTACCTCTAAGTAAAGGCATACATCAATCCGTGAAATTGTTTTTAGGGAAATAATTTTTTAGGTTCAAGTATGTTTATTTTTTTGCTATAAACATATTTACAGTTTGTGCAAATTCCTTTGGCGATTCTTCCATCGGAACATGCCCAACACCTTTCATTATTTCAAGTTCACTATGGGTAATTGCTTTGTTGAATTTATATGCAATTTCTACAGGAATCAATTGATCTTTATCCCCCCAAATAATCAATGTGGGTGTTTTAATCTGCATAATCTTTGCAGTTTCATCTTTATAAAAATTATTTTTAAAACGATCTATTAACGCTTCCCGATTTCCTTCTCGAATAAGGAGATCGAAATAACGATTCTCTTGCCAGTCTTTGACCTTTGACTGATCACCATATGCCTCATGCAAGCTCTTTACTACTAAGGCCTTTGGAGTAATATATTTTACAATATTGTTCAATACCGGCATCTGTGCAATCTTAAAACCAATGGCACCTTTTGGTTGAATTGAAGGAGGTATACCAGCTGCATCTACCAATACCATTTTAGTAACTTTTTCTGGATGCAGAAGGGTGTATCTCCACGCAATTTGTCCGCCTAAAGAATTGCCAATAAGAATGCACTGATTAATTTTTAATTTTAGTAAAAATGAATCCACAAATTTGCAATAATAGTCAATGCTATAATCCTTTTCTGGATTGGGTCCTGTTAAAGCAAAGGCTGGAAGATCAAAGCGGATAATCCTCTTATTTTTTTTAAAAATACTTGTTACACTATCCCAGGTAAAAAGAGAAGAAGCTGTTCCGTGAATGAAAACGATTGGGGTACTATCTAAAGAATTTCCTTCATCGCGATAGTGCACTTGCATTCCCATTAAAGGGATAAAACGGGATTCTGAATTACAATACTTTTTTACAAGTGTATTAACTGGAATATCTTTTTGATAATAACAGATCATTATAAATGTTATTAGTATCAATAACATTAAAAGGATTCGTTTCAAATATTTAAAAAAACGATTCATAGGCCTTTGGATAGGATTACGGAATTAATTTCTTAAAGTAAGATCCCTTTCAAAAAGAATAATGCCACACTAAAATAAATCACTAAGCCAGTTACGTCAACAAGTGTTGCAACAAATGGTGCTGAAGATACTGCAGGATCGGCTCCTAGTTTCTTTAATACAATTGGTAGCATTGAACCACTAATCGTTCCCCATAATACTACTCCAACCAAGCTAAAACCTACTGTAGAGGCGATTTGTAGCCAGTGTGTACCATAAAGATTCGGAAAAAGGTTTTGAAAAACACTTACTCGAACAAACCCTATAAATCCAAGAACAGATCCTAATAATAAACCGCTCATGAGTTCACGTCGAAGTACCCGCCACCAATCAGCTATTGTGATTTCACCCACAGCCATCGCCTGAATAATTAGGGTAGAGGCTTGAGATCCACTATTACCTCCAGAAGAAATGATCAATGGAACAAATAAAGCGAGTACAACTGCTTTCGCAATTTCATCTTCGAAATAACCCATTGCAGTAGCTGTGAGCATTTCCCCAATAAAAAGTACCACTAACCATCCAATACGTTTCCGAAATAATTTGAGTAATGGAATATCCATATAGGGCTCATCAAGGGCTTCTGTACCACCCATTTTTTGCATGTCTTCACTAAACTCTTCATTTGCAACCCATAACATATCGTCGATAGTAACAATTCCCAAAAGAATATCATTATCATCAACTACAGGAAGTGCTACACGATTATTCATTTTAAATACCTGACTCGCATGTTCCTGATCATCGTTTACATTTAATGAAACAACACGACCATCTACAATTTCAGAAATCAACTTATCAGGTGTTGCTAAGATTACATCCCGGATTCTAATATCATCTACTAATTCACCCTTTTCATTAATGATATAAATAACATCAATTGTCTCACTATTTTTAGCCACTTTACGTATGGTGTCAAAAACATCTGCTATAGTATTTTGTGCGAAAACGTACACATAATCAGGCGTCATCAAACGGCCTACACTATCTTCTGGATATCCTAAAAGGGATAAGGTTATTTTTCTTTCTTCAGGCTCTAATAATTTTATTAAATCACGAATTACTGCTTTAGGTAATTCTTCTAGGAAATCTGTACGATCATCAGCTGGTAGATCGTTTAGTAATTCTGCAGTTTTTGAAGTTGGTAATTCTTTAATAATATCTTTCTGTTGTGCAATGTCAAGTATTTTAAAAACACTAGAAGCCCTGTGAATAGACATATTTGCAATAATCTGTGCTTCATATTCAGGGTATACATTTATTAACTCTGCAACATCCGCTATGTTTTGATCATTTAAGAATTCTTGTATGGCCAACTTGTCTTCCGTTGCAATAAGTTGCTCGAATTGTTCAGTTATTTCTATTTGTTCAAATTCTAATGACATAGCTGCAATTTAGCTTTTTGGAGTATAGAAAGGAAATTTACTGCATTGGTTTATGCTAACTTTGTAATAATTTTTAAATATGATATTACCCATTTTGGTAGTTGCTCCCTCAGAACTTCGCGGCAGGGGGGTATTTGCAACAGAATCTATAGCAATTGATACAGTGATTGAGATATCCCCTGTACTTGTTCTTTCGAAGGAGGAACGTTCAAAAGCAGAAGAAACGATGCTCTATAATTACATTTTTGAATGGGGGGATGATTATGAACTTGGTGCTTTAGGCATGGGCTATATATCTATTTATAATCATTCTTATCAATCAAATTGTATTTATGAAATGGATTTTGAGCATGAATTAATGACAATAAAAACCCTGCGCAAAATTGCAGCAGGGGAAGAATTATTTATTAATTACAATGCAACACCAGATGATACAACACCCATCTGGTTTGATGCGCAATAATGATTACCAATATTGATATCCCATTATTTTTGCTAATTCCAATTTAGAAACGCATAGTTGGTATTGGAATTGGAGCTTGCTAAATTCTGCTCTTTGAACATTTGTACTTGCATTTGTTAATTCCAAATTGGTACCCACTCCATTTTTAAAGCGAATAGCAGCTAAATCCTGAGCATATTTGGCCTGATCTATCTGTGCTTGTGTATTACCTATTCTCTCAATATTAGTTTGAATATCTGTCATTGCCTGCGCAATATCTTTTTTGTAATTAGCATTTAAAGATTCTAATGCGAGCTGCTGCTGCTGAACTAAGTGTTCTTGTAATTTCACCTGTTGCTTTGTTTTACCACCAGAATATAATGGAATATTCAAGGTTACCCCACCTAATCCATTAAATTGAAACTTATATATATCTGGAATAAAGCCATTTTTGAAACCTAAACCTCCATTTACCAATATACTTGGTTTGTCTTGCAACTTTGCAATCTCAATATCTCCGTTAGCCTGATTGATTTTGTCTTTAGCTACTTTAAAGTCAAGATTATTGTTAATCGAAGAATCCATAGCTATCTGATTATTTACGGAAGCGATATTAAAGTCAAAATAATTTCCAGCAGGAGCGCTCGTACCAGTGGTATAGTTCAAAAGATTTATTTGCTTTTGCAAACTATTTTTTAAATCTACTTTTCTATTTTCTTCATTATCGATGTTTGCTTGAATATTTAGTAAGTCAATTTTCAAGGCCTCTCCATCTTTTAATTTCGATTGGACTACTTTTTTGTTTTCATTCAGAAAATTCAACACGCTATCTTGAATACTGATTGCCTTCTGTAGATATACCATATTATAATAAATGGTAGCCACCTGATAGGCAAGTTGGGATTTTGCCAATTCGATATTGTCTTTTGCAAACTGTAAATCTGTTTTAGCTCTTTCTACATTTGCTTTCAACCTTCCAAAATCTGCCAATATATAATTCGCATTTACAGAAGTTGTGTAGTTGTGGTTTGGAACAAACTTGAATAAATCAGTTGAGCCTGGAAATGCTACTTTCGAAACAGGGGCCATATACAAGTATCCAGCTTGAGCTCCAACAGTAGGATTAGCATTTGTTTGTATTAATGCAATTTTATCTTCTGCTGTAATTACTGTATTCTCTGCTTCTTTCAATTTTGGGAAATACCCAAATGAATGTTGGATGAGATTTTTAAGATCAGTATTCACCTGAACCTGCGCATGCATATTTAAAGTAAAAATTGCGATGCTTACTGAGGAAAGGAATATTTTTTTCATGAACTGTGTTTTATAAATGCGGTTGTCAATTTTTGTTAGTGTGCTTCAGATGCTGCTTTCATTGCCATTGCTAATTCTTGTGGTGTTTTTTTCTTTACCCTCAAAAAGAATAGTAGTGGTAACACGCACAGAAAGAAAATGCCGATTAATCTAAATGTGTCTAAGTATGCTAAATAATAAGATTGTCGTTCAACAGACCCGTTTAAGATCGTTAAAGCTTTAGTATTTGCGATACTAGCTATATCGCCAGTTTTACTAGTTATATTTTGTGCTAAATTATTGGCTATAGCTGTGCCATTTTGCATGCCACTCACTAAGTCTGACCGATGTTGAGAATATTGTCGTGCTATATAATTATTAGCTACTGCTATTCCAAATGCCCCACCTAATTGCCTCACCATATTGTTTAATCCAATCCCAGTTGCATAATCTTTTGGATGTAAACCTGCTACTGCTTGATTAATCAAAGGCAATTGACTCATGGCTATTCCCAAAGAACGAATTACAAAGAGCCAGAATAAATCGCTTTTGCCAATATCCAGACTCACATGTGAATTCATAAAAGCATATACCACAAACAATGAAAAGCCTACTGCAATAAAAGGCAGGGGCGGAACACCCTTACTTAATAAAGTTCCCATGATGGGCATTACGATAACACCGAATAGTGTAGGCGCTAATAGTGCTAAACCTGTTTCATAAGGTGTAAATCCTAAAACCCTTTGCGCTAAAACTGGATAAACAAAAACGGATGTGAAAAGACCAAATCCAGCTACAAATGTAAAAATGGTAGTCACACTTAAATTTCGGTTTCCAAGTAATCGAAGGTTAACAGCAGGTTGTCGAACTTTTAATTCTTGCCATACAAAAAGACCTAAACTTATGGCTGCCACCATGGAACATACGCGTATCGAAGAACTACTAAACCAATCTTCCGTTTCTCCTCTTTCTAACACATATTGTAAACAACTGATACCAGCCATTAACAAACCAATGCCCATATAATCGATCTTAATATTGGATTTATTTTTTCCTTCACCATCTTTTTTATCAATAAATATGAAGGATAATGTTGTTGCCAAAATTCCAATTGGAATGTTCACCAAAAAGATCAAAGGCCAACTAAAATGTTCCATCAAATAACCGCCAAGAGTTGGTCCTAATGTAGGGCCTAATACGATACCCATTCCAAACAAACCTGCTGCTTTACCTCTGTCTTTTGGTTCGAATGCGTCGAATAAAATAGATTGTGAGGTAGATAATAAAGCACCACCGCCAATTCCTTGTATAAAACGCCAGATAATGATTTCGATGAGACTAGTAGACTGTCCACACATATAGGAGGCCAGTGTAAAAATGATCATTGAAACAATATAGTAATTCTTTCGGCCAAAATATTCTGCCAAGAAACCAGTAAGTGGTATGATAATCACATTGGCGATGGCATATGCAGTAATGACCCAGCTGATATCTTCGATACTCACGCCAAGACTTCCACTCATATCGTTCAATGCAACATTGATGATAGATGTGTCGACCAATTCCATTACCGCTGCAGAAATTGTTGTGATTACAATTATCGCTTGTGCAAATCCTTTAGGGGTTGCCATAGATCCTATTTATTTTCTGCTACTACATTAACGCTTAAACCAGCGCGCAATTCTTTTTTATATTTTGCTACATCATCGATCCAGATTTTTACAGGAACGCGTTGTGTAACTTTTACAAAGTTACCACTGGCATTATCTGGGGGTAATAATGCAAATTTGGCGCCCGTAGCTTCACTTAAACTTGCTACAGTTCCTTTGATTTTTAAATCAGGATATGCATCCATGGTAATGTCAACTTTTTTTCCAGTTGACAAAGCGTATAATTGGTTTTCTTTGAAATTTCCTACCACCCAAAATATACTATCATTTACAATAGAAAATAGGGGAGTGCCTGCTTGTACAAACTGACCTTCACTGATCGTTTTCTTACCGATTCTTCCATTTTGAGGAGCGTATATTTTTGTATAAGTAAGTTTTAGTTTTTGCTGATTGATGCGTGATTGCTTAACGGCTAATGCTGCTTCAGCTTTCTTTACATTTGCATCTAAAACAGCTATTCTACTTTGTGCAGAGCTTAAATCGTTTTGACTATTATCAAGTTGTTTGGAGGCGTTTTCTGCATTGAATTTGCTATCATCCAATTGTTTTTTTGTAATGGCTTCACTACGAAAAAGGTTTTGATCCCTTTGTAAATCTTCCAAAGCTTTTTGCTTCTTTAAAGCACTGATGTCAATATTTCCTTTGTTTACTTTTAAAGAAACGATGGCATTATTCAATGAAGCTTTAGCATTTACAATATCTACTTCAGCTTGTGTATAGTCGGCTTCCATTTCCACTAACTGTTGTTGCAATTCTGCATCGTCTAGTTCCACTAAAAGATCGCCTGATTTTACACTATCATAATCTTTTACTGCAATAGTTTTTACATATCCTGCAACTCTAGGTAATACTGGTGTGATTTGAGTTTCAATCTGAGCATTGTCGGTTGATTCATGTGTCATTGCGAAATGTACTTTCTCATAACCATAATAACCACCAACTAATAATATTGCCCCCATTATAATAAATCGGATAGGCGAACTTTTCTTTTTTTCAGGTGCTTGTTCCATTATTTCTGTTTTTGTAGTGCAGGTTGAATCAATAAATGGTCTTGAACCATTTGTTTAATATGATGAGTAATGCGTTTTTTTAATTCAGGGTCATGATAAGGATCTGACCCTGCCTCTTTGTTTAGTAATATATTGCACATACTTCTTGAGAGCATAACTTGATTGATGGTGCCAATAATAGATGCAAACAATAATTGAGGGTCAACTTTTTTAAATAATTTTTTTCGGATGCCTTTTTCAATAATTGACACTACATCCTGAGTATTCTTGGTAAATAATTCAATAACATTTTGATGTAACAGTTCGCGATTGGTAACCAGTAATTCTTGCTGTAGCACTCTATGAAAAGCAGGTTGTGATAGAAAACGGTTCACATAACCATCGATAATCAGATTTATTTTATCAAGTTCCGAAAGTGAAGGATCATTCTGCAATGAATCAATCTTCTCACGCATAAAACGTGCTTTGGTTTCGAGTAAAGCAACAAATAGTTTTTCTTTGCTCCCGAAATAGTAATTGATCATGGCAATATTTACATCAGCCGCATGAGCAAGATCCCTAATGGAAGTGCCTTCATAACCCTTTTCTGAAAAAAGGGTTACAGCTACCTCCATGATATGTTCTTTCTTATCTATACTCATTCAATAACTAAAACACAAAGATTAAACATTTGTTTGAATCAAACAAACGTTTAATTAATTTTTAAGGAATATATTTATTATTCCAAAAAGAGATTTTATTAAGTTTGAATGTATTAATCTGATTTTATGCGTAGAATAGCCATTTTTTTTACTTTTTTCATCCTCCATTTCTCTGTCTGGTCACAAAATACTTTTACCATTCCTGCAAATACTGGTTACGCCGTACCTGCAGAGAATGATGAAGAAAGTCTTTTTCAGCCTGGAAAGGGCTTGCAAAATTGGACTGATATAAAACAGGAAATACATTATTTTTTTCATATTGCTCAGGAGGGAAAATTGTTGATTGCATTAAACCTTAAAAACGCTGAAGCCGGATCAATAATTAGTGTAGAAATAGCAAATAAAACTTTTCGGTTGTCGATACCACAAAGTACTAAGTTTCAAAAAAAGATATTGGGTATAGTAGATTTTAAAGACAGCGGTTTTTATTCTATTAAAATCAAGGGGTTGAAAAAATCTGGTAACACTATTGCTGAGATAGAATCTTTAGAATTGAGTGGATCTGCAGCTAATGGAATTCATTTCAATAAGAAGCCTAGAAGAAATGCAGCTTCTGTTCATTTGCGATATCCGATTTCTGACACCACTCGTCTCACCTCATTTTACAATGAAATTACTATTCCTGAAAATGCTGACATCCTCCATAGCTATTATATGTCCAATGGATTTTCAAGAGGATACTTTGGTATTCAAGTAAATAGTGAAGACGAAAGAAGAGTTATTTTTTCGGTATGGGACGCTGGAAATGAAGCCGTCAATAGATCTAAAGTGGCAGATTCGAACAAGGTTAAACTAATAGCGAAAGGTGATGGCGTTTTTGCAGATGATTTTGGGAATGAGGGTACAGGCGGGCATAGTCATTGGAGGTACAATTGGAAGTCCGGAATTACTTATAAAATGCTTGTAACTGCACTCATGGATAGTGCATCTCAAACTACAACTTATACTGGTTATTTCTTTGTGCCCGAACAACAGAAGTGGAAATTGATCGCTTCTTTCAGAGCGCCAAAAGATGGAAAGCCTTTAAGAAATTTATATTCCTTTAATGAAAACTTTGTAGGGATTAACGGACAATTACAACGGTATGCTTATTTCGGGAATCAATGGGGCCAAAGAGAAAATGGGACCTGGATGGAATTAACGGAATCTAATTTTTCGTACGATGCTACTGGAAAAGCGGGCGATAGAATTGATTATGGTGGTGGAATGGAAGGGGGGATGTTTTATTTATGGAACGGAGGATTTAAACCGGCGAATGCAAAATTTGGGGATAGATTTATACGCCCTGCTAAAAATAATAAGCCAACAATTGATTTCACCAAGAATGCAGATAGTGCAGCCCAAGCATCCCTTGATCAGCAATTAATTTTTAATTCCATTAAAAACAAACAGTTTGATACCATGGGTAATCGCTCCGGGGTATTTTATAATATTTTAAGAGAAGGCACAGGAAGTACAGTATCAGTTACAGACACAATAACAGTTTTTTATAAAGGCTTTTTATTGAAAGATGGAACCGTATTTGATCAGACCAAAGAAAAGCCAGCAACTTTTCCTTTAAGTAGATTGATAAAAGGATGGCAACTGGGATTATCGAACGCAAAATTGGGATCAAAAATTCAATTGATTATTCCATCAGGCCTGGCTTATACAATTAGAAACCGAAGTCAGCTTATTCCACCAAATAGTGTTTTGGTTTTTGAGATTGAACTGCTGAGTCTTAAAAGAATGATTAAAAACTAATATTACCTGATTTTTTTATTGTATTTTTAAAACTTATGGATTTTTGATCCAATATTTTCTCTTTTTTATGAGTAATCAAAATGCAATTAAACCATCAGTGCTAGTAGTTGAGGATGATTCTTTTATTCAATCTATTCTTAATGAGATTCTGAGTGAAAATTTTGAAGTTACTATTTTTACAGATGGTATGGAAGGAATGAATTATCTACAAAGTGGTAATATTCCTGACATTATTTTATCTGATTTAAATGTGCCAGGTCTTGATGGTTTGAGCTTTTTAGAACAGGTAAGAAATAGCGGCCTTTTCAAATCAATTCCTTTTATAATTCTTTCGGGAAAGCTGGATATTGAAAATAGAATTCGATGTCTAGAAGCTGGTGCAGACGATTTTTTAAGTAAACCCTTTAATCCTAGAGAATTGGATGCTAGGTTAAAAAATATTCTGAGAAGGATGGGTAAAAATAAATAATGCAATTTTCATGGGAGCACCAATTATAGCTGTATTAAACGCCGATGATGAAACATTGCTTACTATTAAATCATGCGATTTTAATGGGGCCATCATTCAGTGCTTTACAAGTAGTATCGATTTATGTACTCAATGGAGCAACGATAATTTAAACATTGTAGCCATTATTTCACAAGGAGAAATAATGGGTTCTTTTGGGTTATCAATTGTAGACTTTATACTTAAAAAGGGCTTTCAGCGAACTCCTTTCTTTATTCTTACAAAATACGTAAACGAAAACATGAAGCTGGTTTCACTTAATGCAGGTGTAACTGATGTTTTTCTTTTTCCCATTCACCCCAGATCTCTTGAACTAAGAATTAATTTTTGTATCAGTAACTGGCAGTTTATAAATACTAAGTTAGAACGTAATATTTTTAAGGCATATAAAACAGAACTAATCAAAAGGGTATTCGATATTGTTTTCGCAGGATCTGTTTTGATTTTACTTTCTCCCATTCTATTATTGGTAATTCTTGCTGTTAGTATAGAATCAAAAGGCCCCGTTTTTTATTATTCATTACGAGTGGGGACTGGATATAAAATATTTAAATTTTTTAAGTTTCGTTCTATGTATGTAAATGCAGATCAACGCCTAAAAGATTTAAAACATTTAAATCAATATAAGATTGATGCAACTGTTATTGATTCCACAATAGATGAGTCGCCTGTTATATGTGATTGGTGTATGGCTAGTGGTGGAAAATGTCGCTATCCAGTATATGCCGATAATTATCATTGGTGCGAGAAAAAATATTCCATACTTAAAAAAGCATCCGCTAATTCTGCATTCATCAAAATTAAAGATGATCCCCGCGTAACTAAAGTGGGTAAGATTTTAAGGAATACTAGTATCGACGAATTACCACAATTAGTAAATGTGTTGATTGGAAATATGAGTATTGTTGGAAATAGACCACTTCCCTTATACGAAGCAGAAAGATTAACAACTGATAAATATGCACTTCGTTTTATGGCACCCGCAGGCATAACCGGACTTTGGCAAGTAGAAAAAAGAGGTAAGGGCGATATGTCAGAGGAAGAAAGATTAATGTTAGATAATGACTATGCTAAGAACCATTCTTTCTTATTTGATATTTTGTTGATTTTAAAAACAATCCCAGCTTTATTTCAGAAAGAAAGTGTTTAAAAAATCATTGGAACTTTTATTATTAGTATTGGAATAACAATTTTGAATAAATTATTTCTTAGCAAAAAATTTCAGACAAACAGGATTGGGTATAGTAATACTATTGCCAGTATGGTTTAATAAGCCACTATTTTTATCCCTTTTAAATATTTCAACAGTACTAGTTAATTGATTAGCCACCAGCAAAAAATTTCCTGTAGGATCTATACTGAAATTTCTAGGACCTTCCCCTTTTGTTGGTTCATAACCCAATGAGCTAAGAGTGCCTTTGTTTTGATCAATTCTAAAAATAGCAATATTGTTTTCTTTTCCTCTATTTGACGCATAAAGAAACCTTCCATCTTGTGAAATATGAATATCTGCACTTCCAGGTTGACCATTAAAGTCAGCCGGGTGAGTAGCTATTCGCTGTACGAATTTCGTAGTTCCATTAATATAACTGTGCACAGATACTGTACCACTTAATTCTTCAATGATATAAACAAATTTTCCGTTAGGAGAAAACTCCAAATGTCGAGGCCCACTTCCGGGTTCACAACTGATATATTTTTGTGGTGCATTGTGCAATGGCATTTTAATATATGTATCAAATTGATAAATATTTACTTTATCCATTCCAAGATCGGGAGTTAAAAGAAACTTTTCATCTGGACTAAAAAACACAGAATGCACGTGGGCTTTTTCTTGTCTTTGAGTATTGATACTGCTTCCATCATGAACTATCTGTTGCGTGAATGAAGTAATTACTCCATTGGGCTCAAGTGGAAAACTGGCTAAACTTCCCCCGCTATAATTTGCTACTACAGCCCATTTTCCATCTTTAGTAATAGAGATATGACAGGGATCTTGACTACCACTCGATTGTTTATTTAAAAATTCTAAATTCCCTTTTATTGGATCAAAATTGTAAGCTGTAACTAAACCAGAGCCATTTTGATTTACTTCATTCACTGCATAAAGATGCCTGCCATCTGGAGCAACAGCTAAAAAAGAGGGATTATCTGCATGATCAGTATTGCTTACCCACTCAGCAGTTCCATTTTTAGCATTGAAATGATATACATAAATTCCTTTACTACTACCCGAAGTATAAGTTCCAATAAAAAGATAAAAGTCTTGTGCAAAGGATACTGTACTAAATAATAAAATGGCTAATACTAATTTGATGCGCATATTTTATAATTTCTATTTGAAAGATTGTTGGAAAAGTAAAAAGTAAAAGTATTGCTTCTTATATATATTGTTAACCCAGGCTTCAGCCTAGGGTTTGAGATAAGTATCAATATCGGGCTTTAGCCCAAACGCTGTGATTGATGTAGGATATTTCTTAATTATTGATATACCCTCACATAATCAATCTCCATTCTCAAGGGATAGATAGTACTATCCACGCCTTTTTGTCCGCCCCAATTTCCCCCCACAGCAATATTTAATAATAAATATTCAGGCTCATTGAAAGGCCATGCTGTTCTATCACTATGCTCGTTTTTAAATTCAAAGTAGTAATTATTGTCAACGCCAATTCGCATAGTTTCTGCATCCCAATCTACCTGGTACACATGAAATGCTTCACTACAGTCGTTTACCATTATTGTTGCAGTCTTTTGTGTGCCGATTATATGATTGTACTTTTTAGTATGGGCTGAAGCGTGAATATTCCCTTGATCATATCCCACATGTTCCATAATATCAATCTCCCCATCATCAGGCCATTGGAGTGGGGTTTTAGATCCTAACATCCAAATAGCAGGCCAGGTGCCTAAACCCTTTGGCAATTTTGCACGAACCTCAATTCTTCCGCTGGTCCAATCACCCTTACCTTTTGTAACCAATCTTGCTGAAGAATAAGCGTTTTTCCCAATTTGTTCTTTATGTGCTTCAATTATGAGATGGCCATTTTCAACACGCGCATTTTTGGATTTCTGATAGGTATAATATTGTAATTCATTATTGCCCCAGCCATGACCGCCAGTGTCATATCCCCATTTTTTGGAATCTGGTAAACCCTGATAATTAAATTCATCGCTCCATACAAGTTGGCGTTTATCCTGAGCATTGGTTTCAGAAACAAAAATTAAACAAAAAAAA
>SESG01008672.1_pt1 | contig 15280 bp, 9 predicted proteins | sample 3171421 | NCBI WGS metagenome assembly SESG01 (sample SAMN10866946, study PRJNA518727) | freshwater metagenome | biome: subpolar coniferous forest; feature: holomictic lake; material: water; isolation source: holomictic Lake 227, 6 m and 8 m depth | place: Canada: near Kenora, Ontario | collected... | reverse complement strand
GCTGGGTTTTCCAGGGCTTCCCGATGTAATTGTAAAGATAGGCCATGTGGTGACTGGGTTCATTACCATGAACATATTGACCAATGTTTCCGGTCATGTCCCCTGTTCGCGACTGGCTTGAATCCATGGGTGTGGCAAAGCACCGGTCAAGCCATTGGTCAACGGTTTCTGCCCCACCCATCCTTTTGAACAAACCCTGGTAATCCTGGGGAACGAACAGCGAAAACTGGTAGGCATTTCCTTCCGTGAAATTGGCGGTAGATTTCGGATCAAATGGCTGCTGCCATTCACCGGAGGCTGATCTCCCCCGCATAAACCCGGCTTCCTTGCTGAATACATTCATGTAGAAATTTCCTTTTCCACTGTAAAGATGAAAGTCTGTCTGACTGATGTCTCTCGCCAGTCGTGAAACGCACCAGTCGTCGTAAGCATATTCAAGCGTCCGTGATACAGACTGATCTTCCTGTTCGCAAGGAATATATCCAAGGGATTTGTAGCTTTCCTTCCCAGCCCGGAGTCCTTCGGAAAGACCTTTCATCCCCTCATAGGCCAAATTCACGTCATAGTCGCGGATTCCTTTCACATAAGCATCGGCGATGATCGATGATGCATGATATCCGATCATGCCAAACCCCTCATTTCCTCCGAATTCCATAATCATCATGGTGCCGAAATGCTGGTAACGCTCAATGAAACTGCGGATAAACTGGTTGGTTTTCTGCTGATTGATGATGGTGAACAGAGGGTGCAGTGCCCTGAAAGTATCCCATGAGGAAAAGGTGGTAAAGTTGTCGAATCCTGTTGCAGTCCGGATTTTGTGATCTGTCCCCATGTATCTTCTGTCAGCGTCCATGGCTGTATTAGGATGTATCAGGCAATGGTAGAGTGCGGAATAAAAAATTCTATTCTGTGCGACGGTACCTCCTTCCACTTCGATCTTCTGAAGTTCTTTCTGCCATTTCTGCCTGGCACTTTCTTTTGCAACCGCAAAATCCCAGCCGGGAAGTTCGGTTCTCAGGTTGAAAAGCGCACCTTCCTTGTCAACTCTGGAAAGTGCAACTTTGACAAGTAGTTCATTTTGAGGTAGTTTGTCAAACTTAAAGTAGGCTTGGAGATTTTTGCCGCCTGACAAGGGTCTTTCCCCGATATTTTTTCCTTGCAATTCGATCCGATAATTGCGGATGGGGGCAGAAAATTCGATCACAAAAAATACGGTTTTATCCCCTTCCAGACTGCTATTGGCATGCCTGAACCCGGTAAGGGTGGTATTGTTCACCATTTCCAGAGAGAGTGAATCCACCCTGCTCGTAATACCATGCGACAGGTTCAGGATGATGTTGGCCGATTTCCCGGCAGGAAAGGAGTACTTGTGAAAACCAACCCTTTCGGTACAGGTAAGTTCTGCCAGAATTCCGTCATCCAGTTGGACTCTGTAGTATCCCGGTGTAGCAGTTTCATTCTTGTGGGAGAAAGCTGCGCGATATTCCGGTTTTGGTTCTTTTGCATTCGAACCTGTCATCCCGGTCTCATCTTGAAACGGCATCAGCATGATGTCTGCACCGCTGCCAACACCGGTGCCGCTGAAATGGGTATGACTGAATCCAAGAATGTCCTGGTCGGAATAATGATACCCGGAGCATCCGTCCCAGCTGTCCGTTCTTGTATCCGGACTTAGCTGGATCATCCCGAAAGGTACGGTGGCACCCGGAAAAGTATGGCCGTGTGCATTCGTGCCGATCATAGGATCTGCAAAGCGGGTGTAATCCTTCACAGGTGGGGATGGATTGGCCGTCGCTGAAAAAATTTCGGTCATCGAAGCCAGAATAATGAGAATGAATTTCTTCGCTTTCATTTCTAGACTTTTAGAAATATTTTCCGATGGTACATGAATCGGAGAAGAACCAGAGAAAATCCGAGAGAAACGATCATTGCCAATAAATAAGCCCATTCGGGTCCAACCATTTGGGCGAGATCACCACCGACGAGCCTTTTGGCCAATCCGTTGAAATCGATCAGGTTTCTTGCCATATAAATGGTAATTGGATTGACTCCGATCCATACAAAAACTGGGGTCCAACTCTTGTACCCTTTCACGTCGATCAGATAATAAAAGATTCCCATCATAATGAGGCTGTAGCCTCCGGCGACCAGTACATAGGTAGGCGACCAGATTTTTTTGATGACAGGCATCTGAATGCCCCAAAGGTAACCGGTCAGCACCATCAGCGCACCTCCGGCGATCAAACAGATGAGGCGCTGCCTGACTTCCATTTTATTGCTTTGTAAAATCCGGGCAGCGAAGACACCAAGCACGCAGGAAACCGTAGCAGGAAAGGTTCCCAGAATTCCATTGATATCCCATCCTCCGCTGCCACCACTTTTTCTGCCGGGTAGAAATAGAACGTCGATGTATTGATGCCAGTTTGAGTTCATTGTGAGCGAAACCAGCCCAGTGTTGGGGACCGGAACGAAACTGAGCAAGAACCAGTAGCCGATGAGAACAATGGAAGAGACAATCACCAATCCGCGAAGTTCCAAATGGATAAAGAGAATGCCAGTAAATAGGTAGGTGATGGCCAGGCGTTGCAATACACCTAAAATTCTGATATCCGGCCAGATATTGGAAAGTCCTCCATAATAGATGATTCCCAGAAGAAAGAGAAGGAGAAATCTTTTGAGGAGCCTGCGGTAGGCCATTATTTTTCCATCGGTAGCCAGAATTCGCTGAAGTGAAAATACAACCGACATACCCATGACAAATTCAAAAAGCGGGAAGATCAGGTCATAAAAGGTAAAACCAATCCATTCAGCATGATCCAGTTGCGGAAGGAGAATATCCTGAACTCTTCCGCCAAAAAGTTTCACGATGGCCAACGCAAGACCAGTTCCGCCGATCAGCCAGAACATGTCAAAGCCGCGCAGTACATCAACAGACAGGATGCGCTTGTCGGCCGATATTATTTTCTCCATGATTTGTTAATAGTGTCAGACTCTTGCAAATATAGGAAAAAGAGTCAAATGGGCCTTTGGGCAATTTTTAACAAAAAAAAAGAACTTAGAGAGCGCCGGTATCGGCAGTGGCTCTGACTAAGTTCTTCTCAGGTTAGGTTTTAACGCTTATTGAAGGTCTTGTGGTCCGGTAAAGCAGAAACGAAAGCGACAATTACCTTTAATATTTCAATGGTAATGATACCAAGATTCACAACAGTTAAAATTGCATTTGAGTAAATGGCACTTTTCGTTGAATGAATGGAGTCATTGATTGATTGAACGGAATGGTTTTAGGCGGGTGATTCTGATCTTCCGTATTGAACGGGTACAATTATTTCAACTATTGTTCCGGGATTGCTCAATCCGGGTGATTTTTCGCAATAAGTAACGCCTGTTTCAATTCCATATTTTTGTCCCAGAAGGTTGAGCCTTTTTCTTGTAATATCATTTCCCAGGTTCAAATGATTGTCCTTTTTGAATCCATATTTTACGGCATTGTTAATACCTATCCCGGTGTCCTCAACGATAATCTGAAGTGAATATTCACCTTTATGCTTAAATTTAATGCCGATAAATCCCTTTTCTTCCATATTGGCGATACCATGCCAGATAGAATTCTCAACAAAGGGCTGTACGATCATGGATGGAATTAAAATTTCATCAGCCTCAATGTCCTCATCTATTTCAATATAATACGAGAATTTGTTGCCCATTCTTAGTTTTTCGAGATCCAGATAATTTTTCAGGCGGTCTACCTCTTCCTCCAGGTGAATCAGGGGTGAGTTGATGGCATTGAGGTTTTGCCTGATCAATCTGGCGAATTGGGAGAGATAGACTCCCGCTTCATTGGGTTTGTTGTGCAGCAGATAATTCTGAATGGATCCGAGTGAGTTAAAAATGAAATGCGGGTTCATCATGGCCTGAAGAGATTTTTGTTCAGACAATAATATTTGGTGCTCCAGTTCCCGGCGACGCAGTTCTATGTTTTTTTGTCTGATTAGTACCAGGAAAGCCAACCCCGAAATCAGAATAAAGACAACAAAATAAAACAAGGGATGTTGCCAGATTGTTGCATCAACTGTGATCCCGAAATAGATTGGTTCACTCCAGTCTGAAGTTGATTTTCTGGCTCTGAGCTTAAAATTGTAATTCCCTTTCGATAGATTCTGAAGAACGACATTGTTACTCTTTGCAATGTTCCAGTCGGAATCACTCCCCTCCAGCATGTAGGAGAAAATAACCGGGCTGATCGAATAATTGATACAACTGAATGCAATATTGACCCTTTGGTTGCCTACAAATGAAATCTCATTTTGGTTCACCTGATTCTCCTTGTCATTCAACTGGATGGTTTGGAAATAGGGAATTGGAGGTTGTGTGCTGATGTCGTGAAGGTTCTGATAAGATATGGATGTCAGTCCATCGTCACTTGCAACAAAAAGTTTTTCGTTGTTGAACAAAATAGCATGGATTGCCCTGAAGGGAATGTTGGCCATGTGAAGAAAAACGGTTTCATTTTTCAGTGCATTCAATGGATTTTCGCATATATAAATATTTTTGGATGTAGCAATAAACAGAGTAGAATCGTGGTATGCCAGATGTTTGATCTGAAAGTCTATCTGTTGTTCAAAAGCTGCTGAAAGGTTATAAATTTTATCATTTTTCATCACATAAAGGCTGTCTCCTTCGATGTTGAATAATTCGGTGTTGTCATTCAGATTGAGATGGTCAGAAATAATTTTGTTGTTAAAGCGAGCTAGTTTTTCACATACATCAGCTTTCCCGTTTTGAAAAGAGTAGTTTTTTTTGGCATTTATAATTAGCTCGTTTTCAGGATTGTAATAGATATTATAAATTCTCTCGTTAATTATTTTATTATCAAGGGTCTTGAACAACTCATCAGGATGAATGAAATATAAATGATACTGATTGAAGCTGATGATTTCATCCTTTTGTGGATTATAAATCAATTTTTTCAATATGTCTTTTGATTGTCCTACCCGGTCAATCTCGATGGTCTTTTTTGCATGATTCAACCTGATGCCTTCCAGTGCAAAGGGCATTTTGCTGGTTTCACCAACCAGCAACGTACCCGGACGAACCTGCAATATTTCATTAAATGAGTTTTCAGTATTCTGAAAATCAGCTTTATAAAATTCATTGTCTTTCAACAGGTAAATCACATCACCGTTGGTGCACCAAATGCCGGAACTGTCATTTGGTGCGAGGGCATAAATCGGGCTGTTATTGAAAGTGATATTTTCAAAGTGCTGGTGCTGGTTAATGAATGGATTGATCTTAAAAACTCCTTCTTTCAAAGAACTGATCCAAATGTTATTTTCGTGATCCTGGGTGATGATTTTGGCATCCTTGATATCGAAGTGATAGATTAATTGATTATCCCTGTAACAAAACACGCCTTTATCGTAAGTGGAAATCCACAAAATGCCGTTTCTATCTTCCAGAACCGATGAGATATAATCTGACCCTGTTCTCACCAATGGATTCAGCTTCATCAGGGATTGTCCCTTTTTTGTTAATTTCCGGATATCGTACTCTGTGTTATTCTTAGGCCTGGCAATACTATAAATAGTTTGGTCAGAGGATGTGATTACATCGTTAAATCTAAATGAATTATCAAAAAGAACAGGTGTATTTCTAAGATCATTCGTACGGAGATAACCGGCAGGTGTACCAAGAACAAAAACTCCGGAATCATTTTTGCACAGAGACCGAATGTCCATTTCTTCAATTGAGTCGGTAGTAATATCATTCCGGATATATTTTTCTGGCAATTGGTACTTAGTTACCTTATTTTGAGGGTTCAGGGAAAATATCTGGCGTTGGGCATTCTTGAAAAAATAGATGTTATGTTGATCATCTTCATAGAATTTATGAAAAAAATCAGAGGTTTGTAACGAATCCAGAAACGGAGTATTTTTCCGGTTATGAATGGAATTGTTGTAGAAGAAGTCAAGGCTTGAATTGATGTGGAAAAACCAGATCCTTCCAAAAGAGTCTTCAGTGATATCAAAAATATCATTGCTGCTTAATCCCTCCTGTTTCCGGTAATAGGTAAACCGGGTGCCGTCATACCTGGCAACACCTGCGTCGGTAACAAACCAGATGAATTTTTTGCTATCCTGAAAAACTTTGTAAACGCAATTGGATGGAAGTCCGCCGGCTGTTGTAATGTGCCGAACAAACGGATTCTGTGCCGGCAGATTTAGAACGGCAAAAAGCAGGAATGCAAGAAGGAACTTTACTTTCTTAAGGTCAGTCAACTGATTTGGTATAATGTTTGATCGCTTCCCTGAAATCACCCAGCCTTCTGCGTGAAATACTCAGAGAGGTACCATCGTTCAGTTCAACGAAATTTCCCTGGTAACTCGAATAAGCTTTCAAATAATTGATATTGATAATTATTGATTTGTGGATTCGGAAGAATGCAGGCTGGTCGAGAATCTTTTCAAAATCACCCATGGTTTTTGTCGCCACAATTTTCTTCAGTCCTGAAAGATGCAGAATGGTATAATTACTGTCTGCTTCAAGATACATAATGTCTGAGGTATTCACCAACTGAAATCCAAATTGCTCTGCAACAGTGATTTTGGTGATGTGTTTTGGTGGAAAGTTGATGTTTTCGTTCAGATTGGCAAGTGATTCCTGGTAGATTCTTTTCTCCTGTTCGAGGCTTTGACGCAGTTCAAAATGTCGAACAGCTTTTGATACTGCTTCACGAAGATCCTGAGGGGTGATTGGTTTCAATAAATAATCAGTAGCACTTGCTTTCAGAGCACGAAGAGCATAGTCCTGAAATGCGGTTACAAAAATAGTACAATAGTTATTTTGGGGGATGGAAGCCAGGAAGGTGAACCCATCCTCCTTTGGCATGGAGATATCCAGGAAAATAATATCTATTTCATGCTTATTCAGCATTTCACGCCCTTCTGCAGCTGAAGCAGCAAGTGCAACTACTTCTACCTCTTTGCAATATTGATTCAAAAGGATTTCAAGTACTTCCCTGACATTCTTTTCGTCGTCAATAATGATGGCCCGATATTTTTTCATGTTTAAAAAGTCCGATTTGAATCATTGTATTCTTAAGTGCAAAGGAAGCAAAAAACTGAATTTTGGTCCTTTTTTGCACATTGTTTTGTTAAATCAAATATACCCTATTAAAATGTAAAATTGATGTAGATTGAGCAATAAGAACATTCTGTTGATTGAGAGGGATTTATATCCAACAATCGGAGAACACTTTATTCAGGTAAATTGCTTGAAATAGTGGGAATAATCAGATATGATCCTGATTTTTTCCCGGTTTTCTTGGAAGTTCAGTTGACCATTTTATCCTGCTTGATTTCACTTTAATATGGCCTTCACAGGAAAATGATCAGACAAGTCCACGCGGTCGCATTGGTAGGAAACTGCCTTGAACCTGGAACTGAAAAGGATATAATCAATGCGAAACGATGGCAAAAATCCGTTGTAGGTATGTGAGAAGCCAAAGCCGGCTTCGGTAAATGAATCTTTTAACTGATTTCCGATGATGTGGTAGGTGTAGGAAAGTGGGGTATCGTTGAAATCACCGCATACGATGACAGGATAGGGACATTTTCGGATATGGGCTTCGACAGTTCTGGCCTGCTTTGCGCGGATGGAAAATGCGATGATCATCTTCCTGGTAATCAGTTTGGCCTCACGCAGTTGTTGCTCATTGGTACCCGTTTTGTCAGGATCCGTAAGCGTATAAGCCTCCGGAGAGATTTTATACGATTGGAAATGACAGTTATAAACCCTTACAGTATCATTCGGTTTCACAATGATATCCGAATACAGAACCATGTTGGCGCTATGCTCGAAACGGATCTCCCCAAGCCTGAAAATGGGAAATTTTGACAGGGTCAATGGTCCTGCATAAGAGTTGGAATGAGCCAGCTGATAATGCTTGAATCCGGGTAGAGCACCCAGAATTGCATCAGGACTCAATTTGCCGGTCTTAAAAAACCGGGTTTCCTGTAAACAAATGATATCTGCATCTGCCGATTGCAGATATTCAATAATTCTTGATCCTGATGTTTGTTTTTTGGAGATGTCCTTCGAAAAGTAGTTGACATTGTAACTGATTATCTTTAGACCTGAGGAGTTGTGACTAAAATTTGGAACAGGTTGGAAATAATTCAGGAGATGTTGGTAACCAATGAGTATGACTAGCAGCGAAAACAGAATTTTCCCGGATTTCCGAAGGGCATAAAAGATGACAAAAAGCAGATTGATCAATAGAATATAGGGATACAGTAAACCCAGAAAAGCCGTCGGCCAGAAGTGATCGGGTGGGATGAAGACCGACAGGTAGATGAGCAATAATACCATGCCAAATCCAATGTTGAGGATGAACCCAAACCTGACAAGAAAAATTTTGACTATACTTTTATTCATTTTTGACCACTCATTCTGAAGAGCATCTCCTTTTCTTCAACAGTCAGTGAGTCATAGCCGGATGTGCTGATTTTATCCAAAATTCGGTTGACCTCCTCCTGTTGCGATTTTTTGCTCTTGTTGTACCCGTAATCACGGTAATTTCCGGCATTGTATTCAACTTTTAATTTTCTTTTGGGTCTTGACCAGACAAAAAGACGGTCAAACAGTCCCCCAAACCTGGATGAGAGATCATAACCTGACCTCAACAGCATCATGTAAAGAATGCCCCAAAATGCACCCCCAAGATGAGCGAAATTACCTCCGGCATTATCACCGGTAAGGTTAATCAGGTAAAGAATGACAGAAATAAGGGCGATCCATTTGATTTTGACAGGACCGATCAGTAACACATTGATCACGTGATTTGGAACATAGGCAGCAGTAGCAATAACAATGGCGATAACCGCTGCAGAAGCACCCATTAATTGAGAAAAATCAACGGCATTCCTGAAGTAAGGGAAAAAGTTGTAGGCTCCCATGAAAAAAAGTCCGCCGGTCAACCCGCCTGAGAGATAGATGAACAACAATTTTCGGGGCTGATGGTACTCCAGAAAGATTCGGCCGAATGAATAAAGCCAAAGCATATTGAACAGGATGTGCAGCAGTTCATAATGCAGAAACATATAGGAAATAAGAGTCCATGGTCGGGATAAGAACTGCCCGAATGAAGCAGGAAGGGAAAGCCAATCTATGAAAGTGAGATCATTGTTGCCACCGAGGAGAAGTACCACAGCAGTTAGGCGAACAACAATCCAGATGGCAAGGTTGATATAAATCAGCTTTGTCAGATAGGATCCCTGCTTGTAGGAAAGTTTAATCTCATCGGTGATTCCCATGTCATGCTCAATAAAAATTCTTTGAATTGACATTCCAGTATCTTAACAACAAATAACCAAACAGCATTCCTCCGAGATGGGCGAAATGTGCAACACCCGGTTGGGCACCTGAAAATCCCAGAAATAATTCAACCAGACCATACCCAATCACAAAAAATTTGGCCTTGATTGGTACCGGAGGGAAAAGCAGCATTAATTCCGTATTGGGGAAAAGGACACCGAATGCCAGCAGGATGCCGAACACCGCGCCTGATGCACCCACCGTTGGAACATTCATTCGCTCTTCGAAAATCTTCTGAACAATATCGGTTCCTTGCTGGATGAATGCAGGATTGTTGGGAGATTCCGACCAACTGTTGATGAAATCGTGCACCCAAGGTGCAGCATTATTGCCAAGATTGCTCTTTACAAAAGAGGTAAGAAGTTCGGGGGAAGGTGTATTGGCAAAGGCGGCCACGGTTTTGGCTACATGCGATAACTCAAGATAATTGACAAAAAGATGAAGTGCTGCGGCACCTAGTCCGGTAACCAGGAAGTATACCAGGAATCGCTTTGGTCCCCACACCATTTCCAATACCTTTCCGAACATATACAACGCAAACATATTGAAGAAAAGGTGCCCGATACTCCCATGCATGAACATATGGGTCAAAAGCTGATACGGCCTGAAATAGGGGGATCCGGGATAATAGAGTGCAAGTTTTTCAGTAAGATCAATACCTGTCGGTTTCAACGCCCAGGTAGCAACAAGCATGACCACGTTGATCAGGATCAGGTTCTTAACGACTGGCGGGATCGAATATGGGGAGGTTGGACGATAATTCATAGAATAATTTTTCTAATCTTTTTGCAAAAATAAGGATTCAGATGATAAACACTAATTTTTCATCTTACTCATCTAAAGAATTTTTCAATATCGGTAAGTGCGATAATGGAGATGATTTTTTTACCGGAAGGAGCGTAAGCCGGCGACTGACAGGCAAAAAGCCGGTTGAAGAGATCACTCATCTCCTCTTGTTTCAGGGATACCCCATACGACACAGCAGAGGATTGCGCCAATACCATGGCCAGTTGTGATTTTATCTCCTCCATCAAGTCAACCGGACGATCCTGAAAAGAGGCGATTACCCGCTCCAGAAGTTCTTTTGCATCCAAATGGCTCAGGACACCCGGAGTCCCATCAATGAAAAAAAGATGATCACTGTCAGGTCTGATTTCAAAACCGAGTTGTTGCAGTTCTCCCCGCAGGGCATTCAGAATACTTGCATCGCCAGAATTTAATTGCAGTGCCGGAGGAAACAATATCCTCTGACTGACAGAAAGATGGGAATTAAAATTCTGCATGAAATTTTCATACAGAATTCTTGCATGGGCTTCACGCTGGTCGATGACCATCAATCCCGACTTAACCGGTGTTAGCAAATACCTGTTTTTAACTTGCAGGAAACCTGATCCGGTAAAGGATTGTTCTTCCTCCATATTAAATGCGGATTGCATTCCTTCAAGATTTTCAAAGTCTTCTTCTTTCTCCGTTCGTCGGACGAACTGCCCCTCGTCCTCTCGTCCAACTTCGCCGTATTCCTGTTGTCCGCTCTTACCTTCTCTGTTTTCCATTCCACTGTATAGCTTTTCCCAATGGCTTACATCGCTGTTTCTAACGCTATCCGGACGGTAGCCGGTAAAATTTTCCTGTTGAAATGGATTGTACTGCCTGTTGATTTCGATCTCCGGTGGATGAAGACTACTTCCTCTTGAAGGAGGAATAGGGATGTCGATGGAACCGCTTTGATCAAAATCGATGGCAGGCATCAGGTTATATTTACCAATTGCCTCCCTGACGCTGGCATGGATGATATGCCAGATTGCCTGTTCGTCTTCAAATTTGATCTCTGTTTTAGTGGGGTGAATGTTGATATCAATGGTTGCCGGGTCTACCTCAAAATAAAGAAAATAGGAAGGAAAGGATTCCGGGGGCAAAATTCGCTCATAGGCATGCATGACTGCCCTATGAAAAAACGGATGTTTAATGAACCGACCGTTTACAAAGAAAAACTGTTCCCCAAAACTCTTTTTTGCAAATTTAGGTTGTCCGATAAAGCCAGACACTTTAACGAGTGTGGTCTCCACCTCAACGGGCGTCAGACTCTGATTAATGGCTTTCCCAAATAGTCCGACGATTCGCTTGCGCAATGAATCTGAAGGAAGTTCAAAAACTGGCGACTGGTTGTGAAAGAAGGAGATGGCCAGTTCGGGATTGGCCAGACCTATCCGTTGAATTTCTGTGAGTATATTCTTTAATTCGTAACTGTTCGATTTGAGGAATTTTCGTCTGGCCGGGACGTTGAAGAAAAGGTTCTTAACCGAAAAATTGGAACCCTCGGGGCATTGGTCGGTTTGCTGTTTCTGAAAAACGGAACCTAGGATGTGCAAAAAGGTGCCAAGTTCTTCTCCCCGCTGACGGGTTCGTAATTCAACATCTGCCACAGAAGCGATGGAAGCCAGCGCTTCTCCCCTGAATCCCATGGTCCTGATGGCAAAAAGATCGTTCGCTTCCTTGATTTTGGAAGTAGCATGTCTTTCAAACGACATCCTCGCATCCGTTGGCGACATACCTTTCCCATTGTCGGTGACCTGAATCAGCGTACGTCCGGCATCTTTGACATTCACAGTAACAGAGTCAGCTCCGGCATCTATGGCATTCTCAACCAGTTCTTTTACGACCGAAGCAGGGCGTTGGATAACCTCACCGGCAGCGATCTGGTTGGCCACAGAGTCTGATAAAAGATGGATGATATCTTGCAATGAATAATGGAATTAAAAATTAGAGACTGATGCAAAAATAGTTACCGTGCAGTATGTTAATGACATAGAGTGATTGATCCTGACGATAATATGAAAAAGAAAATACTCTTACAAATATAGCGGATATTTTGACGGAATTTTATGCCGCCCGCATAAGTGAATTTTGGATTTGATAAACCCAGACAGAGACCTGCCAGATAATTTTTGCGTTCGGATTCTGTACTAAGGTTTTCAGCCCGGCGGTGGTTTGGCTAGAGGCATTCAGATATGCCACCGGGTTTTCTGACATCGGATATCTGTAAATGAGAAGAGTATTTTGGAAAAGGTCATTTTCAGTAGAATTGTATGGTCAAGGCCGGCCTTTCAGTGAAAACCTCACCATATCGGCAGAAATGGCTTTGTGATGACTAGTTTACTTGAAATGGAGCTATTTTGGGAAAGATAATTTGACTGAGAATATTCCCCGTGCAATTTCCTGTTGTAGCAGAAATACAATTGAGGGGCAGCATAAAGGGCAATGTAATTCTGTGATGAAGCCCGACTTAAATCAGTAAACTGGTTTTGTGATGGTTCAATCTCCGACCAGCTGATTCTCTTCTGTTGACCAGATTGATCGTTAACAAAGTGATGCAGGTTCCACATAAGGTTCCAATCAAAAAGGACAATAGGATCAGTATTGAAGGTTGTAAAAAATTGAATATCAGTGTCGAAATGATTAAACATAGGACGATTGCCAGAAATGACAGGATCAAAATCAAATTTGTATTTTTCATCGAATTGCTTTTAAGTTATCAACGTAAGAGAAAGATGAATTTTTTCCTTGCGATTCTTAGCAAGCCTTGCGCGACATCCTTTTCTAAATCCCGAAACACGGGAATCAGAAACTGAAACATTTCAACGTCCTTGTCATTTAAGCAATTAACGTGCGAGGACGATGAATTTTTTCCTTGCGATTCTTAGCGAGCCTTGCGCGACATCCTTTTCTAAATCCCGAAACACGGGAATCAGAAACTGCAACATTTAAATGTGCTTATCACTTAATTCAATCAACGAAAGAGGACGATGAATTTTTTCCTTGCGATTCTTAGCGAGCCTTGCGCGACATCCTTTTGTTGATTTCCCGAATTACGGCAATGCACTATTTCACCTTCTGAAAAGAGTAGGAATTGATTGTTTTGTTGTTTCTTATTTCAGTCGAGATAAAATTATCGGGGGATTTAAACTCATAGGTGTAAACTATTTTAACCTTATCCGGGTTGTCATCATCACCCAGAATTATTTTCTGGCATTTCGTCGGTGAGGAGAACCAGAATGAATACAGGGTCATTTCTGAATTATTGTTCATGACCTCCGATTCAATCATCCTGTCAGAACTTTTGTCATATCCAACCAGATTTTTCCAGTCGACTATTACCTTCCCCTTCGTCTCAATGGTGGAGTGGAATTCAAAAGCGTTGTAAATGGATTTGCATTCCATGGTGCTGATGATGTCTTTTCCCATTTCTGCTTTCCAGGTACCTATCCAAATTTTCATCAGATCAATCTGGCTAATCTTGGAAGATGTCGCTGGAGGTATGAGTGCATTTGACTGGCTGGATTTGGTTTGAGTCGTTGGAACTTGTGGAACGTTAGACTGATTTGATTTCGTTTGTGTTGTCTGAGCAAGCAACCCTGTTGAACAGATCAAACAAAATACAATTGTCAAGGTCAAACAAAGTATTTTCATGGTAGTGAATGTTAGGTGATTAAAACCAGAATTGTTATTCCATCCTATTAGCAAGGTATAAAAAAAAACAGCCTTTGTCAAGGAAAAGGCAATAAATTTTGATGCAAAGACTCAAAGAATATTCCATATCAGGGTCATCAATCAACATAAAAAATGATAAATACGATAGTGGAATTTAAATATTTGTCTTCTATTCATTCTTCTTTTTGATAAAAATCCGGTATATTTAGGTGTATCCCGCCTATGGGTTAAAAAGTTCGGTTATGCTCGTAAAAACATACGGTAGCGCAGTGCATGGAATCGATGCAACCACAGTAGTGATAGAAACTGATATATCGCGAGGGATTCGTTTCAATATGGTTGGACTGGCGGATCTTGCAGTACGTGAAAGCCAGCAAAGGATCGATGCCGCCCTTCGCTTCCACGGATTTAAACTGCCGGGAAAGAAGACGGTGATCAACATGGCCCCTGCAGATATTCACAAGGAAGGTTCGGCTTACGATTTACCGATCGCCATGGGGATCCTGTCGGCCTCTGAGCAAATCTGCGCACCGGAGATTGGGCGATTTGTGATGATGGGAGAGCTTTCGCTGGATGGCGGACTACAATCGGTCAAGGGCGTTCTCCCAATAGCCATCCGTGCGCGGGAAGAGGGATTCGAAGGCTTGATCGTGCCCTCCCAGAATGCCCGTGAAGCTGCCGTAGTTGACAAGTTGAAAATCTACGGTGTCGATAACATCAAAGAGGTGATCGACTTCTTTGATTCGGCCATCCCACTCAAGCAAACGGTAATAGACACCCGCGAAGAGTTCAACTCATGCAACACCAGGTTTGATGTTGATTTTTCTGAGGTCAAAGGACAGGAAAATGTGAAGAGAGCTCTTGAAATTTCTGCAGCAGGAGGTCATAACCTGATAAGAATAAGTGTATATTATACTTTACTTATTTTTTACTACCTTTAATATTAAATATTAGTATCAAAAATGAGTAAAAAATACGCCATACTAATTGTTCGTGTGAGCACTATGGTTCAGGATTACGAACCACAGATTGAAGATTTGAAAAAATACGCAAAGGATAAGGGATATACTGACTTTCATATTATACCAACAAAGGAAAGTGGTTTAATTGATTTGAATAAAAAGGAGGGGACTAATAATTTATTCTCTTTTATAGAAGAGAACCCCCAATATAAGGTTGTTTTTCTTACAGAGATTTCTCGTTTAGGAAGGAGACAAAGTGTTCTACATCAAATAAAGGAATGGTTAGTGAAGAATGGAGTTCAATTATTCGTAAAGGATATTGGTTATTCTCTATTAGATGAAAACGGGAAAGTTTCTATTGGAGGTGATATGATGTTTAGTATGTATGGACTATTTGCGGAAACTGAAATAAATCAAAAAAAAGAAAGATTTAGTAGAGCGAAGAAAAGTTTAATGGA
>SESG01024192.1_pt1 | contig 15292 bp, 26 predicted proteins | sample 3171421 | NCBI WGS metagenome assembly SESG01 (sample SAMN10866946, study PRJNA518727) | freshwater metagenome | biome: subpolar coniferous forest; feature: holomictic lake; material: water; isolation source: holomictic Lake 227, 6 m and 8 m depth | place: Canada: near Kenora, Ontario | collected... | reverse complement strand
CTTTTGATTTAATTAAATTAAGACAATGTGTAGTTGAAATTTCATCTTTACCTTCACTTAATATTTGTTTTAATTTAATCATTTATCCTTGACTCCCAGCAACCCATTTATTATGTGTAGTATCATATGAAAATTTATGACCAAATATACTTTCTTCAATTAAATATACTGAACGACCACTTATACAAATTTCATAATCAAATTCTTCAAATATAGAAATTGGAGCTGTTTCAGGTTCACCCTTCATTTCGTTTAAATCTGATATTTGTTTTATTCCTTTAAAAAAATCATAAATCATTTTATATGAACGAATCATTGATTGAAATCGTTCATTATTATCCCCATCTTCATCTCTATTGTTATATGATATATCTTCAAGTTTACTAATATCACTCAATAACTCATATACATTTATCTTATTTATATCTTCAGTTTTTGCTGAATGTATTGCATATAGATTTTTATAATTTTGACTTAAATTTTCAACAAATTTTGTTTTACTATCAATACCTATCATTGTCTGTTCTATTGATATTATATTTAGTTGTAGATTTTCAATTTCCTCGAATATACCATATGAATCAGCTATAGGCATCTGAAATATCTCACAACTAATTTCAGGTATTACTACATAAACACGTTGACCATATGACCTAGCTGTTTGCCATTTTGTTGTTGCAAATAATGTTTCACTTCTTTTAGGTAAATTTGGACATAATTGTTGTCTGAATACTTCAAACACTGCATTTGCAAAAGGTGATGTATTTCTCGGTAGTCTATCCTTTTTAATATTAACTATACGAACATTATCATCAAAATCATCTGTAGCTCTGTATAATAACTTATCAGGATACATTTTATAATAATTCTTTGAGTTCAACACATCTAACGTTGAACCAGCGTTTATTTCATTCAATATATGTTTTAGTTTAATCATTTTGTTTTTGTTTAAAAAGATACATTTGTTCTTTTGAGATATATGGTTCAAGTAAATCTATTTTTGATACGTTTACATATAATGCATCATTTTCAAACCACACTTCATTATTAACAGCATCTTCAGGTATATTGTTTGGATATACTAATTTAAATTTATTTCTATATGGATTTAATACATATTCATTTAATATATCATATACGTTTTTATTCCATAATTTCATATAATCAGAAATAGTTCTACATTCATACCAATGTTTTGATGTAAAATATACATCTTTTCCACTCATATATTCACTAAATCCATCCGATTTACACAACGTTTCTAATTCTGTATAATTTTGTTGTATTGATTTATTATAATCACCTTTTAAATAATCTTTTATTGCTGCAGTAAATACATAATCAAAGGAAACTAATGGTCTACCCTCTAACATAGGCATTGATGCCCATAAATCATCTTTTGAACATACACCAATAGATGTTAGTTTTTTTGGAAACACTATATATGTATTATTTCCATATGAGGATACGGCTTTATTATCGGTTGAACATATATGTGATTTATTTCGTGTTGGATAGTCATCCCACGATGGTAAATTTGATAATAAAAGATTATATAGATTTTGACCAGACCCCGGTGATACTCTAATATAATCTATTTCTTTAATAAAAAAATCAGAAGACTCATTATTTTCTGCTCGAAATATTAATTTAGATGGTATAGTATATCTTTCAAAAAGAGATGTAGATAATTCTACATCTTTATATGATTCAGTTAATATTTTTTTTAGTTTAATCATACATATTTGTCGTTTTTTCTTTTTAATAAATGTCCGTTATATTTATAAAAATGATACTTACCGCAACTATTTAAAACAAAGTAATATGAACTTGGTTCTAACAGTGTATAATATTTCGACATTAATGATTGTGATGTCTTATATACTGATTTTAAATACCATATATCAACCGTTCTATCTCTTTGAATGTTTTGTTTAATACACGTAGATAAGTCGGAGTATAAATGAACTATTAATACTGTATATCCACTTTCCTTCGCAATTGTATTAAGATATTTAAGTCTTTCAACATCATTACCTGTAGCATCGTATACGATATTACTCTTTGTCTTTAACACACCCTGCATCTTTTTAACAGATAATGGTATTGATACTGCCGCGTGTATGTTTGGTTTTTTTGTAAGTGCTAATGATATGTCGTCAGGGTTTATACTAACTATATCTTTATTTAATCTCTTTATAAAATTAGTTACAAATGTCGACTTGCCTGAGCCTGGAGGCCCTACTACAAGTACGCATAGTTTTTCGTGTATTCTTGTTAACTCTGGAATAGGGTCGTTTTTAGAATATTCTGTTAACATCGTTTCCATTAACATTTCTTTTAATTTAATCATTATCTTTCCCCTTTTTAGGCATAAGTTTTTTTATTCGTACAGATAAAAATGATACTTCTTTTCCCGTATCTGTTATTATTATTGGTTGTCCATTTTTATCTTTACCAAATGAAGCTACTGTATATGGTTTATTTCTAAACTTTCCACCTAATACTATATCACCTGGTATTATATTAAGTTGAAATTTACTTTTGATAGCTTCTGTTACTAATGGTTTTAACTTAATCGTCATAGTAATCCTTTCTAAGTTTAGTTATTATTTTATATAAATCCATACCTCGTTTCATAAATAATTCACGTGTAAATCTATATGATTCATTATGATAATTACCATTTTGTAAATCTGATATGACTATATTTTCAATATCTTGTTTATGTTTTTCAAGGTATTTTATTAATACATTTTTTATAAATGTAATTTTACTCATAACTTTATCAGCATCAATTCCCAATTGACTACCATTAAATGTAACTCTTAACCAACCATTTTTTAAATACTCATCAAAAATTTGGTATGGTGACATTTGTTTAACATTCTTTACATTTGGAAAATATTGTTTCATATGGTCAGCTGCCCAATTACCGTGATGTGTATCACCAATCATTATCATATTACCATTTGGTTCAACCCACCAACCGTCACCAAGACCAAATTCATATCTACTACTTTCAAGTAATAATATTTTTAACTTAATCATACTAAGTATTTCCTCCAAAAATCAGCTAATGAATATGTTACAAAACTGGTAGAAGTAGCAGTTACTAAATGTACATCTATATATTTAAATCTATCTTTATTTTTTTCAATTATATTAATTATTGTATCTTTTTGTTTATTATCCATTTTCATAAAAGCAAACCAACCAGAACCACCTCTTATAAAGTTATGTTTATACATCCATTTATATAATTCTTCATCACCACTCTTTGCTAAATCCATTAATATAGATTCTATCGATTCATCATCACTATCAAATCCCATATCTGTTATAAATTGTTTCATTAGTTTTGTATATTGTAATAATCCACTTCCGTGATATTCATCGTCATCATCAAATCCCCAACCTATTCCATCAGGTCCAATTGCAAATGTAGATTTAATACGATTACCAATTTTATAATCTATCTTTTCTAAATTTAGAATTTCATTTACTAATTTTTTTAATTTAATCATCTATAATCCCTCACAGATATGGAATGCGCTTTTAATAAGTCTTTATCCAATCTTAATTTTTTTTCATATGAACCTTTTTCTATAATATTACTCTCTACATATTTGAATACTTCAATCGTCCAATTCATCATAGATTCATTTCTATATTTCTCCATTGCATTAATCATATCAAAAAATATATCACTCGGTGGATATTGCCATAAAGTTATAATTTTATTATAACTGAATATTCTTCCTTCCACTAAAATATTATCATTCTCTCCTCGAAAATAACTATCAATAGCTCTTTTCTTTAATTCATAATGAAAATCATCGTCAAAATTATCTTCACTATGATACATTCCAGGCTCAGAAAAAAATATTTTTTTTGATGGAATCACATATACAAACGCTTGATTACCAACAATATTTATCCACGATTGTCTTGGTGGAATGTCCAATTTATCAGGAGTTTCTATTAAATTTTTAAGTTTAATCATATGAGAACTCCGTTATTGTAAATTCTGCATCATATAGATTATTACGTAATGTTTTTATTTTTTCAAGATAATCCATATGTCTTAAATATTTAAATATAAGATTATCCATTGAGAACTCACCACCTTGTTTAATAGCTTCTTTTCTCATTTCACTTAATTTTTCTCTAAATTCATCTATTTTTTGTATTAATGTATCAACATCTACGTCTTTCTTTTGTGATTGTTTTTCAAAGTAATCAATTGTATCTTTATATGACTTAGCTTTCTTTTTAATTAAGTCCATATCAGGTTCTTCCATATCTTCTAATTTTGGTTCAATAATCCACTCATCTTTTATTAATGAATATTTACCTGTCGATGGTTGTTTACTCTTAAAATCTTCAGGATATACTTCAACGTTAAACCCTTTTACTGTAATTTCGTGTTCTAAATTCCATACTGTTTTTTTGGATTGAATTAAATCTTTTATTATTTCTTCTTCTTGTAATTTAGAATAATCTATTACTACGTGAATATCTATATCACTTTTATTAGTGTATGTATAATTAGCAAGAGAACCGACAAATACTATATCTTTTAATACCAATTTTTCAATATCAATGTGGTCATAGAAATCTTTAGCTAATTTCAAAAGATTAATTCTAATATCCTTTTTCAATGACTTATCGGGATTCCATATATCTTGATTTAATTCTTTATTCATTATTTCTTCACCTTTTTAGTTGTTGTTCCCTTTAAAAGTTTATGTATGTCTTTGTGTAGTTCTTTAAGTGCAAGAAGTTCTTTTAATTCATTATTGTTTATTTCTAATAATGATTTACGTTCTTCATCGGCGTGGTGTTGTAATTCAGTTAATTGACCAATAGCATCTATCATATGTGTTCTCTGTTCATCAGCATGAATTTGTAAATCTTTTAATTCATTAAATGCGGCTATTAATCTAATGTGGTCGTCTTGTGCCCTTTGTTCAGCTTTTTCTGATAGGATACTACTACCAACCATAATTAATGGTAATGCAACTAACTGTATTACACAACTTGATATATATAATACTACGACTTGGATATCTGGAAATATTATAGGTAAAAGACTCCACATAAAAAATAAATATACTGCTCCCATTGTTCCAAATATTAATGTAGCATTAACAGCAACCTTTCTATTGATTTCTCGTAAAGAGAATTTTTTAAATTTAGTAAATAATTTAATCATTGTTATTCTCCTATTATTTTTTCTTATCTGGTCCGTGATTTTTAGATTTAACAATTTTTGTTTTACCACCGTTGACACCATTTGGATGATGCACGTCACGGTTTTTCATAAAATTTTTCCCATGTTTTCTTTCAGCTCTTCTTCTATCTCTATTACGTCTTATTCTATCATCTTGTGTTTTTTTAAGATTAGCTCTTACTTTTCCTGGATGACGTTTATAATAACGTCTTACCGCTAATGTACTTTTATTTGTTTCATTAAGTTCTGTCGAATCTTTTATAAGTCCACTTAATCTACTTAAATTTTGTGAACCACCTTCAACAAAATTTGCAGCCATATCAGAACGCATATGTATTACGTTTAATATTCTATCTATAGCTTGTAATCTATCTTCTGGTTTATCTGTATCTAATATAATTTTAACTTGTTTACCAATTGGTTCTAATCCATAATCAGACAATCTATATGAACCGTGTTCATCATCTATCCAATCATAAAATCTATCTTTTTCTTTTTCACTAATTATACCATATTGTTCAAATGTTTCATCAGGGTCATATGATGTATGTTCTAATAACATAGTATTAATTTCCAATCTGACATAACATCTAACTATTCTTTCAGCTATGGTATTAAGAAGTTTTTCATTTCGAACAAACCCCAACTTCATATATTCTTCCCAAACCCTCTTTAAATCGTCAAATTTCACCACAGGCCACGGTTGCCTGACATAATTATACTTCTTTCGATGTTTGAACTCACTAAAGATATTATTCTCTTCTTCCGTGTAGAAATCTTCAAATTCATATCCATCTAAATGTTCATTTAAATTAAAAGCTTCTTCTAATAATTGTGTTAATTTAATCATATTATATTCCTAATTTTTGTTTTATATCTTGATATCTTCCTTCATAAACTATAAGACAATCTGAAGAAAACCATAATTCTAGCCCTTGTCCTTCAGTTCTTAATTGAATTTCACCTATTGGTAATTTTTTAAAATCATTATATTCGGGTGACATATATTCGGTTATGTAATCATACATATTTTCTTTGTCATTATATTTTAAAAACATATTATACATTTCAAATTTCATTGTGTCTTTGTTTAATTTTTTTAATACTTCTAATAATTTTAATCCATTTTTATTTAAACTATAATCTTCTTTATAATTATAATCAAATAACATTTTACCTAATATATCATTAAACCCTCTCATATTCCTATCAGTATCAGTTGTTATTTTATTAAATGATAACCAAATATCAAGAGCTGGACAAACACCTGTCATAGTATCCTTTTCTGGAAATATATAAAATACATCACCATTATTATATTGTGATGCTAATGAACGTGCATCTGTACATATGGCCGACATATTCCGTTTGGGATATTCATTCCACATTGGATGATATGACATAATATTTGTATAATAGTTGGTTGTATTTCTTGAACTTCTTAATGTTGGTTTTGAATAATAATATTGTTCATTTAAAGTCATACCTTTATATAAATATTGATTCATATCAAATTTACCTGTTTTAAATTGGTCTACTATAGCATCAATAGTCATTGGCTTTGAATTATAGTCGTCTTCACTACGATATTCTAATAAGGGTTTTAGTTTAATCATATTACCTTAACCTCATCGAATTGTGTGAATAAGTTTTGATAACCATCGTTAAACTCTTTATATTGTCTATCTGTGACATCAGGTGGAACAGCCGCCCTATCAACACCCTTTTGTAAATCGTTAGCTATTCTTTGTTTGGCGACTTCGGGTGAAACATTAAACACTAATGCAATTTTCTTTATACTTGGGTCTTTAAACTTGTCTAATGCCATAACTCTATAAAAGTTACTCACATTTATAGCATCTAATACCGCCGTACCTTTAGTATCTAATAAAGTTTGTAATTCAGTATATGTTTCTTGCCACACCGCTATATTAAGAGATTGGTTACTTATGTCTCCCGACATTCTTTTTCTAATATCATCTGGACTAATTATTACATCTTTTGGAAAATGTTTATTTAGATATGTACTTTTCCCCGCACCAGATATTGCAATAGTAAAAAATAATTTTTTTGTTTTAACATCATTAGTATCTTCATTAATATAAATATCTTTGGTATCACGGTGACTTTTAAAATTAAATTTCTTCATTACTGTAATGACATCTAATTTATATCGTTCATATCCTATATAATTAAGTACACATATCATATTCAAATCTTTATGTTTAATTAATATATGTGTCTGTGGTGTTATCTCACTTTTAATTATTAAATCAATTATCTGTGGAATAGCTTTGTTAGCTAAAGTCACTATATATTCATCACTAAAATAAAATCCAGCATCACGTGATTGTCTTTCCTCAGCATGCTTTGTCTTATTTACAGTTATGTCGATTATGATGTCTTTTTTAAAATGAGCGATAGGTCTTTCTAATAATATATTTTTTAGTTTAATCATACCAAATATTTTCTCCAAAAATCTTTTAATGGTATTTTCATAAATGCATTACCAATTATATCAACACTAATCATATCAAACTTATTTTTATTATTTTCTATGATATTTATTAAAACATCTTTTTGTTTATCGGTTATAGTTTTAAATGTTATCCAACCATTTCCACCACGAATAAATTTATTATCATACATCCAAGTATATATTCCATCAGTACCTTTCTCAGCATCTAATTCTACTTTACGATTAGCAATATCACCCGTATACCCAGAATCTTTTTTATATAATTCAAGTTCATTAGGATATTCAAATAGTGTATGTCCGTGAAAATCTCTATCATTCATTCCCCAAACTTTAGCATCTGGACCAATTACAAATATACCACCATTTGAAAGATTTAGTCGATAATCATTATCATCTAATGAATATACCTCTAATAATATTTTTTTTAATTTAAACATCAATTAAAATAATTTAGAATTTAAACTATAATTGTTTCTAAAATTTAAGAACAATTTCTTTATAGCATAGTAATTAGGACTTGAACTGAATTCAGTCGATATTAATGTGTTAAATTTACCTTCTTGAATTTCTTTACAAAGGTCACATATCTTCTGTCCCAATTTTTTTAATGGAGCTTCACTTGTTGTTAATTGTTCTGATTCTTTACACATTTCATCTAATGATTCATCACTATATAGTTTTGATTGTTTTCCGACTGATGCCGTGATTTGCATTCTTCTTAATATTGGATTATTAAAATGTAATTTTTCCAATGTTTCGAATATCTTTGAAATTTCATCTAACTTAGTGTCAAACTCTTTTTCAGTTTTTTTGATTTGTGTAATTTCATTTAATAATGATTTCATATGGAACTCCTCTATTTTTTAAAATATTCTGTTAAAAATTTATCTACTTCACCTTCAAGACTCTCAATCATTTGTTTAGTATAGTCTTCTTGAGTTACTTTTTTTACCTTTTTATTTGGTACAACCTTTTGTTTATCAATTGGAGTTGATACACTTAATTTAGGATTATCTCTAATCCATTTCTTAGCAGACGCTATAGCTAATGATGAATTTGCAGCAACTATCTTTTTGATTGTTTTATTCTTATATTGAATTTCTACTTGATATACACCATCGACTTTAATAGGTTTTGTTATTACAGTAGATGTAATTTTACCTTTAATCAATTGTTTAGCAGTTTTAGTAATATCAGGTGTAGTACCATACTTCAACCAATTTTGTATACTCTTTTCTGTTTTTTCAATATCTTTTAACTTAGGTCTTGGTATATTTGATAATAATCTAATAGCGGTTAATACACTATTTTTTGTTTCATTACCTGTCTTATTTATAAAATTCAATTGTGGATTAATTTGGTCTATTCTATCCGACACCTTTTTTGAGAAATTTACAACATCTTCGAATGAAGAAAATGTAGCTGTTGGCATATCATACTCTTGTCTTAATTTAACCCATCCAAATGCTTGTAGTTGATGTGTATACTTTAATTCAAAGTTTGGATATTTTGCTAAATACTCTTGAAGAATAGCATTCATAAGTTTAATGATATTACCTCGTACTAAATCTGAAGAAAATAACGAAGCTACTACTTCAGTTTTAAATGTTTCAATTTTCTTTTCATCCTTCGAAATAGTTTTTTTCTTAATTAACTTATCTACAAGAATTTTCAATGGTCTATCAAAAAACATACGTATCATCCATCTGTCGACTGTTGCGGGTTGAATTCTACCTTGTTTAAAGTCAGTTGACTCAAGATTAACCCATTCGAACTCGGGGTCTATTAGATTGATTAAAAATGAATATACCTTTGTTCCACCAATAGGCAATCTACCTGATTTTATGTCAGCAACTAATTCTTTCTTTGTGACTTTAGCATTGTGGTCTAAATAGTATATTATAAAATCATTAAAGTTTTTTAGTTTAGCACCAGATACTGTTATCTCTCTGAATCTATAATCAACAGCTGATGGGTCAAGATTTGGGTCAAGTTTCGGTTTTAATAATTGTAAATATGATGACCTTGCTTCTCCAAGACCTGTAAGTATATCAATATACTTTTGTTTATCAATCGATGAAACATTTGTAGCGATGTAACGTAATAAATTCTTACCAGCGTTACCTCTATTATAATCCATCTTTACTGCTCTAAATAATTTCGTTGCTTCAATGATATTAACATCTAATGCAGTATTAGCAGAACAGAAGGCTGTCGCAGCTAATAATAAACACGCGTCCGACTCACTTAAATTACTAAATATTAATTTATTAAAATCATCATACCAAAATGCCATCTTTCTATATGTTTCTTTTAATTCAGAATCTTCTACTACCGCTTTAGCATACTCATCAAGATAGTCTCTTAACATAGACGTATCAATTGGTATATCTTGTTCTAATGTAGTATATCCAGCACCGTCAGATGTTTCAATTGGTATTTCTATTGAAAATATTTCTTGTTTCTCGAAATTCTTAGACCCAATTAAATCATAAAATTCTCTATCAGTTTGTTTTTCTAAAAGTAAATCATCTTCATTTATTTCTGATAATAGTTTAGAACCTATCATCCTACCCATATTTGAATAAAACTTATCTGATTGTTTTGTATTTTCTTCTTCTAAAAACATATCGATGTCCTCAAGTTTGATTTAAAAATCAACTACTTTAATTTTTAAGTTATCCCCTAACTTAACCAATGTACAATAATTCTTTCCTACAAATATTACAGCTTTGACATTCGTTCCTTTCTTTAACATATCTAAAATATTTGAATCTTGTGCAATATTTACTAAATTGTTTCTTACTGATTTTAATGTTTCCGTTTTTCCAATATCACTATGTGTCCATAATACATTCTCAGGTGTTTCATAGTTTTTAAAATTGTGATTAAGTGCTGAGAATACTTTATCAAATATTATATTCTTATTTGAAATACCAAGAAAACAATTCGTGTTATCATAGTTAGAAATGTTCTCTAATGAATCTATGCTTGAAAAATTCTTATTTACATTCTGTGGGTTTGTAATTGAGAATAATGAATTGTTTGTATACATCGGTAAATAGTCCGTCCAAATCTTCTTATTGTATTGTGTACTATCTTTTATTATTGTATATTTCTTTAATATGTAATCATATAAAATAGTCTTTAATTCATTACTGTGTGATACATCATTGATTTGTACCTTATCAATAGTGTAGTGTGATATATTCGTGTCACCAAATATCTTTAATGTGTTCTCTACGTCTTTTCGTATCTTAGCAAATCCGATAACTGTTGTTGGTTCAGTCGTAGCTAAAATAATATAAATAATATTATTCTTTACTACTTCAAAAAACTTATATCCTTTATATGTATCATAATTTTCTGTATTTTTTAAGTAATTTATTGTAGTCCCACTTTCTGTTGGTGGAGGCACTTGTAAATCAGAGATATTATTTACAGATAAATTTAATTCTTTTAGTTTAATCACGTTAATCACTCCATTATTTTGTGCCAAATATGACTTAATTATATATAATAAATATAAAAATAATGAAAAAATCAACATTTTTTTGTTAAAATATGCCAAAAAAAGGTCAATCCGTTAAGATTGACCTTGTCTTTATATTAAACTACTAATATGAAGATTAGAAATTAAATCCTGCCGTGAAATATACTTCATTATGACTTTGTGCAACAGTCAAGTTCTTGAAATTTCTCCAATTTAATCCGAATTTATACTTTGTGTTTGGTGAATAATTTACACCACCCGTAAGATATTGTTCGTGTGACTTACTGTTTAAATCATTATAATTATCAAATCGTACTAATAAACTAAATGGACTTTCATTGAAGAAATATTCCGAATGTAATGTAAATCCTTCAATTTTCTTTCCATATTCAATATTTGGAGCAAGTTGAATATATTCACCATAGAAATTGATTGTGCCTGATTTCTTTGTTGTCAACTTATAGAAAACGTTTCCACCATAAGTGTTATACGAGAAATCCATTGTATCATTATTGAATTTATCATTATTAAAGAATGCACCAATTTTAAAATTGTCAAATGGTATTACAACTGTACTTAATTTAAATGCTTTGTTTTTGTTATTAACACCATTACCAACTTCAAAAGAACCAACTATATTCTTATTAACTAACGTTGCTTTTAATCCAACTTCTGTTCTTTCAGTTAATTTGAATTTATCTGATATGACATTATCTATTGCATAGTTATTCCATAATTTATTAGTATAAGAATACCAAAATGTTTCTGTCTTTCCTAAACTTAATGTTAAATCTAAATCTTTAGATACATTGTTAAAATAACTGATATCCGCCGTATACAAATTTACTTTATCTGAATCTGAATTATAACGTAATTTTGCACCTGAGGTGAAGTTATCAGTAAGTGAGTAATCAACACCTAAAAATACGTCTTTAACGTTGAATTTTGATTCACCTTTTGCGAAATCACCTTTTGTCGATAAAACACTATCAATACCGTATCCATAATTACCATATACTTCAGTATTAACTGTTTGTGAAAATGTTGTTCCTACAAATAAGAACATTGTTAAAACTAATCCTATGATTAATTTTCTCATAAATTTATCTCCTTTTTTAATTTTTAAATTCGTAACCTATTTAATATAGAATAAGTACATACAGATAATGTAAAACTAATGTCTTATATATCTATATATACTTATTTATACTTGTGTCTTAATTCGATTATCTGAATGTTGAGTCGAATCTTTTCGTCTTAATATATTGTCCACGACTTGTACGAGTCAATAAACCTTCTTGGTGTAATTCTCTTACACGTCTCATCTTTGAGCACTGAATTAAAGTACTGTCGGCATTTCTGAACATTCTTGATACCATACTTGTGTTGATTCTTCCAGTTTTCATTACTTTACTTACGATTCTTTCTCTTATTGTGCTTCTTTTTTTCATAACACATATCTCCTATGTTATATTTTGATTTAAGAAATTATTTATTAATTTTTAATTATTGTATATACAAATATACACACTTTTTTAATTAAAGTCAAGACTTTGTACGTTTTAGCTTTGTATCTATAAAACGTTTGATACCTTCTAATATTGATAATCTATAATTAATTTGTAGATTACCTTTTTTCATAAAATCCAAACCTTCTGTTTTAAATCCTTGTATTCTCCAATCCATATCAACAATTTCATCTTCTTTGGTATAATTCATTGGTATTTCAATAGTAAATATTCCTCTTTCTTGACAACCATCTTGTTGTTGAAACATATATGGTTTACCATAAGTTTCTTCTACAAGTTTATCCCAATCTTGAACGGATATTTGTAATCTTTTACTTACTTTTAGTTTCATATTTTTAATAATCAATTATTTTAATTTTATACCAATCTTCCATTTCTTCTTTTGTTCCTATTCGAGTACTACCAAGTTCCATTTCACACGCATCTTCGTGTACTGATACATATTTGTTATTGAAACCTGTTTTTATTATATGTACAACCCAATCACCTTCATCTGATATAAATGATTGTACGTGTGATAATGTTTTTTTCATAATATTATAATTTAGGTTTTTGTGCTTTTAATTTTAATGAATCTAACTGTTTTCTTATTTTAGTTGTGTCGGGAAGAATAAGTTTTAATGGAAGAATACCTAATCTATCTTTACATATATTTATATACGCCGTAACTGATACATAATCATTATCTCCTATTGGAACTTTTTGGAAGTATTCAAGTGCCGTTCTATAATCATTACGATTGTAACATTCTTTACCCGTAACAAAGTTTGGATTTTTAACCGATTGTGGAACTGTAACTAAATCTTTTACTGATTTTTTTGTAGTATCATTTGTGATTGTTTGTTCTTTATCTGTTTTAGAACAACCAAACATCATCATTGATACTAATACTAATAACATTATTACTTTTTTCATATAACGTCCTTTACTATTTTAATTTTTAATTAATAATACTATAATATACACAATCTCTTTATTAAAAGAAAGGTATTAATCTTTACCTATTTATACATTTGATTCTGAATATATTTGTAAATATGATTTAAAATTTACTGTGGTCTTTTCAAACGCCTTTTCGACACAATAATCTTGCCATTTGAAAATTAAACCTTTTGGTATTTTATTATTAATGTCATATCGTATATCATCAAAGTTAAAAAAGTATTGGTCTATAAAACACGCTACTTCACCTACGTTATTTGAAACCCAATAGGTAAATTCATATCCGTGTTTCTTTTCAAATTTGAATATATATTTATCTACTACTCGTTTATATTCTATTTCTATTTTTTTCATTTTTCAGTCTCTATAAAGTTTTCTATATCACTCTCTTTTGGGAATGACCAATTTAATATTTTACCTGTTTCTACATCTATATCTAATATGATATAGTCCCCATAATGTTCACCTGGCATAAAATGTGGAACATATCCATCGTGTTCATAATATACATTTCCATTCTCATCTTTAAATTCAGTATAACATAAATCACTACACTTTGCACTAATTGATATAACTTTTGTTTTCATTCGGTATAACCCTTTCCAATTTTAGTTTTATTTGTAAGTTCGATTATTGTGTACATTTCATCAAATATATTCTTAGAATTATTGTCGGGATGATTTAACATATAATTTATAACAAATTCTTTTGCAGATATTTTTCTCATATTTTTTATTCTCCACTCCAACATATAAATACTTCGGGTTCTGTTATTATTCTATAGTTTAATAGATTAAATCTATCTATTAAAAGTTCACAATGTTTACATTTATCTTTAATTAATTCTAAAGCTGTTTCTAAATCTGGTGCTAATACACAAATCATTGCACTTCCATAATCTTGTAATGTATCAGCTCCGTCCCATACAAATAATTTTAAATTGTCTTTTAAATACGACACAACTTGTGAAACTGAAGCATCTCAAGAACTATTAAACACTTGCTCTGTATTTTTTTGATTACTATTTTTGTAATCTAATTTATTAGATGTTTGTACACTAGCATACCATATAAATCCAATAATAAATAATACAACACCAATTACTATCCATTTGTCTTTTTTCATATTAAAAGTTCCTTATTTAAATTTAAAAATCATATTTTTTATTTTTAAAATATATTTTCACATTTTCAAGATACAATGAATGTTTGTTATCGTAAAATATAGAAATTCTTACATGAGGTAAATTAGATGTATAAAATTCTACAATCATACCAGTTTCATCTGCAAAATAAAATTCAGTTTCTTTCTCAACATAATTTAAATCCCAACCACTATATACGGAAAGTTTAATATTTTCTACAATGGCTATAATTTTATTATCTCCCAAATCTGTCATTGTAACATCTTGTTCTAATCCGCCAATATGATATTTTATAATACAATCTTTGTAATCAAAACTTTCAGTTGTATTGATGAATAAATCCCAGTAAGTTGTATATTCAAATTTATCTTCGGATTTTCCAAAATCAATTGTTTTGGTTGGATAGATTTTTTTGTAAGAAATATCTTGTGAATATGATATATTGATGAATGTAAATATCATTATCAAT
>SESG01021933.1_pt1 | contig 15292 bp, 17 predicted proteins | sample 3171421 | NCBI WGS metagenome assembly SESG01 (sample SAMN10866946, study PRJNA518727) | freshwater metagenome | biome: subpolar coniferous forest; feature: holomictic lake; material: water; isolation source: holomictic Lake 227, 6 m and 8 m depth | place: Canada: near Kenora, Ontario | collected... | reverse complement strand
TACAGGTTTATGTAGGTAGCGAATTTTCACATCCGCTTCAAACTTTTTATTTTCTTTGAGCAACATATTCAAATCCCTGACCTTACACTCAGCTGCATATGCCTCGTTTTTTTCACCCAGCACTACTCTTTTTTTCTGTGCATCTATCTCCACCACATAGAGGGGGGTCCCTGCCCCATAGCCAAACCCTTTTCTTTGTCCTATGGTAAAACTAAACCAAGGCATTTCAAGGTCTTTTACTTTTCCTTTTCCCCTGACATAGAGCTCGCCTTTTTCTTTCCCAGCTTCTTTTGAAGACCGCATAATAAACTCTCCAGGAGTTTCTTTATCTTTCATAAAACATATTTCCTGGCTTTCTTTTTTATTTCTAATGAACCCATTCTCTGCCGCGATTTTTTTTATATCGCTTTTTTTCATTTCTCCAAGCGGAAATAAAATTTTAGACAGGTCTTTTTGTTTTAATCTGGCGAGAAAATATTCCTGTGTTTTATTTTTATCTTCCCCGTTTATCAGCCAATACTCTTCTCCGTGTTTTTCTATTTTGGCATAGTGCCCAGAAGCCACAAAATCAAAATCAAGTTCGTGCATTTTTTTTAAAAGTATTCCGAATTTTATATCCCTGTTGCACACAGCACAGGGACTGGGGGTCTCTCCACAGAGATAAGCGCTGATAAAAGGCTCTACCACTTTTGCCTTAAATTTTACTTTTGCGTTCAAAGTATAATGTTTTATGCCGAGCTTCCAGCAGGCCTTTTTCGCATCCAAGATATCTTCATAATTACAACACCGCGATGCATCATCCCATAGCTTCAAAGTCATTCCCACCACTTCGTGGCCTTGGGCTTTCAATAAAAACGCGGCGACCGTGGAATCCACGCCGCCGCTCATTGCTACTATTATTTTAGACATTTTTTTCCTTTTGCCTTTATTTTTTCTGTTTAGACCTATAATCATCAATAGCCGCTTTTACTCCGTCTTCCGCCAAAAGAGAACAATGGAGTTTTGCTTTGGGCAATCCCCCAAGTACTTCCACTATTCTTTTATTGGTGACTTCCAGCGCTTCTTCAAGTGTTTTCCCTTTTACGAGATCAGTCGCCAGTGAGGAAGTAGCAATCGCAGCCACACACCCGAAAGTTTCAAACTTGCAGTCCACTATTATATTATTTTCCACTTTTATATATATCCACATTACATCCCCACAGGTGGGATTCCCTACTTTACCCATTCCATCTGGGTTTTCCATTCTCCCCATATTCTTCATACTCTTAAAGTATTCCATTGTTTTTTCGCTGTATTGCATCATAGTTTTTCTCCTTTTAATAATTCTATAGTTATTTCTTTTTAATTACATACTCACCATTTTTTGAATTGGGGCCTTTGCTTTTCTTATTATTTCTTCAGACAAGTGTATTTCATATTGTTCTTTTTCAAGCGCTTCCAAGACATCTTCAAGCCGCGTTTTTTTCATATTCACGCATATTTTGGCCTCGCCTAAAGAATAAAACTTTGCATCAGGCCGTAATTTTTGCATTTTATAAATATGCCCTTCTTCTGTACCTATCACAAATTCTTTTAGTTCTTTATGCGCTTCAATATATTTGAGCATTCCAGCTGTAGAGGCCACTTCGTCCGCTATGTCCACTACTTCTGGTGGGCATTCTGGATGGACCACTATTTTTGCATTTGGATATTTTTTCCTTATGCCATCCAAGTCAGCGCGTTTAAAGGCCTCGTGCACTATACAAAACCCCTGATGCAATATAATTTCCTTTTCAGGACAATTCTTTTGCACCCAGTACCCAAGGTTGCGGTCTGGCACAAAGACTATCTGTTTTTGTGGAAGTTTTTTTACTATATCCACTGCATTAGCCGAAGTCACGCATACATCCAGTTCCATTTTTGTCTCCGCATTGGTATTTACATATCCCACCATCGCCGCCTGCGGATATTTTTCTCTGTAATTTCTCACTTCTTGTGCCGTCACCATATCTGCCATAGGACAGCCAGCATCTTTTCTGGGAAGCAGCACTTTTTTATCTGGTGCCAATATTTTGGCCGTTTCCGCCATAAATTTAACCCCACAAAACACAATTAATTTTTCAGGCGCCACAGCTATTTTTTTAGCTAATTCCAACGAATCCCCTGTAAAATCAGCTATATCCTGCACATCAGGTATCTGATAATTATGGGCTACAATCAATGCCCCTTTCTTTCTTTTCAATTCCTTTATGTCTGCCATTATTTCTGTATTATCCATTTTTTAGCACTCCCTGCTTAGTATTGTATCAGCCCAAAACCCTTACCTTTTTATTCCTCATCCTTTTCGTGACCATGATGCCCGTGTTCATCAGTATAGCATGCGCCATCTTTTTTTAACATTTCATCTCTGTTGTGCCAGAAAGGAGAAAGCATTCTAAGTTTTTCCACAGCTGGTGGCAGTACTTCCATTACTTTGTCCACATCTGCTTCAGTAGAAAATCTCCCAAAAGAAAACCTGATACTGCTATGCGCAATTTCATGCGGCAGGCCTATGGCCAGCAATACATGCGAAGGGTCAAGTGAACCCGAGGTACAGGCCGACCCTGAAGAAGCGCATATGCCCTCAAAATCCATATGTATAAGTATTCCTTCGCCTTCAATATATTTAAATATTATATTTAGGGTGTTGTCCAGCCTTTTTACAGGATGTCCATTTACCACCACTTCCGTGACTTTTCCTAATAGTTCCTTTTCCAATCTATCCCGCAGCCCTTTGATTCTTTTTTCTTCCACTCCCTCTTCAAGCGCTTTCTTTGCAAGTTCGCAGGCCTTGCCTAAGCCAATAATTGCTGGCACATTTTCCGTTCCTGCCCTGCGATTATTTTCGTGGTGTCCGCCGTGCATCATAGCAGAGAGTCTAGTGCCTTTTTTTAAATAAAGCACTCCTATCCCTTTAGGACCATATATTTTATGCCCAGATAAAGACAGCATATCCACTCCCAGTTCTTTGACATCCAGTTTTATTTTTCCTGCTACCTGCACCGCATCCGTATGAAAATATACTTTTGCTTCTCGCGCTATATCTGCCAGTTCTTTTATCGGCTCTATTGTTCCTATTTCATTATTTGCATACATTATTGAAATTATTACAGTGTCTTTGCGAATTGCAGCTTTTAGGATTTCTGGGTTTACCAATCCATATTCATCCACAGGCAGATAAGTAATTTCCCAACCATTCTTTCCCAAAAATTCACAGGTATTTAAAACCGCGTGATGCTCTATCGCTGTGGTAATAATATGTCTGCCCTTTTCTTTTAAAGCGTGAGCAGCACCTTTTATGGCAAGGTTGTCGGCTTCAGTCCCACCTGAAGTAAAAATAATTTCTGAGGGTGCCGCATTTAGAAACTCCGCCACCTGTGCCCTTGCCGCTTCTACATCTTGTTTTGCCTTTTGAGCAAAAGAATAGACTCCAGAAGGATTTCCAAAATTTTCCATATAATAAGGGGCCATAGCTTTAAAAACTTCCGGATCCACCTGCGTGGTGGCATTATTGTCAAGATAGTAAAGTTTTCCCATTTTCACTCACCTTTGCCTTTTTTAGCGATATCTTCCAAAGTATATTGTTTCAGCAATTTATTATTGCTTTCAAACATTTCCACCCAGATACGCCTTATTCCACAATTGCTGGTCTTATTGCAAGAAGTAGCACTCGTAACACATTTAGAGGGCGTCTTTTTTGATTCCACCGCATTGAGTATTTCTAATATAGTTATTTCGTTAGGATTTTTAAAAAGTTTAAAGCCACCTTTTTCTCCTTTTACACTTGAAACAATTCCCGCCTTTTTAAGCCGTAAAAAAATATTTTCAAGATATCTTTTAGGTACGCCTTCTTTGGCAGATATGTCTTTTATAGATGACATTTTACCGTTACCGTGTACCATAGCCAGGTTTACAAGCCCTCTTATGGCATAATCACCTTTTGTAGATATGTTCATTCGTGCTCCATTTGCTCAGTTTTTAGTTTATCACCATTTATATGATAATTTTACTCTTGCCACCGTGTCTTGTCAATATTTATATTTATTTTTTTGTAAAATTTGACTTTTAACACTTCTGTGGATATACTCAAAGGGTAAGGCATCAAGAACCGTGCGCAAGGTACCTGAGTGAAGTGAACAGTAACAGAGGTAGCCTTAGAAAGTGTTTTGGAGTTAGCAAGAGATTTTGCAAGGTAGTTGCAAAGTAGTTGCAGTTGCTTAGCAAGAGATTTTGCACGGCTCCGGCTCTCTTCACGGTTCAGAGCTGGAGGATATTAAAATCACAAAGGAGGCCTGAATAAGGTCTCCTTTTTTTATATAGAAAACCCATCTGGTGGACTTTTATCCAAACCAATTGACAAAGGGCTACAACTGAAGTAGTATTCCTTGTATTACTATTTAATAATTCAACATTTAAAAGGAGGTTTATCATGTGTTTTACAGAACCAATAATAGGGGCTCTTATCAGCACTTTTATTTATAAGAAAAAACCTAATCCTAAAGTGTGGTGGTTGTGCCTTATGTTTTACGGCGGAGCGGTTTTTGGAATAGTGGACCATTTATGGAATGGAGAACTTTTTGCTGTTCCAACAAATCTTAGTAAAGACCTGCTTTTAGGCGCAGTCATTTCTGCAGTTATCCTGATATCCTGGGGCGTGCTTGTAGCCTTTTCTAAACCTGCCGTTAAAACAAAGGCCAAGGCCTTTAAAGCTTAAGTTCTTCTATGGCCTTTAAGGCCTCTGAGATATGTTTTGTTGCCTCAAACTGGTTATTGAAGATATGCCTTATTATTCCCTGTGCGTCTATGACAAAAGTGACTCTATCTCTCAGAATAAAAAACATTTTTCCTATGCCATAACTGTCTGCTGTTTTTCCGGAGGGATCAGACAAAAGAATAAAAGGCAATTTATGTTGTGTGGCAAACCCCTCGTGTGATTTCCCATCATCATCACTTATCCCTATCACTTCAGCCCCTTTTTGTTTAAAGACCTCATACGCATCCCTAAAAGAACAGGCCTCAGCAGTACACCCTGGGGAATAGTCTTTGGGATAAAAATACAATACCACAATTTTTTTACCTACAAAATCTTTTAGAGAAATATCTTTGCCGGTTTTGTCCTGTAATGTCCAGTCCGGAGCCTTGTCTCCTACTTTCAATTCTTTTCCCATAGTCGTTCCCTCCTCGTTTTCCCCTGCATATAATAGCGTGAAACAAAATATCATTAGTACTAACAGAATTGCGCGTTTCATTTTTTATTTTTCTTTAAATAAGCATCTACAGCTTTTTTTACAAATTTATAATCTGGAGTTTTGCCTGTCCATATTTTAAAGGCCTCTATTCCCTGCCATATCAACATATCCAGTCCGTTAATTATTTTTACTCCTTTTTTCTCCGCCTGCTTTAAAAACTCTGTCTTTGCAGGGTTATAAATCAAATCGTATACGACTGCACTTTTTTTAAGTTTGTCGATTTTATATGGCACTTCGTGATCGTGCATTCCTACAGAAGTGGCATTGATTATAAAATCTGCTTTTGCTATTATGGCATCCTTTTCAGCTGTCTTATCCAGATTGTGAAGTTTTATATTTTTTAGTTTAAGCTTTTTCAAAAGAGTTTCGCTCATTGCCATATCTATATTTATTATATGAAATTTTTTGGGGGTTAATAGTTTTATGGCATAAGCCAGTGCATGCGCCGCGCCCCCCGCACCTATCATAACAACTTCTTTTCCTTTAAGTTTAATTTTATTAAGCTCCAAGGTCTTTAAAAACCCGAGATAGTCGGTATTGTATCCTGTAAGTTTTCCTTTATTATTTACAATGGTATTCACGGCCCCGATAGCCCTTGCCGCTTTATCTATTTTATCCAGATATTTCATAACCGTATGTTTGTGAGGAATAGTTACATTTATCCCCTTTATTCCTTCTTTTCGCATTTTACCAATAAACTCACCTACCTGTTCAGGTCTTGTCTCAAAAACCAAATACTCACTATCCAGCTTAAACTTCTCAAAAGAAGCATTGTGCATAGCTGGTGACAGAGTATGCCCCAAAGGAAACCCAATAATCCCATGTTTACATTTCATATTGCCTCCTATTAAAAATAGCAGATTGTTCCTTATCTTTATTCTTTCCCAGCGACAAGAATGTCATTTACTATCAGGGTGGGGCTTCCAAAATTTGCATAAAACTTTAGGTCATCACATATGCAACTTATACTTTCCAAAAGAGTTTTTATGTTTCCTGAAATCAGCGCTGTTTTTACTGGATGCACCACTGCTCCGTCTTTCATAAGCCAACCGTTTATTCCGAGGGAAAAGTTTCCAGAGACCTGATCTACAGTGTGCAAGCCCATTAAGGAATTAACAAATATCCCGCTCGCCTTTCTTGCCATATCTTCCACTTTGCTTTCTCCTGCAGGAATGTAAAAATTACTCGTGCCTGGTTCAGGCATAGCTTTATAACTTGCCCGAGTGCAGTTGCCTGTACTTTTAGTGTTCATATATCCAGCATTTAGCACATCATAGAGCAGTCCTTTGAAGACGCCATTTTCTATCAATGCTTTATTTTCACCCTTTGTGCCTTCTCCATCAAAATTATAACTTCCCATTTTATAATCCAACAGGGCATCATCCCTCAGGGTGACTATTTTTGAGCCAAGTTTATCTCCCAAAGTGTACTTTGAAAGAAGTGACTTTCCTTTTCTTGACGCTGATGCTAAAAACATTCCAGATAACACCTGTAAAAACTGCACAGCAGTATAGGGTGGTAGTATGAGCTTATAGTTGCCACTCTTTACCGATATCCCTCCAAGCATTGCCTCCGCGCGCTTTCCAGCATCTTGTGCCATTAAAGAAAAATCCTTTTCAGCAAAACCACACCCTCCAGTCATTCCCTCCACTACCTCGTCTTCTTTTCCATTTGATGCGACCGCTGAAGTGTAGGCAAAACAATATGTCTTTTCAAAAACATAGTCGGCGCCGCTGGTGTTCGCATACCACGCGCTTATTATATTGTCGCCATATGTAGTATCCCGTGCAAATTTTATATTTTTACCAGAAGCTTTGACTTCTTTTTCTATAGTCAAAGCGGCTTGCTTCTTTTTTTCAAAGGCAAGTAGTGACAAGTCAACATCAAACACTTTTACGCCAGCAGACACAGTGTTTTCCGGCAGGACATAATTTTCATACCCTTCTATAAGGGCAGAAGTTTCTGCGGCATCTACCATTTTAATAGCTTCTTTTTCATCTGCTGTGGTAAAAAACGAAAACCCCATTTTCCCATTTTTAAAAACTCTTATCCCAGCACCAAAAGAATCAGCATTTACTATTTTTTCCAATGTGCCATCATTTACAGTAAGCTCTGTTTTTTTGTCACGCTCTATAAAAATATCCCCAGTCAAACCTTTTTGTTTTATTCGCTCAAGGATTTTTCTTTTCAGTCCTTCCATTCGCTTCTCCTGAATATCTGTGTCAGAGCTCCTGCCGCGACTATTGCTGCTGTCTCTGCGCGCAGAATTGTATCTCCCAAGCTTACAGGCACAAACCCTTTTTTTATAATAGTTTCCGCTTCTGCACTATCAAACCCACCTTCGGGACCTATTACAAATACCGCTTCCTTAGCTTCTTTGGCGGCTTTAAACGCTTCATCCACAAGATATCTGCCATCTGCTTTTTCGTATACAAAATATTTGAGCGCCTTTTCCGATACCTCTATTTTTTCTACCGAAGTCACTACAGGCATTAGTTTGGGAGAGGAAAGCCTTCCACACTGTTTTACTGCCGAATAAATAATTTTATTCCATCTTTCATTTTTCTTTTCATCATCTTTTATTTTTACCACTGTGCGGTTCGTGATAAGTGGAATTATAGTATCCACTCCCACTTCGGTTAATTTTTCCAATATAAATTCAAAGTTTTCTTTTTTTATAAGGGCAATTATTGCAGTAACTGGGACTCTGTTTTCTTGTCTTTTTTTTGTCTGTTCTTTTAACACCACTTCTACCATATGCTTTTCTTTTTCGTCTTTTTCTATAATAGCGGAAAATTCACCATGCTCATAGTTAAAGACAGTCACCTCGTCCCCTTCTTTTTTTCTAAGCACATTTATCAGATGATTATAGTCATCACCTTCTATCCTTGCTTTTTTATCCACTACCTTATTTACAAAAAATCGTTTTCCCGACATTTTCACTTTTCCTTTTATGGTTTAAAAACTTTTATACTCACCACATCCCCTATAAATATTTGCTTGTCATAAATGACCATAGGGGCAACAGCAGTCACTTTTCCTTTGCCTTCACCATAATCAGCATAGGTCTTTAACAAAGTACCATTATAATCATATTGTTTTATACCATTTATCCCTGGCACATAAATGCTCCCGCCACTAACGCTAAGCCCTTGCAGTGCATCCACTAACTCAATTTTTTTTATAAAGTTTCCTGCGCTATCAGTAATAGTAATTCTATTTAAACCACTGTCCGCTATAATCAAATTTCCCGCCATATCGGTTTCCACAGCACTTATTACAGAATAACAACCAGCACAAATCCCTTCTACGCCCCAGCTTGCCACGGGCGTAGGGTTTGGGGTGGCCACAGTGTTTAAAACATATTTATATATTTTCGGTGGACTTGCCGTAGTCGCATAAAGATAATCAGCATCACAGGCTATTTTCCCACCGCCTGTGCCTGTGGCAAAATGAAACTGCCCTAAAGTTACTCCGTCAGCCGTATATATCTCAATATAATTTGCCACATCTACAATATATATATTAGAAGCGCTATCCGCACAAATTCCCTTGGGTAAATCCTGTGTCTCCCAGTATTTTATATAAGTTCCGTTTAAATCATATTTTACAGTTATCTTTTGTGCATCGTCAGTTCCAAAAATATATGCCTGTCCACTACTTTGTGCTATCTCCATATCAGTCAAATTCACAAACTGCCCTAACTCTCCCACATAATGAAGTCCTACATAATTTCCCGCTGCAGGGTCAGTAGGATTGCTTCGTTTTAGTTCAGAGCATCCCGCTATAATAAATACCAGTGCCCCTAAAATAACTGCCTTCATTATTCCTTTCAATTTTTCCGCCTTTAAAACCTAATTTTAAAAACTTCAGCAGCAAAGACAAGTCCTTCTATTTTTGGTCTTACAGCCATATCATTAGTTTCCTCACAATTATAATTAAGCCCGCCATCTATCATAGCCCCAAGCCAAAAAGCAGCCGTCACTCCCGCCCACACTATCGCAAGCGTATAGGCATCTTCCGCCGCCTTATAGGCAATATCCTGATTTTCATTTGTGGAGAGATATTTCGCATACTTATTTTTTTCATCTGCCACATTATACACAAGCATAGCGCCAGACACAATATATCCGGTGCCAAAAACAATCCCTTTTAAAAACTGGTTATTATACGCCTGTCCCCAGCCCGGCAACAAGGCCGAGCGCCATACTGGTTGCACCCAATCTCTTTTTTCATTTTTCTTCTTTGCTTTTAAAATAACAGAATTATAAAATCCCATAAACTCCAGTGCATCTTTATCATTTTTATCATACTGCAAAACTTTTTGAAAACCATAATAGGCGTATTTATGATTTTCTATTTTGTAGTAACAAAATCCTATTTTTTTCCACCCATCAATAAAATCATCTTTCAATTTTACAGCCGCAGTGTAATATTTTATAGCTTCACTATACTGCGCCTTGTTATAAAAAACATCGCCTTGCGCATAATATTTTTTTATCTGTTCAGCAGTCCCGGTTTCTCCTATACAAAAAGCCACATTTGCAAACATCACATTTGCGGCTATAATAAATAAGATAATTTTTTTCATTATTTCCTCCCGCAAAATGTTTTAAATATGTTTTGTTCCAAGAATTTTTTTAATTGCCGTTTTTTGTTTTTCATTAAGAAATTTAGCCCTTTCCTCATTTTTTTCAACAGCTTCAAGAAGGTCTGCCCTGTCCTTAAATTCATTATATATCCTATATCTTGTTTTTTCACCAATATAAGGAATCTCATCAAAAACTGACTGCTTTAATTTTTTACTCGAAAGCTCAGTTTGAAATTTTACTGCGAACCTATGGGCTTCATCCCTCAACCGCATAAGTAAAAACTGCGCTTTTATGCCTATTTTCACTGGCTCATTTTTATAAGGTCTGAAAACTTCTTCGTTTTGTTTGGCCAGTCCTATCACTGGAATTTCCAACGCCAAGGTCTCCAATGCGCGTTTTGCGCTATTGACCTGACCTATGCCACCATCTATCAGTATCAGGTCAGGAAACCATAGTCCCTGTTCTTTCATTTTACCATATCTTCTGATGACTACTTCTGTGACCGCGGCGAAATCATCCACTTGTGTCACAGTTTTTATTTTATACCTTCTGTAATTACTTTTATCTGGTTCTCCATTATTAAAAACCACCAGCGACCCTACCATATTCTGCCCCGAAGAATGTGAAATATCTATGCCTTCAATAACTTTCGGCAATCGCGCCAACTTCAATCCTTGTTGAAGTGCTTCCATTTGAATTAAAAATTCTTTTTTGACTTTTCCTTTTTGTTCCCGTATTCTTTCATCTGTTGTTTCTCGTTCCAACAAATTATCATTTACAAGTTTGAGGAGCCCGTTGCGCTTAACATACAGCGCTTTTATTCCACGAGGTTTAAAAACCACTTCATTTAAAACACTTTCCTGCGCTGCTCCCGCCGGTAATATCACTTCATCTGGGACTGCCATATTTCTGGAATAATACTGGTTTATAAAGACACTCAGGGGCTGTGCTTCTTTTGGCATATCTTCAAACACACTTATAGTCTTACTGACTACTCTTCCTGCCCTTATGTTAAATACCCCAAAATAATATGCCTCATTTTTATAAAGATACCCAAAGACATCTGTATTTTTTTCAGAAGCCACCACTACTTTTTGTTCCTTCATTATTTCTTCCACTGCCTTTATAGTATCTCTTGTCTGGGCGGCTTTTTCAAAATTTTTTTCTTCCGAAAAGGCTAACATTTCCAAGGTGAGTTTTTGTTTGAGGTCTCTATAATTACCGTTTAAAAAAGCTTTTACCGCTTTCACTGTTTTCATATAATTTTCTTCGGAAATAAATTGCACACAAGGCGCACTACAAACTCCTGTATCATAATATATACAAGGTCTTTTCAAAGGCCGACCTGACAGGTCAAGAGTACATTGCCTTATTTTAAACACCCTATAAAGCATAGCCACAACCCGCTTGGCATCCCCTGAAAAAAACGGCCCAAAATAAATTGATTTTTTATCCTTGGTATTTCTGGTGATATATACTCCAGGGTACTTTTCTTTCATAGCTATTTTTATAAAGGGATATGACTTATCATCTTTTAGCATTATATTATATTTGGGTTTGTGTTCTTTTATAAGGGTGTTTTCCAAAATAAAGGCTTCCAGTTCTGTTTTTGTGACAATAAAATCTAAGTCCTTTACATTCTCTGCCAACTGCTCAGTTTTCACATCTTTACGCCCGCCCTGAAAATACGACCGCACACGGCGTCGGAGGTTTTTAGCTTTGCCTACATAAATGACTTCGCCACCGATATTTTTAAATATATACACCCCTGGTTTTTCAGGCAGTGAATTAATTTTATATTTTTCCATTTTCACCCACATATAGTTTTAAATCATATAATTATACCACAATTTGACTTTTACGCTTATCAGGGCTATAATTTACCTGAGGTGGTTTATGGCTGATGAGATAAACAGAATTCCTCTGGTGAGAGATATTCGGTCCCCGTTTATTAATGAACACGGGCACGAAAATAATTCACGCAAAAAAAAGGGAAAAGAGGATAAAGCCGACTTCAAACGCGATCTCCTTGAAAAAGAAGATAAACTACTTCATAAAGTGGAGACTCAAAACCTGCCTCATCAGCAAATAGACAACCCTCTTTTAGACTATGTTTTAAAAAAATCTAAAAAAGAAGAAAAACCTTAAACCTTGCCCTTATTTACACAAGTATTTTTTTAAGGTATACTGATTTTAACAACAATTTAAAGGCGGTGGCATTTATGAGTAAAGAAAAAAAAGAAACGCCAGAAACGGCACCTCAAGAGAAACTTTCTCCAGAAGCGGCATTTATAAAGGCAAAAAAAGAAAAACCTTGGGAAAAGTTTAGACAGCAGAGTAATGTGGGTTCAGGGAAGGCCTATGGTGCCAACAAACCAAAAAACTTCAACAGAAAGTCAGGTATGTAGCCCAAAAGTTTTTCTCTTATCAAATAAAAAACCGGAATAAAATCCGGTTTTTTTTATGTCAGTCGTTTCTTCCAAAATCATATTTATTTTTTTTCTTAGGTTTTGCCTTGCCGTCTTTAAGGTCCGCTATTCTGTCTCTGATACGCGCCGCATTTTCAAAGTTCATTGCTTTTGCTTCTTTTCTCATTTCTCCCTCAAGATGTGTTACCAGCTCTTCTATATCTTTAAACTTTTCTTCCGTTTTATCATTCAACAGAGGTATCGTATAATAGTCCATTTCATAAACACTTGTCATAATGCTCTTAATCTGTTTTTTTATGCTTTTAGGAGTAATATTGTTTTCTTTATTATATTTCACCTGTTTTTCTCGCCGGCGTCCCATTTCTTTAATCGCCCTGTCCATAGACCCAGTTATTTTATCAGCATACATTATTACCCGACCATTTAAATTTCTCGCAGCACGGCCAGAAGTCTGTATCAAGGATTTATCCGAGCGCAAAAATCCTTCCTTGTCCGCATCCAAAATAGCCACCAAAGAGACCTCCGGAATATCCAAGCCCTCTCTGAGTAGATTAATACCAATAAGCGCCGAAAACTTGCCTTCCCTAAGTTCTCTTATTATCTGTATTCTTTCAAGTGTTTCAATATCTGAGTGGAGGTATTTACATTTAATATTTTTCCCTTTCAAAAATTCCGAAAGACTCTCAGCCATTTTTTTAGTCATAGTGGTGACCAAAACTCTTTCATTTTTTTTAGCACGGAGGTTTATTTCATCCATAAGGTCGTCTATCTGCCCCTTTGTCGGCCTTATTTCTATCTCTGGATCTACAAGTCCTGTCGGTCTTACTATCTGTTCCGCTATCTTTTTCCCGCTGAGTTCCAGTTCATAATCATCTGGGGTAGCAGAAACAAAAACTGTCTGATTGAGGCGTTGCGTAAACTCCTCAAAGTTTAGCGGCCTGTTGTCAAAAGCGCAGGGCAATCGAAACCCATAATCTATCAGATTTTTCTTTCTCGAATAGTCCCCACCCTGCATACCGTGTACTTGGGGGAGAGTGACATGTGATTCATCTATAAATAAAACAAAATCTTTTGGAAAATAATCAAGCAGCGTAGAAGGTGGAGTGCCTGGTGCCCTGCCTTCTATCACCCGCGAATAGTTTTCTATACCAGTGCAATACCCCATTTCCAGAAGCATTTCAATATCATAATTAGTTCTGGTCTTCAGCCGTTCATACTCCACTGGTTTCTTTTTAAAGTCAAGCAAGCGCGTATTTAATTCTTTTTTAATGCTTGTGACTACCCGTTCTATGGTATTTGCTGGCATGACATAGTGCGTGGCTGGATATATCATTGTCCGGCGAAGAGTATTTTTTACATTTTTGCTTACTGGGTCTATTTCCACAATTTTTTCCACCAAGTCCCCAGACATTTCTATCCGTATAGCAGTCACTGCATAGGAAGGATAAATTTCTATCACATCCCCTTTTACCCGAAAAATTCCCTGAGTAAATTCAAATTCATTTCGTGTAAATTGTATTTCAATAAGCCGTTTTGATATTTCATCTATTGAAACAGTTGTTCCCTCTTCAATAAAAAAACCCATTTTTTTATAGTTTTCCGGTGACCCTATACCATATATGCAGGACACACTGGCTATTATAATTACATCTTTACGGGTCAAAAGCTTATATGTAGCTGCGAGTCTTAGCCTTTCAAGCTCAGCATTTACAGAAGAATCCTTTTCAATAAACAGGTCTTTATGCGGCATATATGCTTCTGGCTGGTAATAATCATAATACGAAACAAAATATTCTACAGCATTATCAGGGAAAAACTCTTTAAATTCCATATAAAGCTGTGCCGCAAGAGTTTTATTATGAGATAAAATAAGGGTGGGCCTATTTATTTCTTCTATGACTTTTGCCATAGTAAAAGTTTTCCCGGAGCCAGTGACTCCAAGAAGGGTCTGATATTTTTCCCCATTTTTAATACCTTTTACGAGAGTTTCTATGGCGCGGGGCTGGTCGCCAGCAGGTTCGTATCCTGCCTTTATTTTGAACTTATCCATTCACTCCCTCACACCTATACGACTTTTAAAATCAAATGACCCGGCATTGAACTTTCTATCAATGCCGGGTCATTTTTACAAAACCGCTTTTAACTTTCAGCGGATTAAAGTACCTGTGTTTTTAAATCTTTGGCTACTCTGAATTTTACAACTCTTTTTGCCGGTATCTGAATTGTCGCGCCTGTCATTGGGTTTCTTCCAACGCGGGCTTTTCTGTTTTTCAGGCTCATTATTCCAAGCCCCTGCAGTTTTACTTTTTTCTCTTTCTTAAGTACTTTGATGATAGTTGCGTTGAAAGCTTCGAGCACCGTCTTTACATCTTTTTTTCTTAACTTTGATAGTTCTGCTAATGTTGCAATCATTTCACTCTTCGTCATCTTTTCCTCCTTTAGAGAATTTGTAAACCCAAACTTTTATATTTTTATTTCTTTTCCTACTTTTTAGTTTATCTCTTAAATTACACTATTTATAGCATAAAACCGATATGAGGTCAACAAAAAATTATATATTTCAGTTTTTTGTTAAACTTTTATAGAAACCATTTTCTTTTTATGACTTAACTTATTTTATATCTAAAGATTCTATTTGCTCGTCCAGAAACTTTTTAAGTTCTACAAGTTCTTGCTTGTTCAACGAAATTCCTTTTCCCATTTTCTCGCCAGGTCCCCATGTCCTAATATCCAATTTTGGATCCCTGTCATTCCAGGAAATTATCTTAAACTTTTTTATCCAGCCCTTCGACTCTACTCCGAAAGTACCTAACTCTTTTACTACATCAAACTTAAAATCATCTGCCATTTGCACCCTCCTGTTTTTTTGTTGCGTAATTATATCATATTATTTTTAATTTCACTATAAACCTTTAAAAGTGTTTACTAAATAAATACTGTGGCGGGGCTACGCGATATTTACTGTCCCCCTCACCCATCCCGCCACAGTTTAAAACAAGTCCAT
>SESG01015343.1_pt1 | contig 15307 bp, 8 predicted proteins | sample 3171421 | NCBI WGS metagenome assembly SESG01 (sample SAMN10866946, study PRJNA518727) | freshwater metagenome | biome: subpolar coniferous forest; feature: holomictic lake; material: water; isolation source: holomictic Lake 227, 6 m and 8 m depth | place: Canada: near Kenora, Ontario | collected... | reverse complement strand
TGATAAAGAAAAGTATTACACAGGCTACTGACATAAACCGTGCCTATATTGATTTGCTTGCCGAATTAGATATGAGCCGTGTTTCAAATGTAAAACGCGACCCTGCCAAAGTACATAATCTGCTTCGGTCGTTGGCAAGAAATACCGCCACAACCGTTGAAACCGTTTCGATAGAAACCGACATTTTTGAAAAAGAGCGTGGCACCGTTTCACGCCCGACGATCTACGATTATCTCGATGCGCTCGAACGTCTGATGATTGTTGAAAATCAGCCCGCATGGAATACACATTTACGTTCTTCTGCTCTGCTCAGAAAAGCTCCTAAACGTCATTTTACAGATGTTTCGCTTGCCGTAGCCGCACTCGGTGCAAATAAAAAATCATTGCTTTCCGACCTGAAATTCACTGGCTTTCTTTTTGAGTCGCTTGCCACACACGAGCTTCGCGTATATGCGCAGGCAAATGATGCAAAAGTGTTTCATTACCGCGATTCTTCGAGTCTCGAAGTAGATGCAATCGTACAAAAATATTCCGGCGAATATGCTGCCTTTGAAATCAAACTCGGAACGGGGCAAATTGATGTTGCCGCCGCCAATCTATCCAAATTTGCCGCTGTGATTGATACAACAAAAGCACAGGCACCTCAATCTTTGAATATTGTTACAGGTACAGGAATAAGCTACACAAGGGCTGACGGAATTAATGTTATTTCACTTGCTTCACTTGGGTTTTAAATATTTAAAAATGAAAGCCCTCCATTGGCGTGGAGGCCTGCTTAAAACTTCCAGTATTTATACTTTTCAAATTATCCATTTTTACTGTTTTAATTAAGTGTAAACTTCAAAATAATGGTTCTACTCGCTCACAGAGGTTATATATCACAATAATTCATATAAAAATCTGAAATCTCAGTTCGAAGTGTACGAGCGGTTCTGAAAGGAAAGCTATATTTGCTTCAACGATTTTCAAACAGGCTTACACTTTAAACTACCCGAATGACAAATTTTGACAGCATTATTCTGGCCATCGTAGAAGGATTAACTGAATTCCTTCCCATCTCCTCCACAGGGCATATGATCATGGCTTCCAATGTGATGAAAATCTCAGGCGAATTTGTCAACACGTTTGAAATAGCCATTCAACTTGGTGCCATCATGGCCATCGTACTGATGTATGCAAGGCGTTTTCTGCAGAGTTTCACCATTTATCTGAAGCTGGGAGTTGCCTTCATTCCTACCGGGATTGTCGGTTTTCTGGCTTATAAAACCATCAAATTGTACCTTTTCAATCCCTACGTGGTAGGTGTTGCGTTGGTGATTGGAGGGATTTTTCTGGTGCTTATTGATAAAAAAGTAGTGACCCAACAGAGCAAGACGCTGGATCTGGAATCTATTTCCTACCGCAGGTCATTTCTGATCGGTCTGATTCAGTGCATCTCCATGATTCCGGGTGTATCAAGGGCTGCTGCAACCATTATCGGTGGCGTTTTCAACGGACTGGACAAAAAACAAGCAATGGAGTTCTCTTTTCTTCTGGCAGTTCCCACCATGTTTGCCGCCACAGGTTATGAACTGATCAAAACCCCGATCACCTTCTCTTCGCAGGAATACACCATGCTTGCCATCGGTTTGGTTGTCGCATTTTTCACCGCCTGGGCAGCCGTGAAGGTCTTCATCAAACTGGTGGAGAACTACGGTTTCCAATATTTCGGATATTACCGGATAGCGATTGGATTGCTATTTTTGCTGTTTATCAGATTCTAGGGCATGCAGCAGTTTGCTTTCCGAACTTTCTGAATGCAAATTCATACTCAAACAATGAAGCTACTATTAACAACTTTTCTGCTTCTCTTTTATGCCAGCTCCTCCCTCTCAGGAGAGGAGACAAAATCCTGGCTGGTAATAATTTCGGTAGCTCCAGAGTTGCAAAAGTCCTTCAACCAAGGAGGTCGGTTGTTGATCCGGTTCTCCGGTCAAAATCAAAAAGAACCCCGTCAGAGTGCAGACTTCACGGTAGGTTTTACTCCAAAAAAATGGGATGGCAACCACTCTTTTGTACTCGATTCAAAGCAACCAGAGATGCTTGCCAGCGGCACATTTCCCGCATCTGACCTGATCTATTGTCAGGTTGATTACAAAAACAACCCCGATGATGCCCAGGACAATGCACCCGGAAACTGGTTCAGTACCATTGATTCGCTGGCAAAACCTGCAAAGACAAACTTCACGGTTACCCTGAACAAGGTCATTCCCCAGGAACCAATTTCGGATCACCAATTTGTCAAAACCATCGAAATTCAGAGCATGTTGTTGTCCGAATTTTCAGGGCATCCCAGGTTTCTGAAGGCATCCATGTTGCTGCCCTCCACTTTTTTTGACCATCCTGATCAAAGCTTCCCCGTCTGTTACCGGGCTCCCGGACTGAACGGACGGTACACCTTCGTCAACAATAAACTGAAGGACAAGGAATTTATGGATTGGTGGTTCTCGGGGAAGGCTCCTCAGGTGATCTATGTTTTTCTGGATTCCCGCGGTCCTTTCGGGGATACCTACCAGGTAGATTCCGAAAACAACGGCCCTTGCGGGAAAGCCCTTACCGAAGAGTTGATACCGGCCATCGAAAAGATGGTGCATTACAATCCCTCGTCACACACTCGATACCTAGCAGGATTGTCGACAGGGGGATGGGTGGCCCTCGGTCTGCAGATTTTTTACCCCGATTTCTTCGACGGAACCTGGTCTTACAGTCCGGATCCCGTCGAATTTGGGCACTATGGGTTAATCAACATCTACAGTGACGAGACCATCTTCTACAACCGTTATGGATTCCCGCAACCCGGTGTCCGCACGGTTTACGGAGAGCCTACCCGTGCCATGAAAGACTGGATCAAAGGGGAAAGCACGGGCAGCCGGTCGGGTAATTACCTCGTTTCGGGCGGCCAGTTCGGCGCCTACAATGCCGTGTTTGGTCCGAAAGGCAACGATGGACTACCCTCTTTGATGTTTGATCCTTTAACCGGGAAGATCGATCACGAAATTGCCAGGCAATGGGAAAAATATGACCTGAAGAAAGTACTGGAAAAAAACTGGAGTACGCTCGGACCCAAACTTCAGGGTAAAATCTGGATCTGGACCGGTGACATGGATGACCTCTATTCCAATGTGGCCACAAGGTTTATGAAGATGTTTCTCGACAAAACGGAAAACCCAAAATCAGACGCAATAATCAATTTCACGCCCATGGCCGGACATTGCGAAGAGTTCAGCGACGATGATGTGATCATGATGGTGGGGAAAAAGGCGGCAGAGAAGAAGTAGGAAAGACGAGCGGACGAGCGGAGGGGGATATAAAAAACTGAAAGTAATAAAGATAATTAACTATAATTCTGATTGTTATGAAGATTGTATTGACTGTTTGCAGTTTGTTGGTTTATGTATTGACTTTTGCACAAAATGCTCCTGATGCACAGAGATTCAGGGCACCTTCGGTTCCACTCGTCACGCACGACCCCTATTTCAGCATCTGGTCGCCGGGTAATAACCTGAACGATTGCGAAACCGTTCACTGGACGGGGAAAACCCAGCCATTGCATGCCATCGTAAGAATCGACGGAAACAGTTACCGGGTCATGGGCAGCCAGCCATCCGAACTGGAACCGATCCAACAAACCGGTGTGGAGATTTTCCCTACCAGAACAATTTATCGATTTCAAAACAATTTGGTTTCGCTTGATATGACGTTCGTCACACCTGCCCTGCCATCCGACCTGGATATTTTATCAAGGCCGGTCACCTATATCAACTGGGACATCCGTTCACTTGATGGAAAGGAGCATTCAGTGCAGCTCTATTTTGACTGTGGTGGCGAGATTGCGGTGAATACTCCTGACCAGACTGTAAACTGGAGTGCACCCGTTGTCAACGGATTGAGTACACTGAAGCTGGGCAGTTCTGAGCAGGCGGTTCTCGCTAAAAAAGGAGATGATCTGAGAATTGACTGGGGGTTTGCCTGGCTGGCTATTCCTGAAAATCAAAAAGCAAGCATGCTGGTTGGAGAAAGAAAAAAATTGTTCTCCGGCTTTGTTCAGAATGGTACTTTGCAGGCAACAACTGATCTGGTTCAGCCCCGCAAAGTCAGCGAAGGAAAAGTAACCATGGCCTCCTCGTGGGATCTCGGGAAAGTCGGAAACAAAAAAGTATCCTCTTTAGCCCTCCTGGCCTATGATGATGTATTCAGTATCCTCTATTTTGAGTCCAAACTTCATGCCTACTGGAAACGGAATGGAACAACCATTGAACAACTACTTCCACTCGCCCTTCATGATTTTCCAAAACTGTCGGCACAATGTGTTGCATTCGACAAGGAACTGACCAAAGATCTGGCCAATGCAGGAGGATCCAAATATGCAACCATGACCTCACTGGTATACCGTCAGTGTCTGGCTGCCCACAAACTGGTTGCCGATGAGAATGGTCAGCCACTGGTCTTTGCCAAAGAAAATTTCAGCAACGGATGCATCGCCACAGTCGACGTGATCTATCCGGCCTCTCCGTTCTTCTTCCTATTTAGTCCGGCCCTGACCAAGGCCATGCTGCAACCCATTTTTGCCTACTCCAGATCTGCCCGTTGGAAATTTCCTTTTGCTCCGCACGATCTGGGTACTTATCCTTTTGCTACCGGTCAGGCATATGGTGGAGGGGAAAAAACGGAGGAAAACCAGATGCCTGTTGAAGAGACCGGTAATATGGTGATCATGACTGCCGTTCTGGCGAAGATGGAGGGCAATGCCGACTTCGCGAAGGAGAACTGGCCTGTACTTGAAAAATGGTGTGAATATCTGCTCGCCAAAGGATTTGATCCGGAAAATCAGTTGTGTACCGATGACTTTGCCGGACATCTGGCTCACAACATCAACCTGTCGGCCAAAGCGATAGAAGCATTGGGCTGTTACTCCCTGCTGTGCGAAATGACAGGCCGGAAGGAAAAGGCGGTCGAAATTCGTAAAAAAGCGGAAATGATGGCGGCCGAGTGGATCAAACAAGCCGGAGAAGGTGACCACACAAAGCTGGCTTACGACCGTCCGGGTACGTGGAGTCAGAAATACAACCTCGTATGGGACAAATTACTTGGATTGAACCTATTCCCAAAGGAAGTCCTTCAGAAAGAGATCGCCTATTACCAAAAAATACAGTCCGCCTACGGATTGCCTCTTGACAACCGCCAACGTTACACGAAAAACGACTGGATCACCTGGACGGCAACCATGGCGGATTCCAAAGAGGGATTTCAGGCAATTTTTGATCCGGTGTGGAAGTTTGCCAATGCCACGCCTCAAAGAGTACCTGTTTCCGACTGGTACATCATCGATAATGCCTACATGGTTGGATTTCAGGCAAGATCAGTGGTTGGTGGGTTTTTTATCAAAATGCTTTCAGATCAAAAAATCTGGAACAAATGGATAAAAAATGGCACCAATGTATCAGGTTCTTGGGCGCCCCTGAAATTTCAATAACCAGCTTTTGAATAGGTCTGCAAATACTTTGAAACTATAATCTCATACACAGATTTAGCACAAAACTCCTGCTTTTTTGCTAAATTTGTGCATGAAATCAACAGTCTGGACAAACAGCAACCATGATTAACCGAAATTTCAAAAATGACGAAGAGGCTCTTTTGAAATTGGCGGAAGGCGATTTGGTGGCTTATCGTTACCTGTTTGACAGTCATTTCACAGACCTATGCAACTTTCTTCGTATTTATCTGCATTCCAAGGAGTTTTCAGAGGAAATTGCGCTTGAGCTTTTCGAATATGTTTGGGAAAAGCGCGAACAACTTCAAATCAGGGCTTCTTTCAAATCGTTTCTCTTTTCTTCGGCCAAAAACCGGGCCATCAGCCATTACCGCAAGGAGCACAGAGCCGTTTTCAATACTTCGGAATTAACAGAACAGATGGTTTTGGTGGAAACAGATTCGCAGTATTTCATGGAAGCCGACGAGCTTCGTGCATGCATCGAAATGGCCATTAATAAACTCCCTGAAAAAAGCAGGCAAATTTATTTAATGGCCCGGGAAGAAGATTTGTCGCACAAGGAGATTGCTGCCAAACTAGGCATCACTTCAAAAACAGTAGAAAACCATGTTGGAATTGCCTTGCGAAAGCTGCGGGAAACGCTCAATCCCTATTACCAACAAATATTTATGGGCTGGTTGCTTGCTTACTTGCTTAAGTAAACTATTTCTGCTAATTTTAGTGTAACTAAATTTACACCACCGCATTTTCTCCTTTTAAAAAAAAATCATCATTGATTGAGGGATTTCGAATCCTGATTCGACTTGTATTTAACAAGGAAAAAAATGGAGAACCAGAACATACCGTGGGAAGCTATTGCCGCCAGGTTGAAAAACGAGGCGCTCGAAGATGAAATGAGGCAAATTCAGGAATGGCTTGATTTGTCGCCTGAAAATCCTGTGATCATGAGTGAGATCATGAACATCTGGTCTGTTACCAAAGGGCAACCGGAATATTACCAGCCGGATTTGACCTACAACTGGAACAAGCTGATCCAAAAGATCAATCAACAACCCGGGAGAAAGAATTCACTGATTCTCTTATACCGCCTGGTCGCTGCAGCTGCAGTACTCATTGTAGTTTTTATTGCCGGCATTACCCTGAGCGATAGGTTTGTATCGTATTCAAAAGCAATCACCTACTCCAAAATCATTTCCCCGAAAGGAAATAAAACCCAGATTATTTTACCTGACAGCAGCAAAGTATGGCTCAATTCGGGGGCAGAATTATGGTATCCATCCGATTACACCGCCACGAACAGGGAGGTCTGGATGAAAGGTGAGTGTTACTTTCAAATAGAGAAAGATCCTGCACACCCTTTTATCGTGCATGGAAGCAAACTGCAGCTGAAGGTTATGGGTACCTGCTTTAATGTCAAGGAGGATGAAAATCTGGATATGACTGATGTGACGCTGGTCAACGGTAAAGTAAAGGTGCTTGATCTTAATCAGGAAACCATCTCCGATTTGATTCCCGGCCAGCAATTGGTTTACAGAAAAGGCCTTTCTGTGGTTAAGAAGGCAGAGAATATGGAGGCACTCACTTCATGGGTCAACAACATTTTAATCTTTGATAATGAGCCATTCAGTGAGGTGGTCAGCTACCTGAATGTGTGGTATGGAGTCAATATCAAGTTCGACCGTACCCTTTACGATCAACATAAATATACCTTTAAGGTTAAAACCGAAAGTTTGCGGGAAGTTCTGGAACTAATTACCATCATCACCCCTATCAACTATACCATTGAAGGAGATCAGATAACTATTAAATACAAATCAAAAATGTAATACTACGTAACAAAAAAAACAGGAAGTGTTCGAGACTCCCTGTTTCCAAATTAGTTTATTGTTGAACAGAATTAATATGCAGAGAGATTCGCCAAAATGACCGGCATATAAATTCAAAAACTAAATCATGTAAAATTATGAAAAAAAACTCATTGCCTTCGTACCAGCGAAACCCATTGGTACAAAAAATTCTCTTAACTATGCGACTAACACTGTTTTTGCTGGTTTTGAATATTCTGAATGCCTATTCTGCCAGCTATGCTCAAAAAGCCAAACTGAATCTTAATATTCAGAACGGACAGGTAAAAGATGTTCTGGCTGAAATTGAAAACCAGAGCGAATTCTTTTTCATGTACGACAACAACCAGGTCAATGTGGAGCGAAAGGTAAGCGTGGAGGCAAAATCCGAAAGCATTGATCAGGTTCTTCAAAAAATGTTTGAGGGCACAGATATCAATTTCAGGGTTGTCAATCGTCAGATTGTTCTTTTCCCGGAAACCTCAGGCGGAGTTTCTTCCCAACAGGGAGGAAAAGTGAAGGGAAAAGTATCGGATAATACAGGAGCCCCATTACCTGGTGTTACTGTATCCATACCAGGAACGACCATTGGTGTCATCACGGACATGGATGGAAATTATTCACTGACAAATGTGCAGGGAAGTACCAAATTGCGGTTTTCATTTGTTGGGATGTCCTCGCAGGAAATTGCCGTTGGGAATAAGACAGTAATTAACATAACCATGGGACAAGAAACTGTTGGTATAGAAGAAATTGCTGTGATTGGTTATGGTACGGTTAAGAAAAGAGACCTAACCGGCGCTGTTACATCCATGACTTCAGCCGATATCGTCAGAACCAATCCGGCAAATGCAACCCTTGCGTTGCAGGGTCAGATGCCAGGAGTTGTCACCACCAAGGCCAGCAACTTACCGGGTCAGGCTTTCAGCATTGACATCCGCGGAGAAAATACGATAACAGGTGTTACTGAACCACTCGTAATTATTGACGGAGTTTTTGGTGGAAGGTTAAGAGACATCAACCCTGCAGACATCCAATCCATCGATGTATTAAAGGATGCTTCTTCAACAGCCATTTATGGTTCCAGGGGTGCCAACGGTGTGGTGATTATCACTTCAAAAAAAGGAGCTTCCGGCAAGGCTAAGTTCACACTGGATACCTATACTGGTATAAAGACACCCGCACATTTACCCCAATTGCAAACTGCCCAGCAGTTTCAAAAGAGCATGGTAACGGATGCAATTTTGAATCTTGGTTCACCGATAACATTTACCGCTAACGAGCAGCATGTTCTTGATACAAACGGGTCCATAAATTGGGTAAATGAACTGACGAAACCGAGTATGACAACAGGTACTACAGCTTCCGTATCGGGCGGATCTACTGGAACAACCTACAGATTTTCTGTCGGATATATCCAGGAAGATGGGAATATCCCTGGCAGTACTTTTAAGAAATACAGTCTGAACGGAACAGTAGACAGCAAAATTACTGATTGGCTGAGAGTCGGGGTCACGGGTTACCTCAACTACAGCACCAACCCGACTGGATCTTATGAAGCCCTCCGCTCAGCATTCCGTGTGCGACCAACAGGAACGATCATGTATTCTGATCTGGTAAATCCTGCGGACGGATACGATCTTACTCAGGGTGCTTCCCCAAAAGGATATGCCATATGGATGGGGATCAAAAATAACCAAGCCCTTAATCCTTTGGTCGAATCTGATCCTGACAACTACCAGTTTGAAGTAAAGGTGGCCAACCAGATGGGTAATGCTTTTGCAGAATTCACTTTAGCTAAAGGCCTTACATTTAAATCATCATTGTCTGCCTCTGTGATTGATCAACGCCAGGGTGATTACAGGGGAACATTAACCAAGGACCGACTTGGCAGTCAACTTCCCAGGGCTACCTATTCAACCATGGACAACCTAAGTTTTACCTTGGATAATCAGATCAATTACAACTATTCCAAGGGGAAACATAAGTTAGCCGCAACGATGCTTCAAAGTGCCTATAAAAATACTACTGAGACTTATTCAATTGCAGTTCAAAATCTTCCATATGCCTCTGTTTGGTACAATTTAGGTACTGCCGGAAATTCAAATATTACCGGTGTAGGCAGCAGCTACAAAATGAACAGTTTAGAGTCTTTCATGGGAAGGGTGAATTATACCTACAATGAAAAGTATCTTTTAACACTGACTGGTCGTGGTGACGGAGCCTCTCAATTGGCTGAAGGAAATAAATGGGCCTTCTTCCCATCCGGTGCCATAGCATGGCGTGCAGCGGATGAAAGTTTTATTAAAAATTTGCATCTTTTCTCCGACCTTAAATTAAGGCTTAGCTACGGTCAGGTAGGTAATTCGAATGTCTCTCCATACAGTACCCAGGCCTCCATTTTAAATACCATTTATAGTTATGATCAGGCTTTGGGCAACGGATTTGCCCCGGGAAACTTAGCAAACAAAGATTTGAAATGGGAACGAAGCCAGGAAGTAAACCTGGGTTTGAACCTGGGATTCTTTAAAAACAGAATCACTGCGGCTATTGAAATTTACAGCAAAAAAACAAAAGATCTTATTTTGCAGGAGAACCTGCCGACATCCACTGGTTTTAATTCAGTCGCTGCCAATGTTGGAGAAATTTCAAACAAAGGAGTTGAACTTCTTGTCAATACAACAAATATTGAGACGAAAGATTTCAGGTGGACAACATCGGTTAATTTTTCCAAAAACAAAAACCGTATTGAATCTTTAGCCAATGGAGTTTCATCAATTATTGGCAACTCGTTGTTTGTCGGTAAGCCTGTTAAATCATATTATGACTATAGGTTCGACGGAATATGGCAAATACCAGACAGTGTGACAGCCAAAGGTTATGGTCAGTTACCCGGCCAGGTAAGAGTCGTTGATACGAACAAAGACGGAGTAATCTCTTCATCAACGGGAAAAGATGACCGTCAGGTATTGGGAACCCAATTGCCTAATTACATCATGGGCATGACCAACAGGATTAACTACAAGGATTTTGATTTTTCCTTTCAGTTGTACTACCGCAACGGAACACTTTACAACAACAACTTGTTTGCAGGAACTATGGCTGATTATACCAATACGGGTTATAACCATATCGTACTTGATTACTGGACCAGAAAGAATCCTATCAATACAATGTATGGCGTCGGAATATCCCAGCCTTACAGAAGTGCCAGAAATTATGAAGATGCCAGTTTTTTAAGGGTATCTGACATAACTGCCGGCTATACCATGCCAAAAAGCGTGCTGAACAAACTGAAGATGGATAAACTCCGTGTCTTTGTTCAGGTTACCAACCCTTTTGTGTTTACCAAGTATCATGGACTTGATCCTGAGTACAACTCTAGTACCTATATCGATGATGTTCCGACCGTGATTTGTACATTAGGTGTTAACCTGGCTTTTTAAATACATTAAAATAACAATTTAAAAATAAATCTCATGAATATTTTTAAAAAATATAGCAAGGCTTTGATTTACATCTCATTGATTGTATTTATCGGAGCAGGGTGCAAACAGGGTTTCCTCAATGAAATTAACCCATCAAATAGGACTACCGACAATTACTATACAAATGCCGTTGGCTTTGAAAGCCTCGTGACATCTTGTTACCCATTACTCAGAGACATCACGCAACAAAGGGTACTGAATTATGTGGGTACTGATATATTTGCCAGCGGCGGCTGGGGTCAAGTCTATTATAACCAGCCAACTCCGCTAGGGAGTGCCTATGACCAGTATGATATCCGTTTAAATGCCTCTTTGGGCGAACTTCAGACACTTTGGGATATGCTGTACCGCGAAATTAACAGGTGCAACGCCGTGATTACCAGGGCTCCCGCGATCACTGACATGGTCCCGGCAGACAAAGATATCAGAATCGGCGAGGCTAAATTTCTGCGTTCCCTTGCCTATTTCTGGGCCGTTCAGACCTGGGGCGACATACCAATGCCACTTGTAGAAACTACCTCTGGCAGTCTTACTGTGACCAAAGCTTTGCAAAAGGAAATCTATGCACAAATTATTACCGACCTGACAGAGAGTGTTGCCAAATTACCTGCCAAGCAAAAAGACATCGGCCGTGCCACTCAGGGGGCCGCCAAGTTCTTATTGGCAAGGGTTTATCTGACTAGAGGCTGGAATTACAACAATGCCCTGGGTGGTACTTCAGCTGACTTTACAAGTGCCCTTCAATTGTGCGACCAGATCATCTCATCCGGACTCTATCCTTTGGAGACCAACTGGAATAACCTGTGGCCGTTGCACAACATCAATCCCAACAAGGAGACTGCCAGTGTGACAAGTTCTGTTGCCGTATGCAACAAAAGTGCCGAAGTTATTTTCGCCATCCAGTATGCCAATGCTGCAAGTTATCAGGGAGACCCCAGCGTAGGAACTACCACGCTTGGAAATAATATGCATGAGATGTTTTCAGGTGGTCCCAGTGGCGTCGCCCAACAAGCAAGGACACCCGCCTATAACAGGTGGTTACCTTCTCAAAACTGCACGTGGGCAGCTTACCGTCTCTTCGATCCCGATATGGATACAAGGTACAAAAGCACTTTTAACAATGTTTCATATGCCACCACATCCGGAACAATTTCGTTGGCAACCAACAAACCTTATGCTCCGAATATTTCCCTGAGTTTCGTTACAGGGGATACAACTGCTGTTGCAATGCCATGGAACGCCCCGGTAACTCTGCCTTCTCAGAGAGGACTTGATATTCAGGGCGGTACCAAGAAATATTCCGTGATCAACTGCAATGAGTATGTCGGACTTGGTTACATCACGGGCACAACTCCGATTATTGATGTAATGGCAGGTGGTGCTCCGATGGTATGGAAATTCTTTCAACCCGGAATCGCTTATGGTGACGGCTATTCGACCTTCAACGATCCGCTATTTCGTTCCGCTGAAGTATATTTAATGGCTGCAGAAGCCATTGTAAAAGGCGCTACAGGTGCGGTACTGGGTACTCCGGATGTCTATTACAATAAAATCCTTGACAGGGCACTTGGTTCAGCCAATGCAGGCAAATCCCCTATGAGGGCTACCAATCCTGAACTGGTCAATGATCCGCTATCCAATATTATTTCTTACAGGGCCACCGCAGCAAACATCACCGTTGACATGATCCTGGATGAACGTGCAAGGGAATTACTCGGCGAAGGAAACCAGCGGTGGTTTGACCTAAAAAGGACCAATACCTTGATTTCCAGATCGTCTAAATACAATCCATGGACAGCCTATGGAACCGGAGGAACCCCGCTTATCTCCGCCAAAAATCTTGTCAGGCCTATTCCTCAGGGAATGTTGGATAATTCAAATCCGCACATTGACCAAAATGCAGGTTATTAGAATTATAGAAAATTACTACTATTAAAAACTATCCTGGGGAAGAAGGTTCATTCCTTCTTCCCCTTTTTTCTATCCTAATTTATCCGCTATGCGGAAAGGTCAGATTAGAGCTATACCCAACTTCTTATTTTTATTAATGCACTGATTTGTATGTTATTACAAACTATTAATTTCCGCCTGGCGGAAACAGAATTGTAACATCAGACTACAACTAAAAGAATGAAAAAAATAGTTGCTTCCATTTTATTAATCCTTCTCTTAATCAGGCTAACAGAAGCCCAAACCATCCAACACATAACAAAATTTGCCAATGAAAATCATCCCGAAATAGGCTACTGGTTCATCTCTCCAAGCCTGTTGCCAGGTGATAATTATCTGCAGCACCTCGATACCATCGCTCAAAAATGTCCTTACACGTTGTTGTTCCTTACTGCCAGGGACGGAGCCAATTTTTACAATTACCCCCTGATGCATCCCGTTTTTCAGAAAATTGTGTCAGAAGCACACAAAAAAGGGTTGAAAGTTGGGTTGCAACTTTGGGGCAACTACAAGGATACAACTACCGTTGGATCCCAAAGGATGATTATCGAAAATGAGGTTCTGCTGGACCAGACAGGTAATGCAGCATTAACCATCAAAGCGAAATACGTCAGGTTTCCTGATCGTCTGCTCCACTCCGATCTATTCCTGGTTTATGCTTTCAGGAAAACTTCGGAAGGATTCTACGATCCAGCCACACTGAAGGACATTACTTCAAAATGCGAGGCAATTACTCCTGACAAGGAGACTGTGCAGGTCAGGATCAGGGGAGGCGAAAACGTGAAGGGTCTTACTGTCTGCATCATGACCCAGCAAACCTGCAGCCAGAGCAGCATGTGGGGAGATGTGGAGATCAACGGATTCGCAGAGGCCATGAAGGCCTATTCCGACATCCCCTTTGATGGATTCGCCCTCGATGAATATGGCAACAAGTATGTAGCCCGCGAGGCTGAACTGAAACCGGGAGAAGCTTTCAGGGGAAGATGGTATTCACCGGCCATGGCTGAAGCCTACAAGCGTTCCACCGGCCATTCCCTCGAACAAACACTCTTTGACGCCCGCTACGCCCCTGCCGGGAAGCCTGAAATCAGAATCAGCGCCATCAACGAGTACATGGATTTCATGCGCAAAGGAGCCTTGCGGGTGGAAACTGCTGTCAACCAGAAATCGAAGGAAATATTCGGGAAAAACATATTCAACGGCATCCACAACACCTACCACAACAGCCTGGTCAACGACGAAATCTGGGCCAACGGTATTGGTTGGTGGGATGCTCCCCGCGATTATGGCCAGACAGATGAGAGAACCCCGACTCCTACCCAAATGGGAATTGCCATGGGTCATACCAAAAATGCCATGTACAACCAGTTTTACGATGCCAATCTTGAACCTGTCCTGCTCAAAGCATTCAGTGATCTGCGCTGGGGTATCCGCACCCATTACCATGCCCTGAACGACAAGCGTCCGCTAAGATTTGACCTTGAATTTCCGGAAGCCATCGCAGGTATCAGCAAGATAGAGAATTGTGCCCGCCTGCTGAATAAATTCAATCCCTTGCTGCCAAAAATCAACCTGCTGGTCATCTTCGGAATGGATGCTTTGTGCAACTGGTATCCAAATGAGTCAGACAGAGGAATCTACGATATCAACGACAAAATGAAGGTGGAAGAAAAAGGATTGGAAATCTGGAATGCCGGATATCTCAATGCTGTGGTACCAACCGATCTGATCGTCAGCCAAAAATTGAGAATCGGGAAAGATGGCAAACCGGTCATGAACGGGCACACTTTTGATGCCGTACTCTTCCTGAATCCACAGTATGCCAAAGAACCCGTGCTGAAATTCCTTGAAGAGTACGAGGCAAAAGGTGGGAAATTGATGATCGAAGGTGCTGCGGACCACGATTTCAAAGCCAACGATATCTCCAAAAGGTTCAAGGCTATTCTTGACAAGGCAACCGTGAAAGGCTATTCTGTTGAAGCTCTCCCCAAACTTGGTATTCATAAGAACCTTTTACCGGACGGCTGTCAAAATGAGGACGGTTCCTATGTGTTTACAGATCGGACTTCCCTGATCAGTAATTCCCAGGCCACATTCAGCGTCAGCATCGACGGAGACCTGTACAAAGGCTCCTACAAGGGCATCGCCATCATCGCAGCAGAAAAAAAACGTGGAGTTTACAAATTCGCAGCAGCAGGATTGAAGGAACTCAGCCGGAATGGAGAGGTAATTCTATCCTTCCAAAATCCGGTCGACATTTTCATGACAAAATTGGATGGTCATACGAATTTGACCATCGCAGATCCTTATCATAAGGTAGTTCCACTTGTGAATAAATTGTAGTCGTGGGTAAACTCACTATACACTTTGTTCGCAACGTTTTTTCTATAACCGGTCGTCAGTAACAGATGGATCGGTAATAATGGTTGGCAAGTTCAATCCAAAGTTTCAGTAGAAGATGAAAAAGAATCAATTTCATTCGATCACCGGCCTGG
>SESG01022951.1_pt1 | contig 15312 bp, 10 predicted proteins | sample 3171421 | NCBI WGS metagenome assembly SESG01 (sample SAMN10866946, study PRJNA518727) | freshwater metagenome | biome: subpolar coniferous forest; feature: holomictic lake; material: water; isolation source: holomictic Lake 227, 6 m and 8 m depth | place: Canada: near Kenora, Ontario | collected... | reverse complement strand
GCCTCGGACCCGAAAGCGCGCGGCGCTGACAACGCCCGCCGCAACCGCGTCATGCACGTAATCGCGCACCGGCCGCGAGATAACGGTTGGCAAATAGCGATAAACCCGGCTACCGTCAGCACGGCTGAGCGTACCCTGCAAGTCCAGCAGTCCGGGGAAGCGACTGTGACCAGCCGACTTCGCGGGGTCGCTGGTCTCCCACTTGATCTGCGCCTCACCCTGTGCGTCTGCGTTGCTGAACTTCAGATTGGACAGTTGCAGCGCGATGTGCTCGCCTGTCACCTGCCAGCGCGCTTCGGTTGCGAGTTGCGTCACCGGGATCAGTGGTTCATCGAAAATGCCTGGCACCGACAGACTGCCGCCCGCGATGGCAATCGCGGCCCGACCGGCTGACTGATTGAAGTCGAAATCCACGCGAGCGCCGCGCACGCCGGGCGAGTTTGCCGTCAGTTGGAGTTCGAGTTGGCTCACCACACCTTTGACGGTGTACTGACTCCCTTCCGAACCTTGCCAATTCAAATTCAGACTCTCGACCAGTCCCTTGGGTGCGTGCGCCTGTAACTGCGCGCGCAAACCCGGCTCAAACGGCAGCCGGTTGGCGATCTGTGACAAGGCACCCAGATCAAGCCGGTCGGCCTTGAGTTCGCCGCGCGCTGCCACGTGACCTTCGGAGCCGAGGTAGCTGATGCTGACATTGCCACCGGGCCAGTGCAGGCCGTCACGCGTCTCGAACTGCAGCGCCTGCGTTGAAAACTCAAAGCCCGAAGCCAAGACCTTGCCGCCCAGGCGCCCCCGCACCGACAGCAAATCGAGTGCCTGCAACTCCCTGGCCAGGGTCACGCTGACCTCCCCGAGCGCAACATCGGCCAGTGCGCCGACGATCTGGCCCCGATTGACATCGACCCAGGCTGTCAGCGCGCCATTGCCGGCGTGCAGATCAACGCCGATGGGCGCGTAGCGTCGCAGTTCCAGAAGGTCAACCCGCCCCAACTCGGCGTAAAACTGGCCCTTCCAGTCGCGCCACTGCCCCTTGTGCAAGGACAGCAAAGGCTGCTCGAACATGCCGCGCACGCTGAAGCGGCTGCCCCACAGCGTCGGCGGCGTGGCGTCGACGCGCAGATCGTGGTGTCGCCCTTTGTTGCGCAACACAATGTCCACCGCGGCCAGCGCGAGCGGCGGCGCATCGCGCAACTCATCCGTCCACTGAATGGTGCCGTCACGGATGACGAACTCCAGTTGCGAGAAAAACCAGTCGGTGCTGTCGGGATCCGCTTCCCCTTTTTTCGAAAAATCCAGGCCGGCAACAAAGATCTTGCCGTTGCGATCACGCCGGATGTCGAGCTCTGGGCGGTCAATATACAACTGCTCAAAACCCAGTCGCCACAGCGAGGCTGGTGACAGGGCCACCAGCACGCGCGGCAGACGCAGGGCGGCCCGCCCCTGACCATCGAGCAACTGAACATCGCTCAGTTCAAAAGACGGAATCATGCCGCCCGACTGCGCTTTGATGGTGCCAATATGAACCGGCACCCCCATCGCTTGCGTGGCGCGCGCTTCCAGCCACGGACGCAATTCGTCAATTCGCGGCACAATGAGCCAGTGCAACGCCGCCCAAGTCGCACCAAAGGCAAGCCACGCCGTGACAGTCAAAGCCAAGGACCAGCGCGCAATGGTGGCCAGTGTCGTCAGCGGTGGGGAGGGGTCAGGCGTCGCAACAATCATGGGAAAGCAAAAGATATGACAGGAATTATGACCGGGCCGGCTCTTTCCTCGCACTCGCGTTTTTGCCAGCGCGTGCGCCGCCGCTTTGAAGGCCAGATGCAGGTGCTTGCGCCGGGCCTGCCCAACCATGAACGCATGGGGCTGTGCTTTGATGCACTCAAGGCCGGCGGCAATGACAGCGCCGCCGCCCTGCGCATCACGCGTCAACTGGTACTGGAGCGGCTGCTGTGCCTGGACTGCGAAGCGCAGGCGCCGTTGCAGGACATCACGCAGGCCATGACCGAACTGGCCGAATTCGCACTGCGACGCGCCTGCGCCGAAGTGCAGCTGACACTTGACCAAAGCCACGGCAGCCCACTGGCCACCAGCGGCGCACTGGCCCTGCTCTGGATCATCGGCATGGGCAAGCTCGGTGCGCGCGAGCTCAATGTCTCCAGCGATATCGATCTGATCTACATCTACGACGAAGACGGCGAGACCGCTGGCGACGCGCAAGGGCGTGGCCGCATCTCGAACCAGGAATACTTCGCCAAGGCGGTGCGCGCCATTTACACAATGGTCGGCGACACCACCGAACACGGCTTTGTCTTTCGGGTTGACCTGGCGCTGCGCCCGAACGGCAACTCCGGGCCGCCCGCCGTATCACTGGGCGCACTCGAAGAATATTTTCATGTGCAGGGCCGCGAATGGGAGCGCTTCGCCTGGCTCAAGAGCCGGGTCGTTGCGAACCTGGGTGGCAGCGACAACGCTGCGGCGCAACGACTGCGCGAAGTGGTGCTGCCCTTTGTCTTTCGGCGCTACCTGGACTACAGCGTGTTTGACTCACTGCGGGTGCTGCACCGGCAAATTCGCGAGCACGCGAGCAAGCGCAGCAGCGGCCACCCGGAACGCGCCAACGACGTCAAACTCGGGCGCGGTGGTATCCGTGAAATTGAATTCATTGTGCAATTGCTGCAGGTGGTGCGCGGTGGTCAGTTCCCCGAGCTGCGCACGCGTCCGACGCTGGCGGCCCTGCCGCGTCTGACCCGGGCCGGTCTCATGCCCAAGGCCAACGCCGAAGCGCTGGCCCTGGCTTACGACTTTTTGCGCCGGATCGAACACCGCATCCAGTACCTCGACGACCAGCAGACGCATGTGCTGCCGTCACAAGACCCCGATCTGGAATGGATTGCCGCCAGCATGGGCTGCGCCAGCGTGCCCCGGCTGCTGCACATGCTCAACACGCACCGCGAACTGGTGGCGCAGGAATTCGATTCGCTGCTTGGAGGCGGTGGCGGTGGCAGTGCTGACAAAGAATGCAAGACCTGCGTTGGCGGCACCGCGGCCACAGGGGCACCCGGCTTTGATGAACTGCTCGAACAGCTGCCCAGTGCCTTGCGCGAGCGCGTCGCACCCTGGCGTGCGCACCCGCGCGTGCTGGCCCTGCGCGAGGATTCGCGCGCCCGTCTGCTGCGCCTGCTCTCGCGCACGGCGCAGTGGGTACACGAGGGTGAAGTCAGTGAAGCGGCGGCCGTGCGCCTGGTGGACTGGATCGAGCCACTGCTGCGCCGGGAAAGTTATCTGGCGCTGCTGGTAGAGCGTCCCAACGTGCACGAACGTCTGCTGCGACTGCTGGGTGCGGCGCGCTGGCCGGCGCGCTACCTGCTGCTGCACCCGGGCGTGATCGACGAACTGGCCAATGCCGACATGCTCGATGAGCGCTTTGCCGCAGCCGAGTTCGAAGCCGAACTCGAACACCGCCGCCAATCGCTGACCGGCACGGGCGAAGACGACGACGAAGGTCTGCTCAACCTGCTGCGCCGCGCCCACCACGCCGAAGTGTTCCGCACCCTGGCGCGCGACGTCGAGGGTCGCTTGACAGTGGAACAGGTGGCCGACGACCTGAGTTCGTTGGCCGAAGCGATATTGCGCGTGACGACACGCTGGTGCTGGAGCCGCCTGAACAAGAAGCACCGCGACACAGCGCAGTTCGCCATCATTGCCTACGGCAAGCTCGGCGGCAAGGAACTGGGCTACGGCAGCGATCTGGACATCGTCTTTGTTTACGAAGACGAGGACGAGCGCGCTGCGGAAGTCTATGCCGCCCTGGTGCGCAAACTCATCAACTGGCTGACCGTCAAGACCGGTGAAGGTGACCTGTACGAGATCGACACCGACCTGCGACCCAACGGCAACTCCGGGCTGCTCATCACAACCTTCGACGCCTACGCCAATTACCAGCAGCAGCGCGGCAGCAACACCGCCTGGACCTGGGAACACCAGGCCATGACGCGCGCGCGTTTCGTGCTCGGTGACGACGCGCTGCGCCAGCGCTTCGATGCCATTCGCAAAGCAGTGATCACCTCGCCACGCCACGCGGCAGACCTCAAGAACGAGATCATCAGCATGCGTGAGCGTGTGCGCAGCGCGCACCCGGTGCGCGGCGAACACTTCGACGTCAAGCACAGCCCTGGCGGCATGATCGATGTTGAGTTCGTCATGCAGTACCTGGTGCTGTGCAACGCCGCGTCGCACGACGAACTGACCGCCAACACCGGCAACATCGCGCTACTGGAGACGGCCGAGCTGCTCGGTCTTCTCCCGCACGGTGTCGGTCACGCCGCCGCCGGTGCCTACCGCGAACTGCGTCACATCCAACACCGGGCGCGCCTGAACGAAGAGCCGACCCACTTCGACACGGCAGAAATGGCGACACAACGTGAGGCGGTGCTGGCGCTGTGGAACGCGGTGTTCTGACATCTGATTTGTCATTGCGGGCCCCGCTCGTCCTTGCGGACCCTTCCCTGTCATTGCGTGCTCCGACCCGCAATCCAGGGTACGCGCGGCACTGGATCCCGGATCAGGTCCGGGATGACGAAAGCGGAGGCCGGGATGACAGCCAGTGCAGAATCTGCCGCGTCACCGCCGGGCTGCTCAGCAGCGCCATGTGGCTGGTGCGGTAGGCGATCCATTGCGCGGTTTTTGGAAACGCCAGCGTGCGCCGATCGTCATCGTGCTGGCCGAGTGCGCTGTGCAGCGGCACCAGACCATCCCCCAACAGGCGATCAGCCAACAGACTGCGCTTGGCCGCGGTCGTTGCCGCCACGGCGTAACAGGCGACACCCTCAGGCAGCGGCAAGGGCGCGCGGCTGTCGGGCTTGCGGCGAAAGCGTTCATGGCCTTGCCAGTCGGAATCGAGCACATGGCCATAGCGCAGGTCGGTGATGCCGGCGCTGCGCAACTGGGCCAAGCGGGCAAACGGGCGCGTGTAAGGTGTGCTGCCCAGGATGACATCGGCCCAGTTGCCGGCGCGCTCCAGCGGCGCGCCATGGTGGGGTGTGCCGAGAAAAACGATGGTCTTCAGCCGCTCGGGCCAGCGCAGACCGGCTTGCCGTGCCGCATGCACCGCGCTGCGGATCAGCAGCCCGCCCATGCTGTGCGCCAGCACCGTGATCTCTTGCAGCGGCGCCGGCCAGTGCGTCACCAGTTGTTCGAGTTGCTGCGCCAGTTCATGGCCGTTCTGCGAGGTGTGCAAGCCCGAGTTGTAGCGCAGGTAAACCGGCGTGTAGCCCAACTCGGACGCCAGCGTCGTGCCATGGTTGACGGCCTGCGCGCCGTGCTGCGCCTGCCACTGCAGATCGTTCATGCACAGCCCATGAATCAACAACAACACTTTGCCGCCGGTATCCGGCATCGGCGCCAAGGCCTGCCAATCGAGCACAGCGCCCTGGTAGCGCAACGTCATCGGCGTGGCCAGCGGGTTGCCGCCATCAAGCAGCCGGTCACCCATGACACCGTTGAGCGCAGCCAGCACGGCCTCGCGCTGCGGTGACCCGGGCGCGGCCTGCTCGGTCGATTCCAGCAGCGGCGTGAGCTTGTCAAGCACGGTCTGCGCACCGTCACCCAGCCGTTGCGTGATGCCGCGCACCGCCTGGTAAACAAAGCGGGTGATGCCACGCGTCTGCCCAGCATCCTTGCCGCCAGGCACGCCCATGCTGGCCCAGACCGACTGGTGCACACCTTCGGCGATATGGGCCACCGCCGTCGTGGCCTGGGTTGCCAGTTGCGCCACGGCGCGCAAATCGGAAGCGCGCCAGTGTCCGGATGACTTGTCTTGGGGCAGCTTCTTCATGCGACTCAACGCGGCAAGGACTCGACCTCTTTGGTCCAGCGCTCCAGCAGGCGGCGCCGCTCAGCCGACTTGCCATACTTCTCGAAGTCGTACTTGATCAGGCGCACATCGTCGAGCAAAGGGATGCGCGGATCGAGCTTGAAGGTCTTGTTGGCCGGCACCTGCAAGCTGTTCATCTGGGCGCCGATGGCTTGGCCCTGCGGGCTCATGAGCCAGTCGTAATATCGCTTGGCCGCTTCGCGGTTGCGCTGACCCTTGACCAGGGCGATGCCACCGACTTCGTAGCTCGTGCCCTCGCACGGTGAAGCGGTCTTGACCGGGTACTTGTTGTGACGCCAGCCGTCAAAGCCAAATACAAAACTCACGCCGATCGCCACTTCGCCCTTGGCCACGTTGGGTGCTTGCGCCTGGCCGCTGCGCGTGTAGTTGCTGATGTTCTTGTGCAACTTCTTCATGTAGTCGAAAGCCGGCTCTTCCCCCATCAACTGCACCAGGCCGGCCAGGATCGTGTAGGCGGTGCCGCTGGAGGCCGGGTGCGAGATTTCGATGTCGCCCTTGTATTCGGGCTTGATCAGATCGGCCCAGCACTTGGGCTCGGCCAGCTTCTTCTTTTTCAGCAACTCGGTGTTCCAGCCAAAGCCGATGGCCGAGGTGTAGAAGCCGCCCACCATGTTCTGCGTCATCGCGTACTGGCGCACGCTCCAGCTGTGCAAATCATTGAGGTAGGTCGGTCGATAGGCTTGCAGCAGACCGAGTTCAGCCGCTTGCAGAAAGGGGTCACCCGTGCCGCCCCACCAGATATCGGTTTTCGGGTTGGCCGCTTCAGCGCGCAACTGCGCCGCCGCCTCGCCGGTGGCCTTGTGCGACTGCAAGACCTTGATGCCGGTGGCGCGCGTGAACTCCTGCGCCGCGCGCTCGCACCAGGGCTGGTCCGTGCTGCAAATGGCATTGACCGTGCCGCCCTCCTGTGCCTGCACCATGCCAGCTGCCAGCAGTGCCAACACCGGAATGGATTTTGAAAAACAATGCTTCATGATGACTCCTGAAATCAAGACCTAGAACTTTTCATGCGGCGCCAGGTAGCGCCACTGGCCTAGCGGCAGATTGCCCAGCATCACGTTGCCGATGCGCACGCGCTTGAGGCCCACGACCTTCAGGCCGACGAGCTCACACATGCGCCGGATCTGGCGCTTCTTGCCTTCGGTCAGCACCACGCGCAACTGCTCCGGGTTTTGCCAACTGACCTTGGCCGGTTTCAGGGCCTGGCCATCCAGGCTCAGGCCATGGCGCAGCAGCGCCAAACCCTCAGGCGGGAAGATGGCCTGCACATTGGTACTGACCGGGTCGCCATCGTTGATCTGCAACAAACGATCGGGCTGGCCATCGGGCTCGGCAAAGCCGGTGTAGCTCACGCGCACCAGATACTCTTTTTCCATCACCGAGTCTTCGCCGATCAACTGGCGCGCAACACGGCCGTCCTGCGTCAGCACCAGGAGGCCAATCGAGTCAATGTCGAGCCGCCCGGCTGGCACCAGGCTTTGCAACTGCCGGGGGTGAAAAAAGAAACGCGCGTTGTCCTCGGCCCAGCGGTTTTGCGGCTGGATCAGGGTGATGGCGGGTTGGTGCCCATCCTCGGCCTGGCCACTGACGATGCCCATCGGCTTGTTCAGCAGAATCGTCACCTGATTGGCCTGCTGGCCCTGCGCCTGCTTGGCGATTTCGATGCGCACATCGGGGCTCACCTGCATGCCCATGGTCGCGACCTCGCCATTGACCTTGACCCAGCCACGGCCGATCCAGTCGTCGGCTTCGCGGCGCGAAGCCAGACCGAGTTCGGCCATGCGCTTGTTCAGGCGCAGCGTGCCACTGCTGTTGACGGCACCCGGCGCGGCTGGCGCGCGGCCGGGTGGGGGCGTGGCGCGACGAAACGCCGGGAGTTTGGAATCGGTCATAACCTGTCACGCAAGTGATCCACCACGGCCAGGATCGGCAACAACACGCTCGCACCCAGTTTCTTCGCGCGCTCGCCGCTCCAGCCGGTGAAGCTGTCGGGCAGATCGGCGTTGTCCTTGAACGGCATCTCGATCGTGAACGCCAGACAGTCAAACTGCTGCGCTACCCAGTTCGTTGCCAGGGTCTGATTGGCCTGGCCGGGTTGAATGCGGGCGTAGCCCCGCGTCGTCTGAAAATCCGGACAGGTATCAACCCAGGCCGTCTTGAAGCGCTGCTCCAGTGCCGCCAGGCGCGGTGTGTAGCTGGGATTGCCCTCGCTGCCGACACAGAAGTTGTAGGGCAGCACCTCGTCACCGTGCGCGTCCAGGTTCAGATCGACACCGACCTCGAGCATCTTCTGGCGCACCAGAAAGACTTCGGGCGAACGCGCCAGGCTGGGCTGTAGCCACTCGCGGTTCAGATTGGTGCCGAGCGCATTGGTGCGCAGGTTGCCGCGTGCGGCGCCGTCCGGGTTCATATTGGGCACAACGTAAAAAACGCAGCTTGAGAGCAGCACGCGCGCAACCGGGTCGTCAGCATCGAGCAGACGCTCCAGAAAACCTTCGGCAAACCACTGGGCCATCGCCTCGCCCGGATGCTGGCGCGCGATCAACCAGACCTTCTTGCGCTCTGCAACAGCGAGTGCGCCGTCCGCAGCGGTGATGCGCAGCAGTGTCATGTCGCGCCCGTCAAGCGTCTGGCCCAGATGCTCGACGGCGACGTTTTCGCAAGCACCAGCCGAACCGATCAGGTCCAGGTGGCGCTCGTAGGAATAGGGCTCGAAGTAGGCAAAGTAAACGCTTTGCGTCTCGGGCGTGATCTCGGCACACATGACCTCCCCATCAAAGCGGGTCGGAATCCGAAACCAGTTCTGACGGTCGTAGCTGGCGACCACGCGGTAGTCAACCCAGCCTTTCGGGTAGGCGCAATGACCCGCATTGAGAAAGCGCAGGCAAGTCGCCAAACCGGCAGCACCCTGCAAACGGAAGTGAAACCACTGCGCAAACTCGCTGGCGTTGTCGCGCCGTACTCGGATCTGAATGTCACCGGCATCGGCCAGGCTCACGACATCGATGGCGCCGGAGTCGAAGGCAGTTGAAATATGAAGTGTGGTCATGCGGTCTGTTGGTCTGGAAATACGGCGCTAGGCGATTGCATCGGACGATTGTAGAAGTCCGGCCCGGCTTCGTCCCTACCCAGTTACTCCGAACTCTGTTGCAGCGCCCACATCTGCGCGTAGCGCCCATCGGCTGCCAGCAGTTGCGCGTGCGAGCCGCGCTCGATGATGCGTCCGGCCTCCATCACCAGGATTTCATGCGCGTCAACCACGGTCGAGAGTCGGTGCGCGATCACCAGCGTGGTCTTGTTCTGCGCCACGTTTTGCAGTTCGGCCTGGATCGCACGCTCGTTGGCGCTGTCCAGGGCCGAGGTGGCTTCGTCGAAGATCAGCACGGCCGGATTTTTCAGCAGGGTGCGCGCAATCGCCACACGTTGTTTTTCGCCGCCCGAGAGTTTGAGGCCGCGCTCGCCGACCATGGTGTCGTAGCCCTTCGGCGTGGCGGCGATGAAGCTGTGGATGTGCGCCGAACTGGCGGCCTCGATCACCTGCGCGCGCGTGGCACCGGGCTGACCGTAGGCGATGTTGTATTCGACCGTGTCGTTGAACAGCACGGTGTCCTGCGGCACGATGCCGATGGCCTGGCGCAGAGAAGCTTGCGTCACCTGCTTGATGTCCTGAGCGGCAATCAGGATCTCCCCGCTCTGCACGTCGTAGAAGCGAAACAGCAGCCGCGCCAGCGTTGACTTGCCGGACCCCGAGGGCCCGACCACGGCCACCGTCTTGCCAGCCGGAATCTCGAAACTGATGTCGTGCAGGATCGGACGCGCCGCCTCATACGCGAAGTTGACGTGGCTGAACGTGACGTTGGCGCCATCCACGCGCAGCGGCTTGGCCCCCGGCACATCGGCGATTTCACGCTCACGTTCCATCAGCGTGAACATCTTGTCCAGATCGGTCAGGCTTTGCTTGATCTCGCGGTACAGCACACCCAGGAAGCCCAGCGGAATGTAGAGCTGGATCATGAAGGCGTTGACCATCACCAGGTCACCCAGCGTCATATGGCCATCGACCACGCCCTGCGTGGCACGCCACAGCATGGCAACCAGACCGCTGGCGATGATCAACTGCTGACCGGTATTCAAAAGACTCAGCGTGCTCTGGCTCTTGACGGCGGCGCGGCGGTACTTCTCCAGGTTCTCGTCATAGCGGCGCGCCTCGAACTCTTCGTTGTTGAAGTACTTGACCGTTTCGTAGTTGAGCAGCGAGTCGATCGCGCGGCTGTGGGCTTTGGAATCGAGCTCGTTCATCTCCTTGCGGAAATGCGTGCGCCACTCGGTCACGATCACGGTGAACGTGATGTAGACCACCAGCGCCACGATCGTGATGCCGGCAAACCAGATGTCGAACTTGAGCGCCAGGTAGCTCAGCACCATGGTCACTTCGATCAGCGTCGGGAAAATGCTGTAGAGCGAATACGAGATCAGCGAGTTGACGGCGCGCGTGCCGCGTTCGATGTCGCGCGTCATACCGCCGGTCTGGCGTTCCAGGTGAAAGCGCAGACTCAAAGCGTGCAGATGGCGAAACACCTGCAGCGAGATCGTGCGCGAGGCGCCTTCCGTGGCCTTCGCAAAAATCAGTTCACGCAACTCGGCAAACAGCGTGGTGGACAGGCGCAGCAAACCGTAGCCAAACAGCAGGGCCACCGGCACCACCAGCAAGGCGCTGGCGCCGACGCCACCTTTGGGGTTCATGGTGTCGACCAGCTGCTTGAGCAGCAACGGCACACCGACGTTGGCCATCTTGGCGCCAATCATGAAGGCCAGCGCCGCCATGACGCGCCATTTGTACTGCCAAAGGTAGGGAAACAGGCGCTTGAGGGTGGCCAGGTCGGACCGGGTGGCAACGGGGGTGGCTGCGGCGCTGGCGCCGTCACGCAGTGGGCTGTGTTCGCCTGATCGGCGCATAGGGGACAATCTTGAAAATAATTACTTTGCGGGACAGACCGAATCTTGATGCATTGTGGGACAGACCGACGTTACGCGCAGCGAACAAGCTCTGTCCTCAATCAGTCAAAGAACCAGCTCTGTCCTCAACATTCTGTAGAGAGATTGTCCCCTATGTCTGCAAACAACAACCCGATGGCGGTTCAACTGCCCACCGACGAGGAACTGGTCCTCAAGGTTATTCCAATGCCGGCCGACTCCAACGCCAACGGCGACATCTTCGGTGGCTGGGTCATGGCGCAGGTCGATCTGGCCGGCTCCGTCATCCCGGCGCGCTACGCCCAGGGCCGCATGGCAACGGTGGCCGTCAACGAATTCATCTTCAAGCAGCCGGTTCGGGTGGGCGACATACTGACCTTCTTTTCCAAGCTGGTGCGCATCGGGCGCTCCTCGATCACGGTCAAGGTCGAGGTCTATGCCGAACGCTTCAGCGCGCAGGGACATTACATGAAGGTAACGGAGGCCTCCCTGACCTATGTGGCGATCGACGATCAGGGCCGTCCGCGCCCGATACCGACGCCTGCAACACGGTGATGGGCCAGTGCCCAAGCGTTTTCCGCCCCTGCTGCTGCCCCTGATTCTGGTCACTCTGACGGGCCACATGGCCATGTCGGGCGGGCGCGTCTCCGGTTCACTCTATGCCTTGAACGTCGGCGCGCCGGAATGGGTGGTCGGGCTCTTCATGGCCACTTTTTCGGTGCTGCCAACGCTGGCGGCCATGTCGGTCGGGCGCTGGGTCGATCGCATGGGTGCCTTGCCCGTGATGCGCTTGGGCGTGCTGGCGGTGCTGGTTGGCGCCACGGTACCGGTGCTCTGGCTCAGCGTGCCAGCGCTGTTTGTAATGGCCATCCTGATCGGCTTTGGCTTTAACGCGATGTCAGTGGCCGGTCAGCACACGGTCGGCGCCATGGCGCAAGGCCAGTCCGCGCAGCAACGCTTGCGCAATTTCGGCTGGTATGCGCTGGGGCATTCAGCCTCCAGCGCGCTCGGGCCTTTCATCTCGGGACTGCTGATCGACCATGCCGGTTTTCGGACGGCGTTTGCCGCCATGGCGCTGTTCAGTTGTGTCGCCTGCTGGCTGGTTTTCAGACGGCTGACACACCTGCCGGCGGCGGCCCAAACGACGGCAACAGCCGACGAGGTAGCCCAACCGCAAGCCTGGCACGACTTGCTGGGTGAGCCCGAGCTGCGACGCATCTACTACGTCAGCATGGCACTGTCGTGCTGCTGGGACCTGTTCATCGTCATGCTGCCGGTGCTGGGAACGCGGCTGGGCTTCTCGGCCTCCATCATCGGCACCGTGTTCTCGCTGTTTGCCGTTGGCACCTTCGTCAGCCGCGCCCTGATGCCCTGGCTCTCGACCCGGATGCGCGAGTGGCAAATCATGCGCGCGGCGATGCTGATGATTGCCCTGGTGTTCATGGCCTTGCCCTGGGCTGCTGCCGCCGGCGTCTTCATGCTGCTGGGTTTTTTGTTTGGCACATCGATTGGTTTTAGCCAGCCCAACATGCTCTCGCTGCTGCACGCGGCAGCACCGGGTGGTCGCGGCGGCGAAGCGCTGGGCTTGCGTTCCCTGATCGGCAATGCCTCTTCCGTCTGGGTGCCCATCGCCTTCGGTCTGGCCGTTGGGCCGCTGGGTGTGGCACCGTTGCTATGGACCGGTGCCGCCCTGATCAGCAGCGCCCTGCCCGCTGCGCACCGCGGTGTGCGCCAGCATCGGCGCTGAGGCGGCTCTCACAGTCAACCGTCGGTAAAAACCCTCGCTGGCTTTACCCGGATTACCGCTATAAACACAGTGGCACTGTGCCGCAAACACAGCGCAAAGCCTGGAACATGAACTTGACGGAGATATTGAATGAAAATTGCTTTAACCATGGCGCTGGCAGCACTGGCCTTTTCAGCCAACGTGCACAGCGCCCAGCAGGGCGTGACCGACACCGAGATTCTGCTCGGCTCGATCCAGGATTTGTCAGGTCCGCTGGCCGGCTTTGGCAAGCAGGACCGCCTGGGCATGATCCTGGCCGTCGACGAAATCAACGAACAGGGTGGCATCAACGGGCGCAAGCTGCGCCTGATCGTGGAGGACTCCGGCTACGAGCCCAAACGTGCGGTGCTGGCCGCGCAGAAGCTGGTGAACCAGGACAAGATCTTCATGATGATGGGCCATATCGGCACGGCGCAGAACATGGCCGCCATGCCGGTGCAGTTCGACGCCAACATCATCAACTTCTTTCCGGTCACGGCGGCACGCGAAATGTACGAGCCTTTTCACCGCCTGAAGTACTCGTTTGCCGCCACCTACTTCGACCAGATGCGCCGCGCCGTTCCGCAAATGATCAAGGAAAAGGGTATCAAGAAGGTCTGCACCGTCTACCAGGACGATGACTTCGGTCTCGAAGTGCTGCGTGGCGGTGAAGCCGGCCTGAAGACGCTGGGCATGGATTACCACGAGAAGACTTCGTTCAAGCGCGGCGCGACCGACTTCTCTTCGCAAGTGGCGAAGATGAAGGCCGCCGGCTGCGAGATGGTGGTGCTGGGCACCATCATCCGCGAGACCATCGGCACCATCGGCGAATCGCGCAAGACCGGCTTCAACCCGGTGTTCCTTGGCTCCAGCGCAGCCTACACCGACCTGATCCACAAACTTGGCGGCAAGGCGATGGATGGCCTGTATGCCACGATGACGGTGCAGAACCCCTACACCGACGAAGTCTCTCAGCCGATCCGCTTCTGGGCCAACAAGTACAAGACCAAGTTCAACGAAGACCCGGCCGTGTTCTCGGTCTACGGCTACCTGATCATCAACATCTTCGCCAACGCTGCCACCAAGGCTGGCAAGAACCTGACGACCGACAGCTTCATCAAGGTGATGGACACGATGTCGATGCCGACCGACATCTTCGGCAGCGCGCCCGCCACCTTCTCGCCGACCAAGCGCCTGGGCAGCGACGCCTCGCGCCTGTCGCAAATCCAGGACGGCAAATGGAAGGTGGTGGGCCCGTACATCACCGATGAAGCAGTGGCCAAGAAAAAATAGAGGAATTCCAACATGATCACAAAAAAATCGGTTACGACCAGCGATGGTGTCAGGCTCAGTTACCTAGAGGCAGGCGCTGGCAAGCCGCTGGTTCTCATCCCAGGTTGGTCACAAACAGCTGAGCAATTCAAGTACCAGTTGGAGGGCTTGTCGGACCGCTACCATGTGATCGCTGTTGATATGCGTGGCCATGGGGATTCAGACAAACCGCTATTTGGCTACCGTATCCAGCGCCTGGCCAAAGACGTTGCCGACGTCCTCAAAGCGCTGGACCTCAAAGACGTGACGATCATGGGGCACTCGATGGGGTGCTCTGTTCTGTGGTGCTACTTTGACCTTTTCGGTGCCGAGCGCATTGGCAAGTTTGTGTTCTGTGATGAGCCGCCACTGTTGACATCCAACCCAGCCTGGTCGCCCGAGGAACTGGAAAACGCGGGCGCTGTGTTTTCACCGGAGGCGGTGACAGGTACGGCCAACGCACTGGCGGGTCCGGATGGCATCGCCACCACCGAAGGCTTCCTGGGCGGCATGGTGACCAAGGCCATGAGCGCCGAAACCATGAAGTGGACGGTTGCCTGCAATCTCAAAATGCCACGCAAACTGTCTGCTGATCTGATTTACAACCACTGCCATCAGGACTGGCGTGATGTGTTCCCGCGCATCAACGTGCCGTCCCTGTTTATCAGCGGCCGTGTCAGTCTGATTCCATGGAAGTCAGTGGCCTGGGCCGCCGCGCAAACCAAGGGATCGCAGCTCGAAATCTTTGAAGAATCAGAGGGCGGTCAGCACTTCATGTTCGTTGAGAACCCGACCAAGTTCAACGCCATTCTTGCCAAGTTCATCGGCTGATTCGCTCCCAATCGTGCCGTGCTGGCGATTGCTGGCACGGCACTTTTTTTGCTCTTGGCGACGGACAACTGAAGTGCAGGCGCCAGGCGGCGAGGCGGTGAGGCGTAGGTCAAAAGCGGGCACTTATGAATAGCTATCCATAAGTGCCCATACCTGTCAGATTCTGTTGGAGGAAGCTGTCACTCAAATTGGTGCATGCAGATCAGTAAGCAGCCTTTCGTAAACTGAATTCCGATTCAGCAACTATGCTGTGACATTAGTCACTGTACTGATTGTGTGTTGGTCAAAAAGGTAAAGTAAGCCCCATGATCTGTCAAAGAATTCTCATCGGGCTGCCGCCATGATCAGCCATACCCGTCAGGAAAACCTGGGTCTGTGGCTGGGTGTGCTGGGCGTTACTATTTTTGCGATGACTGTGCCCATGACGCGACTGGCCACGGGCACGACGGAGTTACCGCAACTGTCACCTTGGTTCGTGACTTTCGGACGCGCGGTGCTGGCCGCCAGTCTGTCGGCTCTGTTTCTGCTGCTAACGCGC
>SESG01022227.1_pt1 | contig 15313 bp, 16 predicted proteins | sample 3171421 | NCBI WGS metagenome assembly SESG01 (sample SAMN10866946, study PRJNA518727) | freshwater metagenome | biome: subpolar coniferous forest; feature: holomictic lake; material: water; isolation source: holomictic Lake 227, 6 m and 8 m depth | place: Canada: near Kenora, Ontario | collected... | reverse complement strand
TAGATAAAGCTATGGAGATGGGCATTAACTGGTGGCAGGAAGACCCTTATCTTTCCACAAAGGCCAAGGATCAAGAGCAAAAACTGTTACAGGATGAGTTCCAGCAGCGAATTGAGAAGCTTGAAGCCATTAACAAGATAACATAATGATTGTATCATGAAATATGAAAAAGATAGGAACGATAAAGGTGATATTGAATCCGGCTTTGATGTGTTAGGTTTGGGTGGATTGTTTAAAGGCATTGAAAAATTGGTAGACCTTGCCAGTAAGCTTGAGCAGACTGGTGCAGTAAATCGAGAAGGTGAGCTTAATTTAGATCATCTTAAGAAGGGTATGAAGGGAGTATACGGATTTACTGTAAAATCTGCTATTGGTGGCGCTCCTAAAGTTGAGACGTTCGGAAATATAGTTACAACCCCTAAAGGCCCGAAAGTTAATGAAGAACGTGAGCCGATAACTGATGTCTTTGACGAACAGGATGAGATTGTCGTAATTGCTGAAATGCCTGGTATTGAGGATACCGATATTGTTATCGAATTGAATGATGATATTCTTGATATAGCAACAAAAAATTCAATAAAGAATTATCGCAAGGAGTTGCTGTTGCCTGTTATCCCGAAGGGTGATTCAATTAAACACAAATATATTAACGGTATTCTCGAAATACGAATTAAAAAATAATATAATGCCGCTGACAGGTTTGGAAAGTGAAGACCTTAAAATGATCATATTCGGCGGCAAAGGTGGTGTAGGAAAAACCAGTTGTGCTATTGCCTGTGCTATGGGTTTAGCTGAGAAATTCAAAACCTTGGTGATTTCCACCGACCCGGCACATTCAATATCTGACAGTCTTGGTCAGGAGATCGGTTTTAAACTCCAGCCGGTCAATCAGGTCTCGAATCTCACTGCTATTGAGATATCTGCGGAAAAAGCTTTTCAGCAGTTTAAAAAAGAACACGAAAGTGAACTTATTAAACTTTTCGATACATCCACCAACTTCGATGATGATGATATTAAGCAAATGATGAGCCTCACAATACCTGGTATTGATGAAGTTATGAGTTTTAAGACCATTATTGACTTGATTGAAGAGGATAATTACGAAAAATACGTTGTTGATACAGCTCCCACTGGGCATGCATTGCGTCTATTATCCTCTCCTGTTCTTTTGGATGAGTGGATCAAGATGGCTGCTAAAATGAGATGGAAGTATCGGTATATGATTGAGTCATTCTCTGGGGAGTATAAGGAGGATGAGGCTGATGTAATGCTTTTGAATCTTAAAAAAACAGTAAAACGCATCGCTTCACTTTTATCTAATAGCCAGAAGTGTGAGTTTATTCCTGTCTGTATTCCTGAAGATATGGCGATTTTAGAAACAGATAGACTTTTAAAGGAGTTGCAAAATTTTAAAATCACTTCCAGACAATTGATTCTCAATAATGTCATGGAGTCCGATGAATCTGGATTTTGCAGACAAAGGAAAGCCTCCCAATCGAAATACATACAGAAGGTATCTGATCTGTTTAAAAAAATGCAGGTTGTGATAGTTCCTGTTTTTCCTGATGAAATTAAAGGTATTTCAGCGTTGGACAAGTTAAAACAAGTGCTTTTTTCAAGATCGTGATGATAAAGAGATTCGAAAATGAGTAATGATACATTAGTTCTGAAGGTAAAAGAGGCAATTGTCAAAGATGTTGGTCGAGCAATTGCAAGGATTGATCCTAATGATATGCTTCGTTTCGGGTTAGAATCAGGTGAGATCGTTATTATTGAAGGAAAACGCTCTACACCTGTTAAAATTCTTCCTGCCTATCCTGACGACAGAAACAAAGGAATTATACAGATCGATGGCATAACCAGAGAGAATTCCAGTATTGGAATTGATGAAAAAGTTTCTATCCGCAAAACCATATTTCGACAGGCCTCAAAAATAAAGCTTAAACCGGTAACAAAATCAAGTTCTCAGATTAAAGCTGATGATGCTAAATATATTGGTTCCTTGATTAATGGATTACCTGTTTCTAAAGGTGATAAAATTAAGGCTACTCTTTTTGGTTCCGGATCAATTTATTATACGATTACTTCAACCACTCCTGATGGTGTTGTACTGATACATCCTGATACCACTGTTCAACTTGAATTGTCCAAGCAAAACGAGGTTAAATCAAATAAAGTTACGTACGAGGATATAGGAGGCCTTGGCAATCAGGTCCAAAGAATTCGAGAAATGATCGAATTGCCCCTCAAATATCCGGAAATTTTTGAAAGACTTGGTGTTGAACCACCAAAGGGTGTCTTTCTCTATGGCCCCCCAGGCACTGGGAAAACCTTGATAGTAAGGGCTGTTGCACAGGAAACGGATGCATATTTTATCAATATCTCTGGGCCGGAGATCATGGGTAAGTATTATGGCGAAAGTGAAGCCAGAGTACGTAATATTTTTGCTGAGGCTCAGGCTCACGCCCCTTCGATTATCTTCATTGATGAAATCGATGCCATTGCCCCGAAACGGGAAGATATGGGTGGTGAAAAACAGGTAGAGAAAAGAGTCGTTGCTCAGTTGTTGTCGTTGATGGATGGGTTAGAGTCAAGAGGCAAAGTAATTGTGATTGGCGCAACAAATATTCCCAATTCAATTGATCCTGCTTTAAGAAGACCTGGTCGTTTTGATCGAGAGATTTCAATTTCAATTCCTGATAAAAAAGGCAGACTTGAAATTCTTCATATTCATACAAGAGGTATTCCTCTTTCAGATGATGTGGATTTGCTCAAAATCTCTGATATGACTCATGGTTTTGTTGGAGCTGATCTTGAAGCTCTTGCAAGGGAAGCTGCCATGACGGCATTGAGGAAAATTCTCCCAAGAATTAATTTTGAACTCTCCGAGATTCCATACGAGCTTTTAATGCAGTTGGAAGTTACGATGGATAACTTTTATGATGCTATGAAGGAGGTAGAGCCTTCTGCTATTCGAGAGGTATTTGTGGAGGTTCCAGATGTTAAGTGGGAAGATATAGGGGGGCTTGAAGAGATCAAGCAGGCACTAAAAGAGAGTGTTGAATGGCCTTTAAAATATGCAGAACTTTTTAAAAAAACAGAAACAAAGCCACCAAAAGGTATAATTCTCTATGGTAAGCCTGGAACAGGCAAGACATATCTTGCAAAAGCTCTAGCCAGCGAAAGTGGTGTTAATTTTATTTCAGTCAAGGGACCCCAGATACTGAGTCGTTTCATTGGAGAATCGGAAAAAGGGGTCCGTGAACTTTTCAGACTTGCCAAACAATCTGCCCCAACCATACTTTTTCTTGATGAAATAGACAGTCTGACCCCACGTCGAAGAAGTGATGGCGGAGAGTCAGGTGTCATTGAAAGAGTTATTAGCCAATTTCTTACTGAAATGGATGGAATTGAGGAGTTGAAAGGGGTCACAGTGCTTGCTGCTACAAACAGGATTGATATTATTGATCCAGCATTGCTACGTTCTGGCAGATTTGATCTCATGTTTGAAGTTCCATCACCTGATTTGGCCACGCGGGAGAAAATATTTAAGATTCATACCAGAAGCATGACTCTTGCAGAAGATGTAACTCTTGTGGAGCTGGCTGGAAAAATAGACAATATGACAGGAGCTGATATTGAATTTATTTGTCAGAAGGCAAAGATGTGTGCTATACGCGAGGTTATTGAAAAGAAAGAATATTCCGAAAATCAGGATGTTGTAATTCGAAATGAACATTTTGAGCTTGCTATTGACATTGCTATAAATCAAAACGAGATTATAATAAATTACTGATACATGAATAAGAAGGCTATATATATTTATTGTTTTATTCCTGATAGTTGCTTTTTGAATATTGAAGATAATTTAAAAAAACTCGGAATATATCAAATTGGATATAACAATATACATGCCCTTGTATCAGATACTGAATACGATAAAATCGAGCATTTGGACAGGGAGTCTCTTGCTCATCTCCTTGTAGAGCATCAACAAACAATCGAGCGACTGATGAGCTGTGGATGCGCAAGCATCATTCCAATGAAACTTGGGACAATAGTCGGTTCATGCAATGAGGTTATCGCCATTATAAAAAATGGATTTGATATATTGAGCGAAGCTTTTAAAGTCATCGACCAGGTTGAAGAAGTTGATTTAGTGGCTGTATGGAATAATTTCCCTGACCTTATTACCCGAATCTCAAATACTCCTGAAGTCAGCTTCTTGAAACAGACTATTATTAATAAAAATAGTTATGATCAGGCCGATAGTATTAATATAGGTAAATTGATCAAGGAAAAAATCGATCAGGAAAATCATAAAGTAAATGAAGAAATTTTTCATTCAGTGATGCCATTTTGTCTCGATGTAAAAAAGCATGAAACAATGAATGATCAGATGCCCTTGAATTATGCTTTCCTCATAAAAAAGGAAAATCATCATTTATTTGTTGAGATGATTGATAAGCTTGATATACAATATGCAGATAATCTTAATTTTAAGGTTGTTGGTCCGTTGCCCTGTTATAGTTTCTATACGATTGAAAGTAAAGCTTTAAATAAAAATGATATAGAAAATGCAAAAAGAATTTTAGGTCTTGATTCGATTGAATCGGACTTGGAACTTAAAAAAGCATATCGTACAAAAGCAGCCTTGAATCATCCCGATAAACAGAATGATGATTATGATGGTGGTGTTGAAAGCTTTATTGAAATTAATAATGCATATAAATTATTGCTTGATTACTCAGCTCTTATAAACAAATATCCTGAAAATATTTTAAATGAAGTTTTATACATGGTAAAAATCATAAATTGATATGCAGAAGGATGGAAAATATGTTTATTGTATAATTGCAACAAGTTACGAATGCAATTTTGGTCCAATAGGTATTGGTGGTCGTGGTGATTTGGTCAGTACTACAGGTTTTGAAGGACTGAGTATGGTTGTAAGCGATCATCCTCTTAACCATTTTGTTTTAAATCCTGAAAATATTCTTGCTCATCAGAAGGTTATTGAGGCTGTGATGACACAATTTAGTAGTGTAATCCCTGTCCGATTTGGCACTGTAGCTGCAACACCTGATGAAATAAGGAATCTTCTTAATCGAAGATATAGCGAGTTAAACGAGCTTCTCGAACGTTTTGAGAATAAAGTTGAATATAATCTTAAAAGTACATGGAGAAACATGGGGATTATATACAACGAAATTGATAAAGAGAACAAGGAACTAAAAAAACTTCGAAGTAAAATTGAAAAGCTGAAAGATGAAGCTGAAAGAAATAAGCTTATTTTAGAGGCAGGTCATCTTATTGAACATGCCTTGCAACAAAAGAAAGAATCTGAAGCTGAAGATATTGTTTCAGCATTTCGGAAGACAGTAGTATCCCATAAGCATAACAAGACTTCAGGTGAAAGTATGTTTATGAATACTGCTTTTTTATTGAGTAAGGGTCGAGAAGTTGAATTTGATAATATTATGACAACCCTCGGTGAAAACTTTAAAGATAGGTGTGATTTTTTCTATACCGGACCTTTACCGATATTTAATTTTACTGATTTGCGCATTCTTCCTGAAAAATGGGAGCTGTAAATTTATTATAGATTATTTTTCAAATGAAAAACGATATTATAAAGGAAGGAAAATACATATACGGTATTATTCGAAATTCAGAGAATATTGACTTCGGCCATATTGGTATCGGTAACAGGAATGACCATGTATATGGGGTTGTTTACAGGGACATATGTGCCGTAGTAAGTTCAACTCCCATCATCCAATATGAGGCGAGACGTATCAATATGATAGCCCATCAGAAAGTTCTTGAGGAAGTAATGAAACGTTTTAATGTTCTTCCTGTACGATTCTCTACTATTTCACCTCACGATAATGATAATGCTATTATCAATATTTTATCTGCCGATTATCGCAGGCTTGACGATTTGCTTGATAAAATGAAAGGTAAAAAAGAATTAGGACTTAAAGTTATTGCTGATGAATCAAAGATCTATGAAAATATTATTCAGAAATATGACAGCATTAGATCTTTAAGAGATAAGTTGATTAATCAACCATCTGATAAAATTCATTATCAGCGAGTCAAAGTTGGTGAAATGGTTGCTGAGGCCTTAAAAAAAGAAATTGAGACATATAAGAAAATAATTCTTGATGCATTAACTCCTATTGCAGATGATCTGAAGATTACTGATAATTATGGAAATCTTATGATCCTTAATGCCGCATTTCTTATTAAAGAGATTAATGAGGTTAAGTTTGATGAAGCTGTCAATAATCTTGACAGTAAGTACGCTGATCTTATGACATTTAAGTATGTTGGAACTTTACCGCCATATAATTTTGTTAATCTTTCGATAAATACAAAAGGGGATTAAGATTTTTATTTTAGATGACATATTATTTGCTCCATTAAATGGACTGATATTCATTGCAAAAAAAATTAATGATGTCGTTGAGAAAGAGACGTCTGATGAGGGAACAATTAAAGAACGTCTTATGGCTCTTCAGCTTAGATTTGAGCTTGATGAAATAGATGAAGAACAGTATGATGTGGAGGAGGACAATCTTCTCAGAAAGCTTGAACAGATTAGAATTGATAAACAAAATCGTTGACCTTCTTTAAGATAAATTCTATTTCATTATATGAATTCTATCTGTAGTAAATCTTTAACATACAGGAGCAAGTGATGAGCAAAATTATTGATGTAAGGAATGTTGTAATTCAGTTCCTTAAAGAAAATATACATACAACAGAAGTTACGGTTATCAGAGTTGAAAAAACGGGTGAAACTTGGAATACGGTTGCTGAGGTTTATGAAGATGATTCATTCTTGAAGTCTATGAATCTTCCACCCAAAAAGATCAGATTGTTTTATTCTGTTGTTGTTGACTCGGAATTAGAAATTTTATCTTTTAACAGGCTTACGACTTATGATGATACACTGGCTGATAATAGTTGACCGATAATATCATATGATTTTAGATCAAGATAAACTTATATATGTTTATTGCGTTACATCAGAATTGCCGCTTCTGAATGATTGCTTGCTTAACTCTGAGATTAATTTCATTGAGCATTCCGGTTTATTTGTAACGCTCAAATCTGTTTCAGAAAATGAATTTTCTGAAACAAATATTAAAAATAATATATCAAATGAATCCTGGCTAGAAGTCCATGTTAGGAATCATCTTTTAGTTATAGGCGAGATAATGAAAAGGAATACGGTGATTCCTTTTAACTTCGGAACTATTTACACCACTCAAGATACTCTTTTTCAGTTTCTCGATAAGTATTTGAACAAATTCAATGATTCTCTTGCATATCTTGAAGATAAGGAAGAGTGGTCGGTCAAGATATTTTGTGACAAAAACAGGATTATTCAAAACTTAGGCTCGCTCAGTCAGAATGTTGCTGACATTGATCTTCTTATTAAAAGCAGCTCACCAGGTAAAGCCTATCTGCTTGGCAAAAAAAGAAAAGATATTCTTGAAAAAGAGATCAGTAAAATTTATAATTCTTATTCCAAAGATCTTTTTTCTGCATTAAATCTTTTCTCTGAGGAATATCGTCTTAATCTTCTTCTCTCAAATGAACTTACCGGAAGAGACGACGATATGATTGTAAACTCAACTTTTCTTTTAAAGAAGGAAAATATTCCCATCTTTATTTCAAGAACAGAAGAGTTAGTCAATGAATATGAAAATATAGGTTTATTGCTTGAAGTCGCTGGACCATGGCCACCATATACTTTTATTAATTTCACAAATTGATATGAACGAAGACCTCTACGATGTAAACAAGGAGATAACCATTCTTGATATACTTGATCGTGTATTGACAAAAGGGGTCGTTATTACTGGGGATATAGTTATCTCTGTAGCTGATATTGATCTTATCTATTTAGGTCTCAAGGTGCTTTTAAGTTCAGTGGAGACTATGGAGAAGTTGAGGATTGTCAAATAATGATTATATTTAATATTTGACTTGCCTTTCTTATGCAGATAATGATATATGCCATAATTGAATCACGGTTTATAGATAACAGCATTTATCGTCTCCTTGATTCACTCTCTCTTGAAATAGGTGTGGCATTTGATTTAGTGACTCATAATTCACTTTCTGCAATAATTTCAAGAGAGTATGATAAGTCGAGGCTCATAACAAAAGATATTCTTTTACGTTATGCAGGCATCATTGACAAGTTATCACAAGCTGTTTCACTACTTCCTATGCGTTATGGCTCAGCTCTCCCTTCATGCTCCGAGGTCGTTACTTTATTGCAATGTAATTCCGACTCATTTCTTGACACTTTGAACAAGATCAATAATAAAGACGAGTATTCTTTTCGTGTTTTATTTTCATCTGAACATCAATCTGCTTTTTCTGAGGATAATATTGAAGTTGCTGTCACCTTTCCCGGAGTCTTGCTTGGCGATTCCGAAAATAAGAAATATCTTCGTCAGAAATTCAAAACTCATGCAATTGAAGAAAAACGTCTTCAATATATCGAGAACATAAGATCAGTCTTTATTTCTGCTTTGCATGCTGTGACCCATGATTTCGATTTTAATAAAACAGTTTCATCAGCAATTATTTTCGATGCTGTTCTTCTTGTGGAACGTCTAAAGAGAGATGAGCTTCTCTCTCTTGTCAGGACTATGCAATCCCAGTATCCCGACCATAATCTGATCTTGACCGGACCTTGGCCGCCATACAGTTTTTCTCAAATCAAGACCCAGTAGAAATGGATAAAGATAAAATTTTATTTTATGCTGGTTCGGCTGAAGAGATCGCCAGTGAACTTGAAACAATTCAACATGGGAGTCAAGGCAGGATAAATGCTACTCCTGATAATGTCGAGTCTGGTTTAGCCAAATTGGTATTGACCCTCATCGAGTTGATTCGCAAGTTGATAGAAAAGCAGGCCATGCGTCGGATTGACGGGGACTCATTGTCTGATGAACAGATCGAAAATCTTGGCGAAACTCTTATGAAACTTGAGAACAAGATGGATGAACTTAAAAAAATCTTTAATCTGACTGATAAAGATTTAAACCTCGATCTCGGTCCATTGGGTAATTTGTTGTAAAGGAGATATTTCGTAACCCAAGCTCGATAAGTTACGTTTTCACCTCTCTCTTTTCAATATCGATATTGTATTTTTTCATTCTTCTTATTAATGTGTAGCGGCTTATCCCTAATACTTCTGCTGTTATGACTTGATTGTATTCACACTCTTCCAGAGCTTTTCGTATTGCTTCTGCTTCGTGTGTTTTGAGATTTATGACACTTCGTTGTTTTTTAGATGGTGGTTTATCGATAACTGGTAATAAAAAATCATTCAGTTCAAGAGAATTACCCTTTGAAAGGATAATAGCACGTTCTGCCAGATTTCTTAATTCTCTGATATTTCCTGGAAATGTATACTTTTCCAGTACCTCAAAAACCTCATCTGCAATCGACTCTATTGGTTTATTTATTTTTTCTGAGAACTCTTCAGTGAAATCAATCAAGAGTGGACCAATATCCTCCGTTCTTTCGCGAAGTGGTGGAATATGTATGTGAAGGGTATTAAGTCTGTGAAGCAGATCAAGTCTGAATTTCTTTTCAGCAACCATCTTTTGCAGATCACAGTTTGTAGCTGCAATTAATCTGAATTTGGTCTGTATCTGTTTTGTGTCGCCAACTCGTGTAATGGTGCGCTCTTCTATGGCTCGAAGAATCTTGGATTGAAGATTAAATGGCATATCAGCAATTTCATCAAGAAAAAGTGTCCCTTCATTGCATATTTCAAATAACCCTTTTTTGTCTGAGATTGCACCTGTGAACGATCCTTTCTTGTGACCAAAAAATTCACTTTCTATCAATGATTCACTTATTGCACTGCAATTAACAGCTCCAAAATAATTCTCTTTTTGTTTACTCATGTAATGAATCAGTCTTGCAAATATTTCTTTTCCGGTTCCACTTTCTCCTGTGATAAGTACGTTAATGTCGGGATACTCTGATGCTTTTTTTGCAAGTTCATATATTTCAATAATCTGAGGGCTTTTGCCGATACAGTGACGTCCTATTTTTGATTCCATATCAGATGTTATGAGCGAGTATTTATCTTCTATCTGCGTCAGCTTGCGCTGCATTTGCAGGTATTTCTGTGTGCGCTCTATTGCAATCTGTATATCGATATATCTCATTGGCTTTCGCAGATAATCAAATGCCCCCAGCCTTATGGATTCAATGACTGTATCCATATCACCATGAGCTGAAACCATGATAACTTCAATATTTGGATAGAGAGATTTGACATTCTTTAAAATATCAAGTCCGTTTGCTCCTGGTAGTCGAACATCAAGGATAAGAAGATCGATCTCATTTTTCCTTAATATCGCATATCCCTCTTCTGGTATATTAGCTGCAAATGGGATAAATCCCGAGTTTAGAAGATAATCACTCACCTCATTTGTAAAATCTATTTCATCGTCAAGGGTAAGAACCTTGATTTGATCAATTACTTTATTGCTCATTGCTATCTGATTTTATTGTGAGGATTTATTGTTAATATTTCTACCTCCGCCAACTTCTTTCATAGAGAGTTTTGATTTAAACCTGACTCCTTCCCCTTATTATTTGAATTGGAAGGATTGACCATAATTTTACAGGTCAGGCGGTGATGGCGTCAATTTCATTCTGAGACATGCACTGCGGCTATGTTTCGCTTCTCTTTTGTGCTTTTTGTTTTATCTCGCGTTCTTCACAGTTAAACCTGCATGTTGTCACTGATTTGCAAGTTTCTTCAGGAGAAAAGCCATAGAAAAGCCAAGATCCTCCATGTTTTCCATCCCTTCCCGGTCGTTTTCCACTTCGCTCCCCTCCCTTCCTCCAAATCCGAGGTTCCAGTAGGTTGAACCGACGGTAAACATCCCTGAAATCTGGAATAGGTGGTTGATGCTGTCAAAGGCGTGTATGCCTCCAGCCCTGCGCATTGATACGACAGCAGCTCCTGCCTTGTGTCGCAATAGGTTGCCGTTGACCCGTGAAACAAAGCCTGCCCTGTCAATCAGCGCTTTCATTTCTGGTGTGATATCGGCAAAGTATGTCGGTGAGCCGAGGATGATGCCATCTGCTTCAAGCAGTTTTTCAAATAGTGAGTTGAACCCGTCATTTTTTGAGGAACATCGACGGTCTTTCAGTGCTACACAACGATAGCAGGACTGGCATCCCCTGATGTCACTTCCTCCGAGCTGAACGAATTCCGTCTCAATGCCCTCTTTTTCAATTGTGGAGAGTACCGTTACGATGAGTTTTTCAGTATTGCCCTCTTTGCGCGGGCTTCCATTGATGCCAACTACTTTCATGTTTCTTTTCATGTTTTTTGTTTTCCTCTCAGCAACTTCTCTATGCTGTCACCAAGTAGAATAGTTTTATTACTGAAAAAATGCAAATACCAGGTTTGAAAAGAGAGTCTCTCATAGAGAGGGAGGGCGAGCGATGAGAGCGCGGATTTTGAGGAGAGCGGTAAGCATATCTTCTGGCATTTCGGCGTTGAAAGAGAGAGGTTTGTGGCTCATTGGCTGATGAAACGACAGTCTCTCTGCATGCAGAGCCTGTCGCGGAAGCAGTTCAAGCAGATTTTTTACAAAGCCTTCACTTTTGCTGAAAGGAAGTGAGCGGGTGATTGCCCCCCCATAGGTTTCGTCGCCGACGATCTGGTGACCGAGATGCTGCATGTGCGCTCTGATTTGATGGGTACGCCCGGTGTGGAGTGTCAGTGAGAGCACCGAAAACCATTGAAGGTTTTCCGTAACCGTATAGTCTGTAATAGCGGTTTTTCCCTCTTCGCCTTCAAAGGGAAAGTTGGCCATCACCTTTCTGTCTTTTCTCGATCGTCCGATGTTGGTTGTTATGGTTCCAAATTGCGGTTCTGGAACCCCCCAGACAATAGCCTTGTAGACCTTGATGACCTGCCGGTCAGCAAACTGTCGGGCAAGCCGGTGGAGTGCAACCGGATTTTTGGCAATAATAATCAGTCCGGAAGTGTTTTTGTCGAGTCGATGGACAATGCCTGGTCGGAGTGAAGAGCGGTCAAGCTCATCGCCATCCTTGCCGATATGGTGCAGAATGGCATTGGCAAGTGTTCCTGTCCAGTTGCCGAATGCCGGATGGACAACCATGCCTGGTTTTTTGTTGATGACCATCAGATCTTCATCCTCGTATATAATGTCGATTGGAATATCTTCAGGAGCAAGTTCAGGTGCCGGGGGGCGCAAAAAAGTGATCTGAATGATGTCACAGGATTTGATGCGGTAGTTTGATTTGACAATTTTTTCATTGACCAGTACCCGCCCCTCCTCAATTGCCTCCTGAACCTTGTTGCGAGTCGCATTTTCAACCTGCCGCGCAAGGTATTGATCAATGCGCATTGCGCTTTGTACCTTGCTTACCAGCAGGGTAAGTTTTTTTGGTTCAGAAGTAATCTCCTCCTGTTGTTCCGATTCGGTTTTTATTGACTGATTTTGCATTTTGTGAAACTTGAAGGCTCTTTGCCGTATAGGTTCGGGGTAAGGATAATGAAACCATACTACATCTTCTATGCATTCCATGCAACAGTCGCCTGCAGGAGCGGCTCTTAATGTTGACCTGGCGGTTATCGGTTCAGGTCCCGGAGGTTATGAGGCTGCACTTCTGGCTGCAAAAGCTGGCTTAAAGGTTACGTTGATTGAAAAGGGAGTTTTGGGAGGTCTTTGTGTCAACTGGGGCTGTATCCCAACCAAGGCCCTGTTGAGGAGTGCTGAAGTGTTCGATCTCCTTAAGAAAGCCGCTTCCTACGGTCTCCATGTTGAGAGTGCCTCTCTTGATCTTGGCGAAGCGGTCAAACGCAGCCGCAACACTGTTCTGAAGCTTTCAAAAGGTATTGCTTTTATGTTGCGCCGGGCAGGTGTTGAGGTTATCCAGGGTGAGGCGGTTTTCAGTGGTCCGCATACTCTTGAAATTTTTCGTGACGGTCACTCTGTTCAGACAAGAGATGCCTCCCACGTCATTATTGCATCAGGGGCCCGCACCCGGCAAATTCCTGGGCTTGAGCCTGATGGAAAATATATTATCACCAGCCGTGAAGCGCTTGCACTCAAAGCAGTTCCAGACTCCATGATTGTTGTGGGAGGTGGTGCTATTGGCGTGGAACTGGCCTGGTTTTATGCTATGGCAGGAACCAGTGTGACGCTTGTGGAGATGATGCCCCGTCTTCTTCCGCTTGAGGATGAGGAGATTGCCGAAGGGCTTAAGCGCTCGTTTCTGAAAGCAGGAATCAACGTTGTCACCAGCGCAAAACTTGATGATGTTGTTGTAGCTGGGGAGCGGGTAACCGGTCAGCTTCAGGTTGAAGGAGAGGTTTCCCGGCCAGTCAGTGCAGAGTGTCTGCTGGTTGCCGTCGGTATGAGTGGCAATGGTGAGAGGCTTGGCCTTGAACATGCAGGAGTTGAGATCTCCCGGGGTTTTATCATGACCGATGCCCATTGCAGAACTGCGGCCAACCATATCTTTGCCATAGGCGATGTTCGTGGAGGCATGCTGCTTGCCCATAAGGCTTCAGCCGAAGCGGTCATTGCGGTAGCGTCGATACGAGGTGGCACCCCCGCTCCTCTCGATGAGAGCATGATTCCTCGCTGTATCTATGCTGAACCCTCTCTGGCAAGCATTGGCTTCTCAGAACGGGAGGCGATTGAGCAAGGTTACAAGGTGACAGTTGGTCGCGCGATGTTTGCTGCCTCAGGCAAGGCAAATGCCTATGGCAATCTTGAAGGTATGGTGAAGCTTGTCTTCAATGCTGTTGACCACCGTCTGCTTGGCGCTCATGTTTTGGGTCATGGAGCGGTTGAGCTGATCGGGGAGTTGACGCTTGCCAGAAGGCTTGCGGTTACTGCTGAACTGCTTGCCAGCACAGTCCATGCACATCCGACCCTTTCGGAAACGATAAAAGAGGCAGCAGAAAATGCGGTAAACCATTTTCTATTGTCTGTCTAAAAGCATAAATTCAATGTTTATTATTGAAACTCTTAAAAAAACAGTAACCCTTTTCTGGTGAATAAGTTCACGGTTCACAGGGTGACAGGTACCAACTAAACTTTCAATTATGACTCAGACTGAAACGGCTGCGAAGAAAACTGCTGCAAAAAAGAGTGTTGCGGTAAAGGCAAAGGCGGGTTCAACGGTAACGGCAACTCCTGAACCCAAAAAAGCGGCTAAACCTGCGGCAAAGAAGAAGTCCGGCCTTGCTTTTCCTTTTACAGCAATTGTCGGTCAGGAGGAAATGAAGCTTAGTCTGATTCTCAATATCATCGACCCGAGGATTGGCGGTGTGCTGGTCATGGGCCACAGGGGTACCGGAAAAAGTACCACTGTCAGGGCTCTTGCCGAAGTTCTTCCCTTGATTGAAAGGGTCAAGGATGATACCTACAACCGTACTGTTGATCAGTATCTTGAGGGTGAAGATGGTAAAAAAGGCTCTAAGGCCATTGATCCTGCGTCACTGGTGACCGAGTTAATTCCGGTACCGGTCGTTGACCTTCCACTTGGCGCAACCGAAGACCGTGTTTGCGGTACCATCGATATCGAACAGGCGCTTACCAGTGGTGTAAAAGCTTTTGAGCCCGGACTTCTTGCACAGGCAAACCGTGGCTTCCTCTATATTGATGAGGTTAACCTTCTTGATGACCATCTTGTTGACGTTCTTCTCGACGTAGCCGCAAGCGGTAAAAACGTTGTTGAACGCGAAGGTATCAGTATTCGCCACCCGGCCCGTTTTGTGCTTGTCGGCTCCGGCAACCCCGAAGAGGGCGAACTGCGTCCGCAGCTTCTCGACAGGTTTGGCCTCCATGCCCGCATTGTTACCATTCTTGATATTGCCAAAAGGGTCGATATTGTCAAGCGTCGCCGTGATTTTGATGAAGATCCCGAAGCCTTTATGAAAAAGTACAATCGCGAACAGGTGAAGCTTCAGAAGAAGATCCAGGATGCAAAGGATATACTTGCTGAAGTGACCATGACGGACACTGTTCTTACTGATATTGCCAGACTCTGTATGAATCTTGGTATTGACGGTCACCGTGGTGAACTCACCATTGCCCGTACCGCATTTGCCCACGCGGCATTCCTTGGCGAGAAGGTTGTTACCATGAAGCATGTCAAGGATATTGCGGGCCTCTGTCTTCGTCACCGTCTGCGCAAGGATCCTCTTGAGACCCTTGATGCCGGCGAGAAAATTGATCGCGAACTTGCTAAAGTCCTCGGAGAAGCG